>ERZ773164.653-NODE-653-length-39914-cov-12.991520_pt1 | contig 39914 bp, 22 predicted proteins | sample MGYA00511917_ERZ773164 | MGnify/ENA primary metagenome ERZ773164 (study PRJEB29015, sample SAMEA2737847) | human gut metagenome | biome: human gut; feature: human-associated habitat; material: faeces | place: China | collected 2012 ...
CATTGGTAGAACCATACAATATCTTTTCGTATACATTCGCTGCCATGGCTTTCGGACAATTGAGTCTTGCGACAGGTAATCAGGAATATGCAGACATTGCCAGGAAAACTTTCGATATTATCCTTTCCAAGGTGGATAATCCTAAAGGCAAGTGGAACAAGCTGCATCCGGGGACGAGAAATCTGAAGAATTTCGCCCTGCCGATGATTCTGTGCAACCTTGCCTTGGAGATTGAGCATTTATTGCCTGGCGATTATCTGGAACAAACGATGGAGACGTGCATTCACGAGGTGATGGATGTTTTCCACCGCCCGGAACTGGGAGGAATTATTGTTGAGAATGTGGACACTGACGGTCATCTTGTTGATTGCTTTGAAGGCCGCCAAGTGACTCCGGGTCACGCCATCGAGGCAATGTGGTTCATCATGGATTTAGGCAAACGATTGAACCGTCCGGAATTGATAGAAAAGGCGAAGAATATAACCCTTACAATGCTTGAATATGGTTGGGACAAAGAATATGGAGGTATCTATTATTTTATGGACCGTAATGGCTATCCTCCCCAACAGTTGGAATGGGACCAAAAACTTTGGTGGGTACATATTGAAACACTTATCTCACTGCTGAAAGGCTATCAATTGACCGGGGATAAACAGTGTATGGAATGGTTTGAGAAGGTACACAATTATACATGGACACACTTCAAAGATAAAGAGCATTCCGAATGGTATGGATACTTAAACCGAAAAGGAGAAGTGTTGCTGCCACTCAAAGGAGGGAAATGGAAAGGTTGTTTCCATGTGCCAAGAGGACTGTACCAATGCTGGAAAATGTTAAACTCTATTGATGAAAAAAGTCACTTATGCTAAACATACGAATCATATATATATGCTGTCTGATCCTAACTTTTGCATCTTGTAAAATGAAAGATGAAATAACATGTTATGGAGGATCTGACAGTGACTTAGTACAACTTCTGGAAAAGGAAGGATACACTCTGAAATTTTATCCATCCGTGAGTGAAGCTCTGCAGAATGCTCCAGAAAAATCCGGCGTCCTTTTGTTAAGTGATTCATATCCAGTAAAAGGGACATCCATTAGTCAGGAAGACGAAAGTCTGATTGAAGCTAAATCATTGCGTGTTCTTGTTGAATTTCCACAAAGAATAGGAACTACTGATAGTAGCAAGTCTGACACACTAAATTTAGAGCGGATTGTAGTCTGTGATTCAATTAACACGGAACTTCCTTTCATGAGCTTGTTATCTTTTAATAGATGTATTTTAAAAGAAACCAGCGATTCTATCAATCATCCGATACTTGTTGCTGCCAAAGTTGCAGGATTTGATAAAGCCGTGTATGGGCTTAAGGATACAGAGACCCGACCTGTTTTATATTATAGAACTCCGCATCTTCTGGTATCCACAACCTGCATTAGTCATTTTGCATCCGACAGATATATGCCTGAACAAAAAATAAAATCATTGTATGAATATATATTCAGGTGGTTACTTAGTAAGAATACAGTCACATTCTCATCATGGATAACTTACATAACCCCCTCTTATACCCCCAGCGATGTGCTGCCAGAAAATGCAGGTTACGAGAGCATAAAAAAAGGAATCGAATGGTTTTACAATGGGCATTTTCTAGTGAATTCTGAATGGAAACAGAATTGGGTTGATAAATATATGGGAGATGGCACAATGCCTATAGGCCCAAGTATACCAGATCAGTTTCAAAATGGTGATGGAAGTTTAGGAGTATTGGAAGGGCACATGTCCGAGATCCGTTATGATGGAAGTCAATTGTATCGATATTGGATGAGAGCAGATGTCCAAGGAGAGGCGTCATACGCATTTGCGGCGGCTGGAGATCTATTGGAGAATAATGAATATTCTAAGGTAGCCACCAATCTGATAGATTATTCTTTTAAGGAATACAGGGATTCGGAAAGAAACGATCCGGCATCTCCTTCGTATGGATTATTAGGATGGGCTTACACGCATAAAGGTACCTATTACGGTGACGATAATGCACGCTTTCTTTTAGGAGTCATAGCTTCATCTGCATTATTAAATGACACTGAATGGGACAAGAAAATAGCCGAAGGAATTATCGGGAATTTCCGAACGACTGGCATTAACGGCTTTAGAGGAGGATCATTGCTTGATACAGACATACAAAAAAGAGGATGGAAGTCATTCTATGATAACAATACAGTGAACCTTCATGCGCATTTTGAGGCTTGGAATTGGGCTTGCTACCTTTGGTTATATAATCAGACACAGTATGAGCCGTTACTCGAAAGGTCTAAAAAAGCCTTATCTATGATGATGGCTTCCTATCCTGAACAATGGTCGTGGACAAATGGTATACAGCAGGAAAGAGCTCGTATGATTCTTCCATTGGCTTGGTTATACCGGGTAGAACCAACAGAGGAACATTTGAAATGGCTCCATTATATGACAAATGAGTTACTTAAAAATCAAGTAACTTGTGGAGGTATCCGCGAAGAGCTGGGAGATGAATCTAAGAGTTCATTCGGGCATTCACCTTCCAATGAAGCGTATGGCAGCACAGAGGCCTCTTTAATTTTCGACAATGGAGATCCTGTAGCGGATATGCTGTATACAACCAATTTTGCATTTGTGGGATTATGCGAAGCGGCAAAGGCCACCAATGATTCTACCTATGTAAAAGCAGTGAATCAAATGAGAGACTTTCTGATTCGTATTCAGGTAAAAAGTGACAAATTCAGAAATGTGGATGGAGCTTGGTTCAGAGCCTTCAATTATCAGGATTGGAATTATTGGGCTGCGAATGCTGATGCAGGTTGGGGAGCATGGAGCACGCTAACCGGATGGATACAAAGCTGGATTGTAGGCACTCAATTCCTAATGGAGAAAAGCACATCGCTATGGGAACTATCAAACAGAAAAGATATCTCTAAGACAGCAAATAAAGTTATAGAAGAAATGATAAACAATAACAACTATAAATGATGCGATACATTCTATTACTACTGATAATATCATTTGGGTGCAGTCCTGTTTTTGCTGAAAATAGGGCTATGAAAGATATGTGCAATAGGTTGTTTCCCGAACATTCAGGCAATTTTACTTTTGAATTAGCGCCTGATTCCTTAGAGAATGATTTCTTTACTATCGAATCTATCAATGATAAAATTAAAATCTCGGGGAATAACAATAATTCATTGGCAACAGGGTTAAATCATTATCTGAAATATTATTGCCATACACATGTGTCTTGGTATGCTACCGATAAAATAGAAATGCCGCGGCAACTACCTGTTTTGTTAGATAAAATAACCATTTTAGCAAAGTGCAAAACAAGATTTTTTCTGAACTATTGCACATTTGGATATTCAATGCCTTATTGGAAATGGAAGGACTGGGAACGCTTAATTGATTGGATGGCATTAAATGGAGTGAACACACCGCTTGCTATCACCGGGCAAGAAGCTATATGGTATGATGTATGGAAAGAAATGGGCTTAAAAGATCAAGAAATCCGGTCATATTTTACAGGACCTGCACATCTGCCGTGGCATAGGATGTCAAATGTTGACTATTGGCAAAGTCCATTACCCTTATCCTGGCTGAAGAATCAAAGAAAGTTGCAGAAACAGATTGTTGATCGGGAAAGACTTTTAGGCATGACACCAGTGTTGCCGGCTTTCTCCGGCCATGTTCCCGCAGAGCTCAAAAGGTTATATCCGGATGCCGCAATTACTCAAATGAGCCAATGGGGAGGTTATGATAAAAAATATCGGAGTCATTTTATTGATCCGATGGATCCTTTATTCGGTAAAATCCAAAAAAGATATCTGGAGAAACAGACTAAACTTTATGGAACAGACCATATATATGGCATTGACCCTTTTAATGAAGTCGATTCTCCTAATTGGGATGAGGACTTCTTACGTACTGTATCAGATAAAATATTCCATTCGATTGAGCAGGTAGATAGTTTGGCACATTGGATACAGATGACGTGGATGTTTTATCATAGCAAAGACAAATGGAGTCAACCTCGTATTAAGGCTTTTTTAAATTCAGTGCCGGATGATAAACTAATTTTACTGGATTACTATTGCGATAGCGTTGAGATTTGGAGAGAGACACAGCAATATTATGGAAAGCCATACATTTGGTGTTACTTGGGCAATTTTGGTGGAAATTCGATGTTGGCAGGTCACGTGGATGATGTTAGTGCTAAGCTGAATCGGCTGTTTGTTGAAGGAGGAAAAAATATATCCGGAGTGGGAGCTACTTTAGAAGGGCTGGATGTAAATCCATTCATGTATGAATTTGTATTAGAGAAGGCCTGGAGTCATACCATCACTAATGCAGACTGGATGAAAAATTGGGCATTATGCCGGGGAGGAAGTAAAAGTAGCCATATTATAGATGCTTGGCAGCAATTATATAAAAAAATATATATCCATCACGCCACTGCAGGACAAGCAGTGTTGATGAACGCCCGTCCCATGCTTGAAGGAACTGACAGTTGGAATACACACCCTGATATCTATTACGATAACAAGGAACTATGGCATATTTGGGGAAAATTCCTGGAAGCAAAAAATGTGGATTCATCCGGATATAAATTTGACGTAATAAACATAGGAAGACAGGTCTTAGGAAATCTATTCTCTGATTTTCGGGATTCATTTACAGCTTGTTATCGACAGAAAAATATAGAAGGCATGAAAGAGTGGGCAGAAAAGATGAACACGCTTTTTACAGATGTCGATAGATTATTGTCTTGTGAGTCCAGTTTTTCTATAGGCAAATGGATAAAAGATGCTCGCGATTGGGGTAAGAATCTCAAAGAGAAAGAATATTATGAACAAAATGCACGTTGTATATTGACCACTTGGGGACAGAAGGCTACTCAATTAAATGATTATGCGAATAGAGGATGGGGAGGGCTTACTGATTCTTATTATCGGAAACGATGGGAACTTTTCACCCAATATGCTATTGATGAGATGTCGCATGGAAAAGAAATAGACGAAAAATCTTTCTATAATTTAATCACAGAATTCGAATACCAGTGGACATTGCAAACAAATGTATACTCTGAATCTTCAGGAGAGGATCCTATAAGAATTGCCAATTTGCTATACATAAAGTATAACCCCTATTTTGATAAATGAAATGGAAGTAATATATCTAATAATTTTTTTATAAATGTAATAATATGAGAACATGTATCGACAATCGAAAAAGGAAAGTCTTTAATGATATAAAGCATCTTTCCACAAAAGCGGTTTTACTCATTATTTTTCTGTCGTTGTTGCCTGCATTGCAAGTGATGGCCATGGAAACACCTGATGAAACGCAACAAAAGAGTACCATTAGAGTTCAGGGGCGTGTATTAGACGAATTTAATCAACCCCTTCCCGGAGTTTCTATTTTAGCAGTGAAATCAACAAAGGGTGTAATTACTGATATAGATGGAAATTACTCAATCGAGGTTGCGCCGGATGAAAAACTGGAATTCTCGTACATCGGCTATCAGAAAAATGTAGTTCTAGTAAATGGGCGTAAGGATATTCCAATCAAAATGGAACCTTTGACGTCTGAATTAAAGGAGGTTACGGTAGTTGGTTATGGTACCCAAAGGAAAGCCAGTGTGATAGGTGCCATTACAGGACTTCCGGTTGGTAAGATCAATCGCTCCGTCAACAAATTAAGTAATGTCTTAGCAGGACAAATGGCTGGTGTTGTTGCCGTGCAGCGCAGTGGTGAACCGGGTGAAGGGTCTGACTTCTGGATTAGAGGCGTTAGTACATTTGGTGCTAATAATCGTCCGTTAGTTCTTGTGGATGGCATTGAAAGAGATTTAAACCTGGTTGATCCGGAAGATATCGAGACCTTTTCTATTCTAAAAGATGCTACAGCCACGGCTATTTATGGCGTGCGAGGTGCTAATGGCGTTGTATTGATTACTACTCGTAAAGGAAAAGAAGGAAGCAAACCTGTAATCAGCGCACGAGCAGAATTTTCAATACTGCAACCCACTAAGATGCCGAAAATGGCCAATGCGCAAGAGTTCATGGAGATGTATAATTTTGCATACGCTGATAATAAGAATGGAGAAGAATTCTACTCACCAGAAGCCATGGCTAAGTATTTGAATGGTTCAGATCCCGATCTGTATCCTAATATTAATTGGATGGATGAAATATATAAAAATTCGACAACCAGTGAACGTGTGAACATAAATGTAACTGGCGGGTCAGAAAAGGTAAAATATTATGTAGCTGGTTCTTATTATAAAGAAAATGGAGTATTTAGACCGGATAAGGGGTTAGGATATAATCCTGCCTCCAGTTGGTCCAGATTTAACTTCAGGTCAAATTTGGATATCAATTTGTTCAAAAATACGGTATTGAACATCAATCTGTCCAATCAATACGATGTGAAGAAGCAGCCTAATAATAATGCTAGCTTATGGATATACACGTTTAAAACAATACCTATTGCTATCCCCAAAAAGTATAGTGATGGGACTGTGGCGCGTCCTACTATTGGCGATAATCCATATAATTTGTTGAATCTCAATGGATACAATGAATTATTCACGAATAATGCTCAATCTTTGATTGGATTGACACAAGACTTCAGTCCGTGGATTAAAGGGTTAAAAGCCAATATAAAGTTTTCATGGGATGCATATAATTATGCTCATCTGAATCGGTCCAAAAATCCATCTACTTACTATGCTACCGGACGTAATGAGGATGGAAACCTGATGTATACGAAAAATAATGATGGGAATGATTACTTGGTGTTATATAAAGATAATAAAGGAAATCGGACAACCTATCTGGAAGCTTCACTAACATACGAAAATCTTTTTGCTAACGCACATCGTGTGGGGGGATTATTCTTATTCAACATGAGAGAAAAAACAGATAACTTTCCGGATTCATACATAATGTCATTACCATATAGGAATCAAGGTATTGCAGGACGTGTCACCTATTCATATAAGGACCGTTACTTTATTGAAGGAAACTTTGGTTACAATGGTTCAGAAAATTTTGCCCCTAAAAAACGATTTGGTTTTTTCCCGTCGGCTGCTATCGGATATATGATCAGTAATGAAGCTTTTTGGGAACCAATCTCTCATATTGTCAGTGTTCTGAAATTTAAAGGTTCTTATGGTATTATAGGTAATGATCAGATTGGTGGAAACAGACGATTTGCCTTTAATTCGGAAATGGCGGATGTGAATGGCTATACTTTCGGAACTACAGGTGGAAATCCGATTTCTGGTATAGGTACGGGATATCCGGGTAACCCCTATGTTTCTTGGGAAGAAGCAAAGAAAATGAATATAGGTGTTGAGTTGGAACTATATAATTCATTAAAATTGAATGTTGATTATTTCCATGAACGTCGCTCTGGTATTTTTATTGAACGGGGTGCTGTTCCGTCAGTAGTAGGTGTAAATGTTAATCCATACCTTAATTTAGGAGAGATGGAGAATAAAGGTGTTGATGCCTCTTTAGAATATTATAAAACTATCAATAAAGATTGGAATATTTCAGTGAGAGGTAATTTCACATACAATAGAAATAAAAAATTGTATGATGATCAACCTTCAGCGAACTACCCATATAAAGATGTAATAGGTAAGCCCTGGAATCAACAGTTTGGCTATATAGCATTGGGATATTTCAGAACGGAGTCAGAAATACAAAATAGCCCTAAACAAATTGGTAACCCGAGAGTAGGAGATTTAAAATACAAAGATATTAATGGAGACGGCATTGTTGATACTGATGATTATGTAGCAATAGGGCGCACGGCCATTCCGGAAATAAACTATGGTTTTGGTGCCAATATTAGTTATAAAGATTTTGATGTCGCATTCTTCTTTCAAGGTATTGGCAATGTTACCGGATTCATAGGTGGTGAAACAATCGATATGTCTGATACGAATCAGTTATTCTCGAATGTTTATCAAGATGTTGCGTTGAATTATTGGAGACCCGACCGTCCTAATGCCAAATATCCGAGATTGGCAATCAGTGGTAGTGAAAACAATAAAGCACCCTCAACCCACAATCAGGTGGACAAAAGTTTTATGCGTTTGAAAAGCGCAGAAATTGGTTATACGCTGCCCAAAGAAGTGTGCCACAAGATGGGAATATCTCTCGTACGGTTTTATGTATCAGGTACGAATCTGTTGACATTCTCCAAATTTAAATTGTGGGATCCGGAAATTGATAATTCACAAGGTTCATCATATCCTAATATGCGTGTATTTAATATTGGTTTAAACTTTAATTTCTAATATATTATGAAGAAACTAAGATATATCATAATTGCTTTTTTGTCATTAGGTTTATTTTCTTGTTCTGATTATTTAGAACATAATTTTAATGATCAGATGACAATAGAAGAAGTTTTCAGCAAACGTCCTACAACAGAACGCTTTCTGGCAGGACTTTACGGTTATATACCAGAAGAGATTAATGCATACGATCAGTCTTTTGTCCCTTGCGCTGATGATGCTTATTTTTCTTGGGAAAAGATGGACTATGAATTGGTCAATAGTGGAAGTTACAATCAGTCGACAACAGGAGTAAGAGGTGAATGGACACCTAAATTTAATCCTTGGTCAAAATACTATGTAGCAATTAATCAAGCGACTACATTTATTGCCCATATTGATGAATGCAAAGAGCTGACGGGAGAAGAAAGGGAAGTTATGAAAGCGGAGGCCCGTTTTCTTAGAGCTTATTATTACTTTAATTTATTCAAACAATATGGTCCCATATATCTTTGGTATGATCAAATAGCAGATTTAGCCATTAAATCAGAAGTAATAGATAGAAACACGGTTGATGAGTGCGTAGGCTTTATCGAAAAAGAGATGTATGATGCAGCACAGATTTTACCTAAAACAATCCAAGATCCTACTACCTGGATGGGCCGTATGACCAAAGGGGCTGCATTAGGTATGCGTTCCCGAGTTTTGCTCTTTGCCGCTCGCCCTTTATTCAACGGGGGAGGTAGTATTGGATATGGCAGAGGAATGGTCAATCATGAAGGTAAACCAATCTTCCCTCAAGGTGAGGATTTGAATAAGTGGACGAAAGCTGCCGAAGCTGCAAAAATGGTTATTGATCTGGATGTTTACAAACTCCATTTTAACAAGACGGAAACAGACCCTGTACTTAAAGCGATGAATTCCTATCGAGAAGTATTTACCGAGAAATGGAATGAAGAATTAATTATTGCCAGATATTATAAAGATGGTGAGGTATGGAATCAACGGGTTGTTCCCCCAAGAGTATTTGGAGTGGGCTTGGGTGGTTATACTCCCACCATGAAATTGGTCGATGCATACCCTATGATGGCTTCAGGCAGATATCCAGTCACAGGATATAAAGCAGACGGTTCCCCGATTATAGATGATAAATCAGGTTACGAAGCAAATGGTTTCACTGACGGTTGGCTGCATCCTACTCATAGAGACAAAGGTATTAAAGTACATAATAGCATGAAAGGAAGAGACGGACGTTTTTACGCATCTATATTTTTTAATGGAATGTATTGGATCCATCCGGATGGAACTAAAGAACAGTATGCCCCTGTAACTTTCTTCACAGGAGGTACTTCATCCTATGCCCATAGCAGCGGTGATTATGTAAAAACAGGTTTTGTATTTACTAAATTTACAGATCCTAATATTGATACTCGTAAAAACACATGGGGTTCTTTCACGTGGAGTTATTTGCGTTTGGCTGAAATTTATTTGAATTATGCGGAAGCATGCAATGAAAAGCCTGCCAGAGATGCCAAAGAAGCTTTAGTATATATAAACAAGATACGCGAAAGAGCTGGATTAGGTAAACTGGAAAATGCATATCCGGCAGTGGTCGACAGTAAGGAAGAGCTGCGCAAATGGATTCGTCAGGAACGAATGGTTGAACTGGCTTTTGAAGGACTGCGTTATTATGACCTACGTACATGGATGGTAGCTGATAAAGAAGCGAACGGTTTGCGTTATGGTTTGAATCTGCTGGCAACTGATTATGAAAGTTCTTGGGTACGTACCTCGAAAATTTGTCAACCCATTGTTTTCGAAAGAAAACATCATTTATTCCCTATTGCCCAAACCCAACTGAATGAAATGAAGAACTTTACCCAAAATGAAGGCTGGAACTAAAACAAGATATAGTTATGAAAAATTTAATCATTAAAATAATTATGGTCGTAACAAGTATATCATTTTTTATAGCTTGTGAAGACAATAGAATGGATGGGATGGTGAAAGATAAAGTATATCTGGTCCAGTCCGGAGTTCAGGAAGTATATGTAAATTATAGAGACTTTGCCGATTATACAGTGACAGTGTATAAATCGGGTATTGGTGAACAAACGGCAAACGTTTCGATAGAAGTGGACGAAGAGACGCTAAAAGTTTACAACGAGGAGGAAAATACATCTTTTGAAATCATACCTGATGTATGCTATTCTATTTCCAAAACAAATTTTGACTTTTCGACTTCCACTGTGTCGTATAAAAGCTTGATTACTTTTGATGGTGATATAATAAAACGATATCAGCAAAGAGGTGAAAAAAAGTATGTATTGCCACTGAAGTTGCATGTTGATGGAAATGTGGATGTGAATGAGACTTCTTCCAGAATGATTTTAATTCCCATATTAGAATAGGTATCTCTACTTATACAAAAGTATACTTTTAAAATAATAAATTGATAGAACACATTATTTATGAAAAATATAATATTACTATTAGCTCTATTTCCTTTATTCTTGTCTTGTACAGATGATGATAAGGAGGAAGTGAAACATGACTATTTTACCGATTTTGTTACCGGGGTCACAGTGGGAGGGGATTTGCGTCCTACTAGCATTCGGATTGATAACGAAATGAATAAAATATCTATTGATTTTCCAATAGGGAGCACACCTACAGCTATTCCTGTGGAACTTGAATTGGCGTCTGGCGTTACGATGAAATCTCCATCTTCTACTTCTAACACATTTGACTTGACAGAAATTATTCCTATTTATTTGGAATATAAGGGTGAAGATTATCGGTATCTCATTGTTGGAAACTATCTCCCGGAATCTATAGGTGGCGGAGTGATGCAGAATGGACCTGTACACGATATATCACTACTATATTATGGTGGTTCTCATCGCGCTACCAGGTGGACAGAAGAAGAATTGCAGGCAAATGTCACTTATACAGACCCAGCAGGAAAAGAGAACTGGCTTTTTGATTCTTTCTTGTTTTTGGAAACACATACAGGAGAGGGTCGCAATTTTGAAAATGGCCTGGGCGGATTAGGAGCTCGGAAAACCGAATGGCAGGGATTGGTTGACAAATATTTTGCGGCAGACGGTCCTATCGCTCGCTTAAATTCTATCCTGTCAAAGTCGGCTACGCGTTTAGGGGCTCCTAAATATAAGCGCAGGCTTATAATCAGTATGCCTGCTGCATATAAAGACCAGAAAGATTGGGGAGAAATATCAGGAAGAGCTATGGACTTTTCGTTAACACTTGATTGTGTCAGCGCATGCTCATGGTATGTTGATTACATTATTCAGAAGTTTAATGAAGCCAATTTAAATTATTTATCTTTGGATGGCATTTATTTCGTAGCAGAACAATTAACGGATAATCGGCACTATCTTCCTCAAGTTGCAGACTATATAAAATCAAAAAATCTAAAATTCTATTGGATTCCTTATTGGGACACTGATGGTATGGGAGAATGGGAAAGTATGAAATTTGATGCTGCTTTCCTACAACCAAATTACTTCTTTCCCGCTCAAAAGCCTGATTATACAAGCTATTTCGACAGAGTCATTAGCTATGCGAAAAGTAAGAATATGGCTCTGGAAATGGAATTTGATGAAAGAGCATTGAAAAAGAACAGTCAAGATTACCGGGCTGACAGATTACGTGATTATTTACGCGCTTTTGATTCTTATGGAATTATCAAATCTTTCCCTATAGCTTATTATCAAAGTGACTGCATGGTGTATTCCTTAAAAAGCTCTATATACGAAGAAGACCGAGCTTTGTATAATGAATTGTGTACCATGATTTCTAAAAGGCAAAAGGCTAGAGGAGAGAAATAAATATGGGCTATATGAACAAAAGTTTGGTTATGTTTTCTTTCTTGACACTGCTGGCTATTTCTTGTGCCAGCAGTAGAAAGAAACCAATCATAAAAGAAAATGGTGTTATAGCCGATATGGTACTGATGTACTATGGAGGTGCACATCGCCAGACAGAATGGAATGAAGAACAATGTATGAAAAATGTTGCCTACAGAGATAAAAAAGGTGATTTACATTGGATGTTTGACGGCTTCTTATTTTTAGAATTCAAGGATGGAAAAGGGCGTAGTTTTGCTTCCTATTATGAGCCCATGTCCGCTAGGAAAAGTGAATGGAAAGGCTTGTGCGATAAGTATTTTCAGAAAGGTAAAGCTTTGGATGCTATTGAAAGCTGTATTGACGATGTAAAAAAAGAAATAGGAGCTCCCCGGCATGCGCGTAAGGTTGTTCTGACATTGCCAGAGCCTGTCCCTAACCAAAAAGATTGGGGAGAGCTTAACGGTAGGCAGCTTGATTTCTCTAATGAGGCAGATCGTATAAATGCTTGTAAATGGTATATTGACTATGCGATAGACCGCTTTAAGAAGGCTCAATTCGAAAATATATCTCTGGATGGGTTCTATTGGATAGCGGAAGAAGCCACCAATAGCCGGACAATTTTGAATGAAATAGGCGCATATATGCGTTCATTGGGTTATAAATTCTATTGGATTCCATATTGGGGGTCGGATGGGCATGGAGAATGGAAAGAACTAAAATTTGATGTAGCTTACCAGCAACCCAACTATTTCTTTTATGAGCAAAAACCAGATTCGATGCACCTGAAGACAGTTTGTGAATTTGCCAAAGAAAAAGGGATGTATCTGGAAGTCGAGTTTGATGAACGAGCACTAAAGAAAAGCCCGGACTATAGAGCGGATAGACTACATGAGTACATGGAAGCCTATGAAAAATATGGAGCACTCTATGATATTCCATTAGCTTATTATATTGGAGACTGCATGGTTTATGACCTGGCAACTTCTTCCTATAAAGAAGATAATGATTTATATAATTGGTTTGCCGACATTGTTGTGAAAAGACAACATATCAGAGGTGAAAAATAACAGATTACTCACTTAACAATACTTATATTATGAAACATTTTAAAGATTTATTTTCGATTTTATGCCTTTTGTTCATCACAAGTGCATTTGTTGCTTGTGATGATGATAATGATGAATATGCTACTGATGACGAAACGATTTTATCTGTACCGCAAGATGATTTGATTTTCACTTACGAAGGAGAGGCTAAAACAATCAATGTAACGGCAAGTGAAAATACTTTTGTGGCTTCAGTCACTACTGGAGATGAAACATGGGCCCATGTATCCACAGCAAATAATTCAGTAAAAATTGTAGTGGATGAAAATGTAGACCAACAAGAGCGTTCTACCACATTAACAGTGAAACTAAATGATGCAAGAAGTCGTATACGTGTAAAACAAGATGCTGCCCCAGCACCGGAAGCAAAGCCTAAAACCTTCACTGTTCCTACCTTTACAGGGACAGATAAGACTTTTGTATATAAATTGATGGATGGAAATACGCAGGTAGGTGAAATCTGTCGCGAGTACTTATGTTCTTCTGGCAATATTGACAAACAGGCTATCGTCGTATATCCAATGGTAGGCAATAGTGCTGATTTAACTCGCGGATTTGTAGTTTCTGTTTTGGATCAGGTATATGAAGAGGATATGCCAACCGAAGTCTTTAACGTAAGTTCAGAACCCATTCATAATGGAAGTGTGGCCTTTGACAAATCGGCTAATTCTATATCCAGTTATATTGCTGGTACAAAGGCCGCTCCTGCCCAGTTCTTATCTATTAGCAATTCCGGTGAGATAAAAGCAGTAGAAGCACTTAGTGATGAAACGTTAACCACTACGCCTTATTATGCAACAGATGCCAGTGGCAATAATTATGGTATAGTAAAAATAGGAACACAATATTGGATGCAATATAACCTGAAGACTACAAAACTAGCCAATGGAAGTGACATTGCAACGGGCATAACAGGTGATGCATGGATGACTACTGCTGCTTATAGGGAATCTTGTTCACCGGAAAATCCGGATGCAGGATTTTTATATAATGCCGTCGCATGTGGATATTTGAGCGGTGCCTTTGCTGATGCTATTTCTCCGGAAGGTTTTACTATTCCTTCTAATGAAAAATGGACTTCTTTAGTTAGTTATCTGTCAGGGACAAAAACGGTAGATGTTGGAAGTAAGCTAAAGGTTACGGGTTTTGGTGAAAACTGGAATGTCTGGTATGACTATAAGGGGGGAACTAATATCTCCGGTTTCTCTGCTTATGGCATAGGATATGGAAATGGAGACGGAACTTTGGCTCCAGATGGAATAAAAGCCCATGTATTCTATTTGTCTTCAACGACTTACAGTGAAGGATTAGGACGATTCAATCTAAATGCCAGTGAAAGTAGTAACCTTTTGCAATCAGAAGGAGGAGCTGCTTTAGGATACGCTATACGTTGCATTAAATATTAATTGTTAAATTCTTAAGAAGTCTGTTCTAGTTAATAAAAAAACTAGAGCAGACTTTTATCTATTTTTACGTATGAAGAAATCAATTATAACACTATTATTCTCTTCTTTACTTTTTGCATGTACGCAGAAATATTCTGATGCATCTTATAAAGTAATTCCATTGCCCCAACAAATTAGTTTAAAGAAAACAGAGAGAAGCTTTACTATGAATTCTGCTACTCGGATTTTCTTTAAAGATTTAGAGTTAAAAGGTATCGCTAATCAATTTTCCACTACAGTAAAACATAACGCCAACCTCAATCTTCAAGTAGAACAGGGCGATAAGAAAGAAGGAGCCAATGTCGTCATCTTTGAACTGGGATTGAAGCATTCCAATAAAGAAGCTTATCAAATCAATGTTAATTCCTCCGAGATTCATATACAATCTGTGACTCCATCCGGAGCATTTTATGCAATGCAGACGCTTGTTAAATCAATACCTGTGCAAGAAGTTTCCGAAGTTCATTTTCCGGCAACAGAAATTAAAGACTATCCCAGATTTGCATACAGAGGAATGATGCTTGATGTGAGTAGACATTTCTCGGATGTAGAAATGGTGAAACGAACGATTGATATCCTGGCTTTGCATAACTTAAACGTATTCCATTGGCATTTGACAGACGATCAAGGTTGGCGAATTGAGATAAAGAAACACCCTCTTTTAACACAAATAGGTGCATGGCGTGATAATACAGTGGTAGGACGCTATTTAGGTGGTAATGATTATCCTACTGACAATAAACGTCATGGAGGTTTTTATACTCAAGACCAGATAAAAGACGTTATTGCGTATGCAGCCGAGAGATATATTACTATCATTCCGGAAATAGACTTACCAGGACATACATCTGCAGTGTTAGCTTCCTATCCAGAGTTAGGGTGTATTGAAAAAGAATATAAAGTAGCTAACCGATGGGGAGTTATTAAAGATGTAATTTGCGCAGGAAATGAACAATCTCTTCAATTGTTTAAAGATGTGATGGATGAAGTATGTGAATTGTTTCCAGGAAATTATATTCATATAGGAGGAGACGAGTGCGTCAAAGAGCGATGGCAGGCATGTTCGAAATGTCAGGGCAAAATTAAACAGCTTCATTTAAAAAGTGATTCCAGATTTTCTAAAGAGGATTATTTGCAAAGCTATTTTATGGGAGAAATAGCCCAATACCTGTATTCTAAAGGAAAACAAATTATTGGATGGGATGAAATATTGGAAGGAATGCCAATGGATGGTTCTGTTATTATGTCATGGCGAGGCATGTCCGGAGGAATAGAAGCTGCAAGATTGAATCATGATGTCATCATGGCACCTGCTACTCACATGTATTTTGATTATAGTCAGACCTTAGATAGTAGTAAAGAAGAAATACCGGTAGGCGGATATATAAATGTAGAAAGGGTATATTCATTTGAACCATTACCTGAAGGACTGACAGATAATGAAAAAAAACATATAATAGGGGTTCAAGCCAATGTCTGGTGCGAGTACATGCCTAACGAACGGATACGCCAATATCAGATTCTGCCACGGCTTGCTGCCCTCTCCGAAGTTCAATGGACAATGCCGGAAAAGAAAAACTATCTGGATTTTTTATCCCGTTTACCACAAATCATTGATATATATGACTTGTATGGATATAACTACGCGCGTCATATTCTGGATGTATCTATTACAGATAAGGTTGATATAAAAGAGAGAGATTTGGAAGTTTCTCTTTCTACTCTGGGGAATGATTCTATTTTTTACACTTTAGATGGAAGTCTTCCCGATAGAAATAGTTATTTATATAAAGGAGTGTTGAAAATAGATAGTAGTGTAACTTTGAAAGCTATGGCATATCGGAATAATCAAATGTCACAGGTTTCGAGTTTAAAAGTTGATTGTAATAAAGCGACTTTTAAACCTGTGACATTACATTCAGAGTTAAGCCGCATGCATGTATATGGTGGAGCTTCAATGCTAGTGGATGGCATTATCGGTTCTACGCGTCCTGACGATGCCCGATGGTTAGGTTTTCCTAAAGGGTTTGAAGCAGTCATTGATCTTAGACAACAAACGAGCATTAGTAAGTTACTTTTTACTAACCTTTCGGTGATAAGTGATAATATCTTGGACCCGGATTTAATTTCTGTCTTTGTTTCTGATGATGGAAAATATTATCAATGTGTAAAAGAAGAAAGAATAATAGCAAAACAGGGAAAAGAAGCCAGTGTATCCCAACATCAACTAGACTTTGAATCTACAAAGGCACGTTTTGTTAAGATTCAAGCAAATGCTTCTGTATCAAAGGCCTCTACTCTTGTTCCTTGGATGTTTGTTAGTGAGATAGGAATTCAATAGAATGAGATCTAAAATAATGACGCCATGTTGTTGGCATAGCGTCATTATTTTATTGCTTTCTTAATGATCGGACAAACTAAATCAGCATATCTCATCATACCTAAATCTGTGAAATGTATGCCGTCAACTGTAGCTTCCCCATCTTCTCCCAGCATATTTTTGGAAGAGATAAAAATGATATTCTTTTCATTTTCTTTCTTTAGCCGGTTGAATATTTCCTTTAATGTGTCATTCTTTCTTTGCACTTCTTTAGCTATTCTCTCATCATAAAGTGTATGAGTGAAATTAGGATCTTCTATAAAAATAACTGGCGTATCCGGATGTTTACTACGAATGATACGATAGAATGTTTCCATTCGCTCTTTCATCTGCTCTACAGAAGCATTAGGCACAAAGTCTAAAACAAAAACACTGGCATCTACTTCGGATATCACTTTGGCTACTTCCAAGTCTAAAAGTGCATTTCCACTAAATCCCAAGTTGATACATTCACGGTTCAGTCTTCTTGATATGATATTGGTATGTGCCATTCCGGGACGTGAAGCACAACCTCCTTGAAGAATACTGGTTCCATAGAATACAACCGGCTTTTTACGGACCGGATAATCAATTAAAGGCTGATTGATGGTGGCTGACGAATCCACTCCTATAGACAGGGAAACGAGACCATCGTAAAGAGGAAGATAAAGCATATATTCTTTCTCTTTTGGCTGCATATTGGAGATAATTATGGCTTGATTCATTTTTCCTGTTGGACGAGCACTGTTGACAAATCTCCACTGCTCGTTACTTTCCCAGCAATACAAATCAAGCCCTTTTGTTCCTACATCAGTCATATGATTCATGTGATTGTTAAAGATATTCTCCCACTTTACGGCTATTCGAGTGGAGTTACTACGAAATCGGATTGCCATTCCTGCTGAATTTTTACTCAAATTCCAAAGAGGAGAACGCGATATGTTTTTCAAAGAATCAGGCAATCTATTATATCGCATTTCAGTACGCTGTACAGCTTTACCCAAAAGAGGAAATTGCGAAGCATCATGATACACCATTTGAGCATAGCCTGTCATATGGGTGCATAGTAGTAAACCAATTAAAATTTGTTTTATCATTCTGATTAAATATTTTAGAAGATATAAATATTTCCGTTTTAAATTATTGTGGTATTCGACTTAACAACTCTTGTATCGAAATATTTATTTCTCGTCCAATAGGTTGCCCATTTTTATACGATATGGCTCGAATATGATGGGCACCTTTAGGTATTTTTACTTTTTGCTTTTTATATTCTGGGTAATACATATCAGGACTACAATCATCAAAACTATAAAAGATTCTCAAGTCGGATACTTCTGTTTCGATAACTAAAAATAATTCTCCATCTTCTCTCTCAAGATGTAGGATTGGCTCATAAAAAGCCTTAGAGTAATTTATTCCATATTCTTCAAATTTAGGAAATTGTGCCTCCATCCGTGTTACAAAATCACTCCAATCTCTTTTCTCTTGAGGTGACCATAACACCTCTGCTAAAGCCAATCCACGTGGCCAAGTCATGTATTGTAGTTTTCGTTCATTAGGCACCTGTTCTGTCCATAAGCTACCTTGTCCACCTAATATATTTGAAGATATTGCATCTTTCTGTTCAGGATTGAATGCATAACAATTACTTAACCTACAGACAGTAAATGGCCCATTTTCCATGGCTGGATCACCTTGATAAAAATCTAAATAAGTAAAAAAAGCAGGGGTCATTACAACTTTATGTCCTTTTTGTGATGCTATTATTCCTCCTTTATAATCTTTCCAACTCATATACGTCATTTCTGGAATCAAACCTCCTGGTAAATTTTCATACCATCCTATAACCTTTTTCCCTTTGCTCTTTACAATATTGGAAAGTCTCTGAATAAAATAAGTTTGAAGTTCATTTTCGTCTTTTAGCTTCTGCTTTTTAATCAAACTCTGACAAGATGAACATTTTTTCCAATAAATACGGTTAACTTCATCTCCTCCAATATGAATATATTCTGAAGGGAACAGCATACTGAGTTCTGTCACTATTTTATCCAAGACGTCATATACACTATCATTGGAAACACATAAAACATTGGTACGACTAACATTCCACGGATCTCCTGCTAATACTTGTTGAGGTTTTTTAGTACAAGATAACTCTGGATATGAGGCAATTAAAGCAAGACTGTGTCCAGGAACGTCTATTTCAGGAATGATTGTTACATTCCTTTCTTTTGCAAATGCAACTAATTCTTTTATATCTTCATGGGTATAAAAGCCACCATATGTTGTTTCTTCACCCGGTTGAGGAGGGAGAAAACCTTTCCAATATCCTGTTCTTGGAACCCTCCATGCTCCAACTTTTGTCAAATTGGGCAGCGATTTAATTTCAATACGCCACCCCTGATTATCTGTCAGGTGAAGATGAAAAATATTAAACTTATATTTTGCCATCTGATGAATGTACGATTTCAATTCTTCTTTTGAGAAAAAGTGGCGACTGACATCCAACATCAACCCTCTCCATGAAAAACGTGGATAATCTTCGATTTCAACACAAGGAAAAAAATAATGATATTTATTTTTCTTTTTTTCTTGCTCAATCAATTGTAATAAGGTACGTCCGGCATAAAACCATCCTGATTCGTTAACAGCTGTTATAATAACCTTATTACGTGTAATTTTTAATTTATATCCTTCATTTCCAATTTTACTCACTAAGGAAGTGTCTATGAAAAAACAGATGTCTCCTTTTTTATTTCCCGGTTCTTTTAAAACTAGAGAGGCATTAGTTATATCATTAAATTCATCAGCGAATTGTTTGATTATTTTTATGTATTTTATATCAGATGTATTTGTAATTAAGGATGTGCTCTTATTCAAAGAGAATACTCCCTCTCCGGTATTGATTGATACCGGATGAGGAATTATCGTTATTCTATTTTTATCTTTTGCCAAAATTGGAATAGATAACAACAAAATAAACAGAACAGACAAATATTTTTTTGTGACCATATACATTTAATTAATCAGAAACTGAAATTTTCAATTCTTTTACAACAGTCTTTTCTCCTTCATAAGTGGTATTGGAAGCTACAAAGGTAACAACATATTCTCCACTTTCTTTAAAAACATAGCCGAATTCACTTTTTTTCTGACTATAATTCTTGATAGCAACTCCTGTATCCGGGGATATTTTTGCAGCATACAGTGGTTTGGTTATTACCCAATCTTCTGAAGCTGACAATGTACCGTTGGGAGCAAACTGTAATTGTGTTCCCGGCAACGTCCACTTGTTATCAGGATTCTCAACATCAACTTGAATCCATCCAGCCGTAGTAAGCGACGCTAATTGAGATTTAGAACCTGATTCAAAAGCAGATATCATGTTAAAGCGCGTAAAACGCCATGTACGTTGCATAGCACCATTCACAACAGGAGTACCTACATATTGATAAGCAAAATAAAAAGGTTTACTCATATCTTCCAAAAATTGATTCAATTGTACAGTGCCTGAAGGAGTATCTTTTCCAGAAGTGCCTGCCGCTGAAGAGTCCAAAATGAAATATTCTGTTATATCTTGCCATGTAGCTTCTTTAACAGACTCAACATCATATATTCCGGAAAAATCGGATGAGATTTTAACTCGCAAATTATTAGGCTGACTCCCCCATAAAACACGACTCACAAAATCTAATTCAACTGTAGCCCCTTCAAGAAATGTACGTTCACGATATTGATATTCTTTTCCTGATTCTCCAGAATAGAATGTTATAATGTCTGGATTCCCTTCGAAATAGAAAATAATAGAATCACCAACTTTATATTGCTGATCTAATATAGATACATCGAAATGGGGTGTATTTACGTTATAACTCTGACAAGCATAATTTGTACAGACTAACAGAGAGAATAATATAATATATTTGAATTTTAACATAATGTTATTGATTTAATAGGGTTAATACTACCATTGGGGATTCTGTTTCATTAGTTTATTAAGAGCAATTTCTAAACTGGGTATTGGTAATAAAAGATGTCGATCACTAGTATTATCTGCTGTTCTTCCCGCATATTTGTATGAACTGGGGGCAGTGTTTTTTATTTCGTTTGACAGATCTCGCATTGTAGATATATAAATTCCCCAACGAATTAGGTCAAAACGTCTTAAGGCCTCAAATCCCAATTCTAATGAACGTTCTTTCTGTACTCTTAAACGGAAATCTGTTTGATCTAAATTTTCCGGTAATTCAACATCTGATGGTATGTCTGCAGGAGGAACTGGTAAATTTAATCCGTATGCCCTTCTTCTTACTTGGTTAACGGCTTCATAAGCTTCATCAGTTGGACCATTCACTTCATTTTCAGCCTCTGCAAACATCAATAAGACATCTGAATAACGCAAAATCGGGAAATTAATGGGGGTAGTTCCTACATTTTTGGGTGTTGCTGTTTCATATTCTCTTCTCCATTTTGCATTACTGCGATTATATATTTGAGCATCAGAATATGGTACATGGGTATTGGATATTCCATTGACTGTGCCATAATAATAATTGTTTATAGTCCAGTCCCTCCGCAAATCACCTTCTTCAAATGACCTATAATATCTTTCTGTAGTTCTCATAGCACCATAGCTATAACCAAAAGCTTTGTCACTGTTACCAATACCTGTTATAGCTCCTAATGATCCCTCTTCTTCTTGTCCTCCAGTAGCAACTTTACCAAATTCAACCTCCCATAGGCACTCTTTTGTATCATATATATCTTGACAATGGTTAATGAAAATCTGTTTGTAATCAGGATTCAGCTCATGGCCATTTTCGGTATCCATAACGACTAATGCCCATTTTCTCGCCTCTTCAAATCTCTCTGTCTTATTTAAAGGGTAACCTGCCATTTTCAGATTAACTCGTGCTAATATTCCTGCAATGGTGGATTTGGTAATACGACTATTATAAGCGTAAGCAGATGCTGGCTGTACCATTGAAAAAGCTGTTTCCATATCAGCAACAATACGGTTATAGACAACTTCTGATTCTGTTCGTGCCATATTAACTTCTGAAACCGATTTCGTTGATTCTAATTTTAAAGGTACATCTCCCCAGTTGGTTACAAGCAAAAAGTAATAATATGCTCTTAGAAATAAAGCTTCCCCTTTAGCTGTTTTTACTTTTTCGGGATTCATATTAAGATCTTCATTATCTATATTTTCGAGAAAAATATTTGCTCGATTAATTCCGTCATAAAGTAATGTCCATAAATTATGTACCTTTACATCAGAGGCATCATAATTATTTAAAGACAAATCCATGGTTTGCTGACTGAGTCCATTAAAACTTTCATCACTGATATCTAATTCAAAATAAATAGTTCGTCCGTAAGTTCCAGTTTTACCCAAAACATCATATATACCAGTTAAAGCAGTATTTACATCTGTTTCTGTTTTAAAGTAGTTTTTCTGTGTTATAAAGTCTGTGGGAACAGTGTCTAAAAAATCACTACATGAACTTACTGTCATCATAAACAACAATGAATATATATATTTTTTCATAATAATTTGATTTTAGAAAGTTATATTTGTACCTAATGTTATCGTCATAGCTTTCGGATATGCCGAATAGTCAAATCCAGGTGTTAAGGCTGTTCTTCTAATGGAGACTTCTGGATCATATCCGGAATATCCAGTCCAAGTATAAATATTTTGGGCAGAGGCATAAATTCTAAATAAACTAATGCCCCATTTTTGGGTTAATGATACTGGTAATGTATATCCTAGTGAAACGGTGATTTGTGAACAGTGCCCGACCAACAGGAGAAAGATAAATCAAGCAACGATCATTGCCAATATGCAACCGGAAGAGAGAGAATATATGCTTTATCTTCCTCTTTACGATGGTCTTGTTTCTTTGGCTATAGGAGTGGATTCGTTAGCCACCATCGATCAGCCTTTAATTGATTATCCGATCCGCAAAAAGCCGGTTGTATTTTATGGCACCAGTATTCTTCAAGGAGGTTGTGCTTCACGTCCTGGAATGGCACATACCAATATCATATCGAGAAGATTGAACCGTGAATGTATCAACTTGGGATTTAGCGGAAACGCACTTTTAGACTTGGAAGTGGCCAAAGTGATAGCCGAAGTAGATGCCAGCGTTTTTGTTTTAGACTTTGTGCCTAATGCTTCTGCAGAACAGATGAAAGAACGAATGGAAGCATTCTATCATATCATTCGTAGTAAACATCCGGCTACGCCAGTCATTTTTATAGAAGATCCTATTTTCACTCATACACTTTATGATGAAAGAATAGCTAAAGAAGTACAAAGAAAGAATGATACGCTAAAGGAAATATTCAATCGGTTAAAGAAGGAAAATGAAAAGAATATCATTTTTATCTCTTCCAAAAATATGTTGGGAGAAGATGGAGAAGCTACTATAGACGGTATTCATTTCACAGATTTAGGCATGATGAGATACGCAGATTTAGTTTATCCAATCATTAAGAAAGCAATCAAATAAAATAGTGACGCTATCCACTCGGTATAGCGTCACTATATGCAGCTTATAGCGACACTATCTTGTTGACATAGCGTCACTATTTCCAATACTCTGGATAGATAGCTTTTTGTACATTATATCAATAGAAACAAATCTTCAAATACCAAAATGATAAAATATCATTTTGGTATTTGAATGATGCTATAATTGAATTTATTCAGGCGAACAGCCGGATATAGAAAAGAATCGCATAGATTAGCCATTAGTATTATTCAGAAATTAAAGAAATCCATCCCTTATGGAGCATAATCATTATTATTTGATATTATGCATTGCATGGTGAATATCTTTTTCAATCTATTTGTGCTTTTTGTTCAATAAAGTAAGTTCATAAAAGCTCTTCTAATAAATCAATAAATCCTATTTTTATGAGCCCAAATAGCTTTCTTTAAAACGTACGTGCTGTTTCTTATAAACCAACCGTATGTTTCTTTAAAACGAACCGTACGTTTCATTACAATCAACCGTGTATTTTTCACAAACAATACGGTAATTTATATGCAAATGCCGGTTCTTTTATTCGTAATTATGCATATAAATACCGTATTTTATTGTTTACTCGCTCTACTTTCTTTCATTCATAAAAAGTGGAAAATAGTAGAATCAAAGAAAAAACGACAGTATGTCAACTAATTTAATATAAAATAATCACATTGATATTTATGTTCTCCAAAACCACTTGATTTTTGTGAAGAACATAGTTACTAAAACAGCTAAAGAAGTAAGGATTGCTCCCTGAAGAAATCCCAACCAGGCATTTTGTTGAAAATAAGATAATAATGAAGCAATTCCAAGTATATTAGCCAATGGCATAATCAACAAATCGCCGACCACATAAGCTATCATCGGATTCTGACCGGACATCACCAAAAAACGAGTACTTTTCACACACCGGAAATAATCACAAACGATACTTAGAAATAAAAGAGCTAGAAAAGCCAGTCCGGAAGTGACAAAGAAATAACTAAAAGTAGTTGGATCTTTTTTAATACCATCCTGGAAAGGCTCAAAGCACAAACCCAGAAGAAGTAAATATGCCCCTGCGTTAAACAACTTTCTCCATAATAAAGCTATTCCATCCACTTTACGTGGAAATATACACTTACCAGCTAATAACAATAAAACAGTAAACACAAGGTTGACAACCAAATTACGAGTGTATAGACCGTAAAGATTGCTAATGATGATAACAACGGATAATATCATCAACATAATACTCATTTTACGATAAGGAGATGTAGCATAATCATCCGTCTCTTTTTGATATGCTTTCATCCACTCCGCTAAATACTCACCGGCTATACTGCCGGGAATAACGATAAATAAGTATTTCAAATAGTCAAACCGATACATCCACAGCAAAGGAGTATAATTAAACACACTCTGTGTCCACGAACCATCAACTGTACTTCCTAATATCATAGCCATCAACAATATCAGAATTCCTAAACGCATCCAACGATTATGCATTGTGAAAATGTAAAGGATAGAACCGAAAATAGCCATATTGGCTAACAGTAAAATTATGATGTTGCTGGAGAATAAGCTGAATGTTTTCCCATCCGCATAAGAAGTGGTAGCCAACATAATAGCAGCAACAATGTAAGCTCCAACTTTTATTGAAGTATGTGCCCAATCCGGCATTTTCAAAGGAATACGCATGAACATGGGAAATAGAACAGCAAAACAGAGTATAGCCAGCAGCCATGCTCTGATATCCTGCGGAGAACTTAACATATACGGATAAAAATGCTGGATGAAAATAGCAAAGAAAGTCAACTGAATCCCTCGTTTGACAGCTTCATAAACGAGTTTTAGCTTTGAATCACCTTTTTCAGCACGTTTCCTTATGGAAAAAGGAAACGCAGCTCCCATAGCGAACAGGAAAAAAGGAAACACAAGATCTACCCAAGTAATACCGGGCAACAGAGGATTAAACACATGATCCGGCGGAGGTGTTTGAGCATGGCTCATCCAACCGGGAAGAACATGCGTTACGATGGTAGCCGAAAGTACCATCGTAATAATTGCATATCCTCGTAAGGCATCTAAAGCTAAAGCTCTGTTGTTCATAAAGATCCTCCCTCACGCATTCCTTTTTCTACTTCTTTCCAAAGATTCTTTTGGATGATGTGTACTATATCAAACACCATTAGTCCATCCGATCGACGAAGGTTCATTTCTATTGTTTCGGACAATTTCCCCGGATTATCATAGAATTGATCCACCAAGATACCCCCCATAAACTTGTTATCTTTAAGAATCTGACGCAAGTGCTGACAGGAACCTTCTACACAGTACCATGTACCGGCTTGAGCTTGCGAGTCTGTCTCGTTCCAGATGTTGCGGTTCGTTTTTTTGTATTCCTCTATCGTTATGTCTGTATAGTAATTTCCAGTTGCATACAAATCGATTAGTTCTGCGTATCCGTAATTTTTATATTCGGGAGTGGCCCAACTGAAGTCTTTAGCCGGATCATACTTTTTGCTGGCGAAATTAACTCCCACTTCATAGTAAGACGGATACCAAGCTCCGGTATATGTGCCGAAAGAAACTTTTGGATTGGCGGCTTTCACTTCCTTACGTGCCAATGCCATAAAATCAGTAATGTTTTTCGTTCTCCATTCCATCCATTTCTGGAAATACTTTCCCGGTTGTGTGATAAACTTTCCATCCGTATTCTTCTTCCAAACAAAAATATCTTCGGGGAACTTCGCCACTTTCTTACCTATATATGCTTCAAACTTTTCACGTGACAGCGGTGAGAAGTCGGCTGTTATACCATCATAACGTACACGATCGAGCATCAAACCGTCCAAATCAGAGTATTTGGTCACCACTTCTTTCAGTACATTTAGAATATGCGTACGATATTCCTCGTTCAAAGGATTGATCATAGCACCATATTTATGTTTTTCTTCCGTAATCGGAATAATACCTTTCTCGGGAGTATACACCATGGATGCCCATTCCGGATGTCCGCTGTATACCATTCCACGATCGAAATAATTATGCCCGGCACAGAATACATTTAATGAAGCATGAACCTCAAGACCCAATTCGTGCCCTTTTTTAATGAAGTATTGCAAATAATCAAAATTCCCGGCCTTTGCGCCTTTCCACTCTTTCATTTGTGGGGCAAACTGACTTTGATAAAGTACTTCTCCCGTAATGGGCCGTATATCCACTATTGCATGAGTGAAACCTACTGATTTGATTTTCTCCAAATAATAGTCAATCGAGTCTTTATGGCTGAAACGTTCGAAGTTAGCTTCGGCATCGAACCACATTAACGCAGGTTTCTTTTTGATTACAATCCGGAAAGGAGAAGCAGGAATAGCCGCATTATTGCATAATTCTCCCAACATATAATTCCGGAAACAATAACGTACCTCTATGGGGGCATTGATCGAATCATTCCAGACCTTTACAGTAGAAGAACCACTGATAATTTCCGCTTTGGCCGGTCGGAATATACCATCCGTCCCCACTATTTCAAATCCTTTCACGTTTTGATTTTCCGGTGTCAATCCTTCTTCACCATGTTCAAAGTCTATTTCTACTACGTTCCCTTTTACCCGGTGGAATTTGTATATAGGACCGGAATATTGAATACCTTTACGATGATACGTTTTTGCCAATGCCCAATAAGCCAGTCGTTCACCGACCTTTATCTTATAGGGCGAATGAATAAAGTTTTCACTCCCGGCATCACCTGTGGTCACCATTCCAACATTTGGAACAGCTGACATCAACTCCAACTGACACTGGCGGAACCAAGCCCAATCCAGTTTATCATTGCCTTCCGATTTCCATGGTGCAATCTGTACGTAATAAAATGGCATTTGGGGATTGTTGAAGAATGTTCTCCATTGAGAAACCATTGCAGGAAATAATCTCTTATATAATCCGGGATCGGGTGTGTTTGCTTCACCTTGATACCAAATCACTCCTTTAACAGGAAATCCTTTCCATGGATTCACCATTGCATTCCACAATAATGTAGGAGTCCCTGCCGTCCACCTGAACTCTTTCTGTATTACATCAGGCAATGCTATTTCCGGAAAGCCCGATAAAGTCTCTTTATTCATCCAAGCCTCTATTTTTGACATGCTCCAGGAACAATGTATCAGACCGACAGGAACATCCAAAGATTGCTGTAACTGATTGCCAAAGAAATAGGCAGTTGCACTGAAATCAGCAACATCTTCCGGAGAGGCTTCTTTCCATTCTCCGTCCACCCCAGCTTCCTGTGGAATGGTACTCCAGGCATTTTTTACAGTATAGAGACGCAGTGGACGTTTGGGATTAGCAGATACAATGTATGGCTGGGAACCAAACACAGGCTGTCCACGGAATCCTTTCACTGGCATTTCCATATTCGACTGTCCGGAACAGAACCAGACTTCTCCTATTAAAATATTCTGCAATGTGAGGTCCTCTCCATCCGAGAACGTAATACTATACGGACCTCCAGCTACTGGTGTTTGGAGAGAAAGTTTCCATTCACCTTTTGCATCAACATTCGTTTGGATTTTTTTATTATTCCATGAAGCGGTAGCCTGCACACGTTTTCCCAAAGTCGCTGTTCCGGAAAAAGTAACTTCCGATTGTTGCTGTAACACCATATTATCCCCCCAAATGGAAGTAAGGGTTACTTTCGCTTCTGTTTTCAGGAGAAAGGAGAAGCATATCAATAATATAAAATATTTGGCTTTCAACATATGATTCTTATTTGTTTTCGACAGCTTCAGTATACACATTGCCGAAGCGATCTGTTACTTTCACTTCTATTTTAGCATTTTTATTACGGGGAGTAGCATGAAATAGATGTTCGGTAAGAACTGGGGAAATCCATTCATATTTCACCTTTTCTTTGTCAGAACAGATTGCTTTGGCTGCAGGATCATATCCTTTGTAGCGTTGCATTTCTCCCATTCGCTTTCCGTTTTCATACCATTCCACTTTCCACTGTTCATCCCAGTTCCATACGTTAGCAATAATATCGGAAGGGTACTCGTCAGATGATCCGGCCTGATATACATGTAATTGATGCTCTTTCGGGTAGCCTGCACTTTTATATAGCCATTTCACTTGGTTCCCGTCTACTTCATATACCCCATATCCCCTCGGAGTACCATCCACATTAATATCTGCACGCCACCAAGTACCGCATACGGCAGCTGTGTTATGTTCCATTAATGAGTCATTAAAACATACGTTTACATTAAAATGTGTATGTCCGGAAATGATGTGGGCATTATAACCTTCCAATAATTTATATAGTGCAGCTGTATTGACCGTTTCATCTTGATCTAGCGTGTTATATCTTAGCTTCTTCTGAAGACTGGAAGGAATATGCATCACTACAAAGACAAGTTTGTCTTTGGGCACATAAGAGAGGTCTTTCTCCAGCCATTGGAAAGTACGTTCATCAATGTAACCTATATATTGATAATCACGGTTGACATAAAAGCAATTGTCAAGCACGATATAATGAGCATTACCTTTATTTAATGAATAGTAGATAGGACCGAAATAACTTTCGAAAGTGCGATAAGAATATTCAAAAGTACGCCCTCCATACGTCATGTCGTGATTACCAATTGCCCGATAGATGGGAATCTCTAATGATGATACCGTATCTATATAGGAAGGATATAAAGAAGGAGTATCTCCTACGATATCCCCACAATCTATGCCGAATACTTCTTTTTTGCCCATATACGGACGAATATATTCTTTCATATCTTGCAGATATTTAGCATAAGCCTTTACGTCATCTTCGGAAGTAACCTGCGCATCTGCCTGCACCAAAAACAAATGATTGATCTCATTTTGCGGATTTCTTACCAATTCGAAGTCGTAAATATCTTGCTTGGCCGGATTCAGCTTCTGATAGAATAAAGGTATTGTTTGTTCTGTTTTCGGTAAATATCCGGAAGGAGTGGATAAATAAATGAAACGAACATCCCTATTAGGGGGGAGAGTATATTGGCCTTGCTGGTCAGTCAAAACACAGTCTATTCCGTCGGTCACTACTACCCCCGGGACTCCTGTCCCATTACAGGTTACTTTCCCGCGAATAGGGTTAGAAGGAATCTGGGCTTGTAAATTCAAGCCCAGACCTATTAATAAAAAGAATTGTAATAAATATATTTTCATAATTAGTTGGTTAGTTCAAACCTCATTCTTCGATAGATTCCAGATATTTATCAAAGCCTGTTTTAAAAGCGTTCCAATAGTCGTATTTCTTAACGTGGCAAAGGTCGAAGGCAAAGAAGCCGTCACTATTACTGATACAAGCATCAATAGTATCCGGAATTTTTGCAGATTGTCCTCCGTCAGTCCATCCGGTACTGTTACCGATATCTGGTCCGCCTGCAAAAGGTACATCTCCTTGTAACAGTTCACGTCCATTCTTACAAAAACCTTCCATGGTCCATTCGCCACTTCCATATATATTGTTCACGGAAGCATAAGCACCCAAAAAGATATAGTCCAAATGGTCCGCATATCCATAATTCTTATAATCGGAAGTAGCCCATTTCGGATAATAAGCGGAGGTGTTGTATTTAGGGCTGGCCCAGTTCACGCCTGATGTATAGTATGTTGAATACCAGGCACCAACATAAACTCCAAACTTGATATTGTTATTGACAGATTTAACTTTCTCGCGTGCCTTTACTATGAAATCATGAATAACTTTCGCTCTGAATTCCAACCACTTCTTAAAATAAACAGGCTGGTCAGAAGGTATTTCATCCGTACCGGGTGCCATAATATCTGCCGGGAAGTTTGCTACAGTTTCACCGATGTATTCTTCGAACTTCTGTTTGGAAATATCTGAAAAATCGCTTTCTAAGCCATAGTCATCATAACGACAACGATCCAATATGATGCCATCCAAATCATATTTAGCCAAGTCGGCCAACAACTGTAAAACAAAGTTTTGTACATCATCATTAGCGGGATTGAAAAATTTCGCTCCATAATCGGTTTCATCGTCCAACAAATCCATCGTATTGGTTAGCCCGTCAGCTAGATTAGCTACACTAGCCCATCCTTTTTTTGATTCATCACGGAACAAGACTCCATCATGTCCTAAATTATACGGACATAAATAGCCTCCTACAAATGTATTGATAGAAGCATTCACTTTTAATCCTTGTATACGAGCCTCCTCAATAAATGCCTGTAAATAATCCCAAGTTTCCGTCCTTTCATAATAACTATATCCGGAATTACCCCATACATCCATACGTTTCACCTGATCTACAACATTAGTATTGAATAATACATCTCCTGTAGTGGGACGTACATCGACAATAATATCAGTGAATCCTGCCGCTTTTATCTTTTCCATATCTTTGGCTATGTTTTCCTTACTATTGGCATAGTCAGGAAAATTAGCAGCCGCATCAATCCAAATATATCGTGGCTTAGCTTCTGCAACATCCGGCTCGTCCGGCTTTTCTGTCGAATTATCGTTCCACGGCCATCCGGGAATTCCATCAGAATCATCACTACAGGAGGTTATTGTAACTGCTCCCAAGAAAGTCAGTATTAGTATTTTTAGAAATTTTCTCATATCATACTTGTTTTATTAGGTATATACTGCCTGATATATCCGCAGTACATTTTTATTTAAGAGTGACTACTGATGCTACGGATCTTTCGTCTCCGCTGGAGTCACTTGTCTTGATCGTCTCTTGCCCATTGACTAACATGCAACTGGAACCACCGCCATCCAAATTGATAGCATCCGTACATCCCAGTGTTTTCATGATATTAGCTACATTTTCGGTGGTCATACCGGCAACTCCCGTTGTCATTCCATCTCCTTCACACACAAAAAGAATCATTTTCTTATCATTGGTGATACCAATAGCCGAACGAGGTCTGTTCACCGTGGCGCCAATATCTGATAAAATTTCTTCTTCGTATGTATTCTTTATGTTTCCATCCAACAGAAGTACGGGGCCACCGCCTATTCCTGTTTTAGCATTTAAGACAGTTCCTGTAGACGGAAAATTTTCATTAGGAGTTGTTTCTGATTTTACCGGTGAGGGCTCCGAATACCAATAAGTAACATTGGATAGTGTTGTGTAAGTCCACATTGATTTGAATGAGCCATCGTTCATTTCACAGAATGCAGCTAATACAGGATACCAGAATGGACCGTTAGTCCAATCTTCTGCTGTTACATCATTGTTCTTACACACCATTTCACCGTTACGCCATATTAGGCTTAATGACCCCTCATAGAAGAAACCTCCATTGATTACAATTGTGGAGTTGTTCTCTTCATAAAATTCTTTTGGCTTTTTCAATCCAGTCTTTTCTCCTAATACACCAAATGCTGCCTTACTCATATCACCTACCGCAATATAAGCTATCGCTTTTTTGCCTTCCAGTGTTTCTGGTGATTTATATACGTTGATATGTTCAGGCAAGGTTCCATAAGTGCTTTTCACATTGGTCCAGCCTAAATTTACAATATCAGGATTGGCTTCAACAGGTTCAGTTGGAGTCTCCGGCTCCGCCCATGGCCAATCCGGGATATCAGTGTTATCATCACCACATGCTATGAAAAAAGGCAGTAATGATAATAACCATAACATTTTTTTCTTTGTTGACATATAGCTACTCCTTTAAATGATTTACAGATTTCTTTATCCCATATATGATGAATGGGTATTTTCTCATCATATATGAGATAAAGAGATCAATTAATTATTTGTCGATACAATCAAACTCATATCCTCCGATAACCTTACAGTTGTTATCCACGTAGTAAGCACGGAGCTTATATCCATCTGTTGTCGGAGCAAGCAATACATCACCTGTTGCAGCTACACCATCGGATGAATTGTATGAGGAAAGTGAAGGATTGAATGACAGAGCATCTGAAGTAGATATTGTACCTGTGAATGATCCGTCTGACGTTACATCATACATATATAAGCATGGAGTTCCACCCCATTGCGGGAAATGAGCTGTACACACCAATACAAGATATTGTGCATTATTAAAGCTTCTTGTATCCAGACAGTTGTTATTCATTGCCCAAGAATTACCATTGTCGGAGTCTTCCAGAGATTTACTTGCATTATTATTTGTTCCATTCACCCAATAAAGAATGTTAGAATCATAGTATGACAAAAAATAATCACTTTGAGCAGTAGTTCCTTTAGTCACAACTTTAGTGTTTGATGCGGGAGCTCCCCAATTACCTACACCATTCACTGTTACTACTTGAGGACTTCCCAATACACCGTCTGTTATAATCCAACGAACAAACTTATTGGAACCTGAACTGGCTGTTCCGTCACAAGTAGCAATAATAGAGGCATTAGTATTAATATCTCCTTGAACAGACACTTTCGTACCCATATCTAACCCTGTATTATTAGTATAAGTAGTCAATAAAGTTGGAGCAGTCGTAACAGAAGAAGTCTTATAGATTGAGAAAGACTTGCCATTAGTAGCCTTCGTTGCTAATAATATATTTCCCCTACTATCACTTGTCATACATCCTAAAGATGCAACACTCACACTACCCAAAGTTACATTACCAATCTTATTTCCCGTAGATGCATTGTAATATGCAGGAGTTGTGGTACCATCACCCAAGCAAACTACCAGATTATTTCCGGAAACAGCTAAAGAAGGTGCATTTGCTCCAGTCCAAGGTAAGCCGATAACTCCCATATCCAATTTAAATAATTCTGTCTCACTACCTTTTCTATATCCGTAAGGAATCTTATCCGGTACTGCTTTTTGAATAGTATAAGTTTGCTTTGTCACTCCATCGTGAGCAATCACTGTAAGCTCAACAGGTGAATTAAAATTAAGAGGCTCTGTTTTAGGATCCGGTGACATGGTCGCATGAGCCGACAGTGAATAATCTGCCAAGCAAGAAGATAAATCTTCCGCAGAGATTAAAGATACAGTTTTGTGGTCTTCATCAATAATACCTGTAATGTCTTCAGACGGTATTGAGAAACTTAATAACTGACACTTAGTAGACTTAACTCTTTCGCCTGTGATGCAGATTTGTTTCTTATATCCTTGAGCGTCTGTATAAGTGAAATAATTCTCTTTAGTCAGATCGAGAATTGAAAGAACCGGTTCAATAGTACAGTTTGGTGCCAACTTTGCCTGAATCCTCATCGCTTTCATATATTCTGAAGTTTCATTATCACTATTTTCCGGATAATACCATGGCATAGGAATTACATACTTATCTACAGAAGCATCTGCAATAGTATATACCACAGCCTCTTTATCCACGTATGGCCCAGAAGTAAAGAGTGCAGTCAAGCTCGTGATTCCCTGTCTGTCCGCAGTAGGAAGCACATATTCCGGATCCTGGCAAGAACTCGTGAGAGCCAAAATCCCTAATAATAGATATAGTATATTCTTTTTCATAATGTTTTCATTTTAGATTTATTGCCATTCTGCATATTGAGTTACCGCACCGTTATTGTCCAACTCTGCCTGTGGCATTGGGAAACGATACATCTTAGTCGGGAAATTACGATCTTTATCATCACATTCTGTATAAATGTAAGTGAAAGACCCATTTGCATTTTTCTCTATTTTCATTCCATGAAGACGAATACCGGTAAATGCTGTCGCAGATAATTTCCAACGACGCATGTCCCAATAATAATGTCCTTCATAAGCAAGTTCTACTTTGCGTTCCTGACGGATGGCTTTCATTAAATCATCCCCACTTTTGTCTGTGTAAGACAATCCCACTCTGTTACGAATATCTTTTATGTCTTTATTTGCCTTATCCGTATAGCCATTCAGATGATAACATGCTTCTGCATGATTCAGTAATACCTCTGCGTAACGAATTTCTGTCCATGGCTGTGTACTGGCTTGTATGGAAGTAAAATTATGAGCTTCATCTACCAGTTTACGTAAATAATACCCGGTAGTAGAACGTCCTTCCGGTTTGGCATCTGTTTTCCATGCAGCCCAACCATCAGTACCGTTTACGAAAGATTCTATCGGTCTGCCTTTCCATGTTGCTCCATTATAAAGAATGGTAGCTTTAAAGCGTGGTTCTAGTTTATCATAAGGAGGAGTCGTTGTAGTACCTTCAGCAGTATGCCATGCACTCCAATCGGGGAAGCCACTACCATCTGCATATTCATACGATTCAACCATTTCTTGTGTCGGGGTACCGAATCCTCCGGTCATGGAATTGCCGTCGAGCGCTTTATCACCTCCAGGAACCATATATCCATCAAAGTCATGAGTCACAGTGGAACTCTTATCATAACAATATTGTAAAATGGCTTCTTTGCTTCCTGCTTTAAAGGCATTTGAATAGTCTTCTTTTGCTTCTAATTCATAACCCATTCCCATCACCTTTTCAGCTGCGATACGAGCGTCATCCCATCTTTCCGCATACAACATAGCTCTCGATAACATTGCATAAGCAGCTCCGCTAGTTAAACGTCCGTTAGGAGTTTTATCAACAGGCAAATGTTCACCGGCATATTTTAGATCATTATATACAAAATTCCATCCGTCGGCTTCCGAACTAACTGGCATATCCTTTTTTATATTATCCAGATTCTCATCGTATATAATCACTTCTTTATAACGCTTTAATAAATCTGTATAGAGATACCCTCTGAAGAAACGCATTTCAGCTTCCAAGCGTTCTTCATCAGCCTGACCAAATGAAGCATATTTCTTTAATTTGTTGATACCTTCATTGACACGGCGCACATATTCGTACATCGTCCCCCAGTTGCCAAGGTAAGTACTAACATAATTCACTGTGAGAACAGAACCTCCATAAGCAATTTCACTAGGTATCTGACATTTAGCCATATAGTTGTAGGAACCATATTTAAGCTGATCTGTCAGAGCTTCTGTCATTCCTGCCAAACATTGTCCATCCCTGTAGGCTCCTAAATAATCTATATAGCGATAGAAATCGTTGACTGCCTGTTCTGCATAGTCGAGTTTACTCCATACAAGTTTATCTGATGCTCTGTCTGTTGGAGTCATGTCCAGATAATCACTACATGAGCCAAGCCCTAAAGAGGCTCCCAACAATATGATACTTAATACTTTTGTTTTCATAATAGAACTTTTAAAGGTTTAGAAAGTCAAAGTTATACCGCCCATAATGGTGCGTTGTTGAGGATAGTATCCGTTATTTACTCCCGGAGATTCAGGATCGATTCCATCAGGAAGACCGGAAATCGTGAATAAATTAGAACCTTCTACATAAATTCTAAGATTCTGAATACCGACAGGACTCATCCATCTCTTGGGGAATGTGTAACCCAATTGTGCGGATTTGAGACGAAGGTATCTACCGTTACGCAACCAGAAAGTGGAAGCTAATCCATTATCTCCTCCGTGTCCTTGATTACCCAGTGTAAGTCGTGGGAATGTTCCATTCGGATTTTCTACTGTATATGCATTCTGAACCAGATATAGTGGTGAGTTGGCTCCTTCTTTAAATGCCTGTGTCCAGACTGTATTATCGTCATATCCATTGTAATAAGTTCCTGTCAACGATACATCAAACAGTGCACCTCCAGTAAATTGTGCACTTAAATCGAATCCATTCCAAGCACAATTCAGGTTCAAACCGTAAGTTAATTCGGGACGATTGCCACGTCCAACACGTGTTCTGTCATCTTCGTCTATTTTACCATCACCATTTAAATCTCTGTATTTGATATCACCGACATTAGGACGAGTGCCATACCAGGCTGAATTGTCTATTTCTTCTTCTGAACGGAATAAGCCATCTGCAACCCACACAACAGAAGCATCGACACTACGTCCTGTGCGTTTTCTCCACTCTACTGTGTTCGGACTATCCGGATAACGGAGATAACGGTTTCTTGCAAATGTCAGATTGAAGCTTGCGCCATAGGAGAATGGCTTGCCTGCCAAGTTTAATTTATTACGATGGCTCACCGTTACTTCAACGCCTTTGCTATCGACCTTATTATAGTTGGCATAAGTATAATAATATCCTCCCATAGATGGGGGGTAATCGCCTCCCATTGCTGTCAAAATATCATAGGTATAATTATAGAATGCGTCAAACTCCATTCCCAACAGACCATTCCACATCGTAAAGTCAAATCCTGCATTGTAAGTTAAGGTGTTCTCCCAAGTTAGAGTAGGATTGGCAATTACAGAGGCGCGTAATGCTTGCATTACTTTTCCATTCAGAATTGTTTGGTATGCATTTTTGTTACCATCCATCAAATTGTAAGTACTAAGGAAAGCATACGGACTCACTGCATCGTTTCCTAATAAACCGACAGATGCACGTATCTTCATATCATCCAGAAATGTCAGACTAGACATAAAATCTTCTTTAGATATTCTCCACGCTACTGACGCTGACGGGAAGAATGCCCAACGTTTCCCACTAACATTGCCGGCAAATTTGTAAGAACCATCATATCGACCTGTAAACTCTGCCAAATACTTATTGTCATAGTCATATTTCAAACGAAAAACATAACCAATACTACGGTTTGCATCACTGTATCCCGAGATTGGAGAGTCTGCCGGTTGTCCAAAGCTCAATTCTGGTAGTTCAGAGAAACTCATGTTCTTATTATAGCCGGAGAAACTGTTTTCTTTATAATCCCGGATTTCTGCTAATACCATTCCTTCTACATTATGTTTTCCGAAGGAGCTTGCATAGTTTATGCTTCCTTGGCCTACCATTTGATGAGAACTATACTGTCCTTCACCTAAATTTATTCCATTTGCTGTGCCGCGAGGATCGTCTGCTTTAGACCAAGTCCAATCTGCTGTCGAAGTCGGCATTTTATGTATATATGTGGAGTAAGGTGTATTCAAATTCTTATTATGAGAAGTTGTATAGTCATAAGCTCCGGTTACTTTCACGCTCAAGCCTTTAACCCAAGGTACATTATATTGTAAAGAGATGTTAGTTTGTAAATCAAAGCTATTGGTATGTTTGTATCCTGATTCATAAATGGCAGCCAATGGACTGTTGGGCAGACTTGTGTTATTCTGTGTGGTAGCAGAATAAAGTCCGTCATATGTTTCCGGCAAATATGGATGCATCATTATAGTCTGATGAGCTACTGACAACCAACCTTGTTCACCCAATTCGGAATTAGAATCCGTACCGCCTGAAGCATATCCCGGAGTTTCACGTTTACCGACATTTCCTGCAATACCTAAACTTAACTGGAAGTTCTTAGCCAGTTGAGTCTCAAGATTAGTTCTTAAATTGTATCTCTTGTAAGAGAAATTGTCAATGTTACCTTTTTGACCTAAATAACCCACAGAAGCAAAGTAACGCATCTTATCACTACCTCCCTGTATTGTTACATTGTGTTTCTGATTAATACCGGTTCCGAATACTTTATCAATATAGTTAACATTATCCCATCCGTCAGTAGGATCACCATTCAACATAGCTTCCACATTCGCCTTTGTAAAAACGGGATTATATTGACTAATGTTTGAAATGCTTCCATTAGCCATTTTATCCATCATGTCAGCCATATTATAATAATATGCAAATTGAGGTCCATTCATAAACTGCGGAAAGTTTGCATTCATAGATGCTCCTATTGAACCATTATAAGTGATTTTGGATTTTCCTTCCTGACCTTTTTTTGTAGTTATAATAATAACACCACCGGCTCCTTTTAATCCATAAACAGCTGCAGAAGCTCCATCTTTCAAAACAGATACACTTTCGATATCATTAGGGTCAATATCATTAATAGAACGAGGCATTCCGTCTACTATATAAGTAACATTATAAATAGAGCCACGAACTCGTAATGTAGCCTGATCGTCTCCGGGTTCACCAGATACTTGAACAGATGAAATACCTGGCAAACGTCCACCTAAAAGACTCGACACATTGGTTGCCGGTGCTTTCAGCAGTTCGTCGCCTTTCACCGCAGATACGGCTCCGGTTAAAGATTGCTTCTTGGCAGTACCATATCCTACCACAATCACTTCATCCAAAGCTGCCACATCATCTTTCATAACCACATTAATGGTCGTCTGACCTGCTACCTTTATTTCCTGATCTGACATTCCAACATATGAGAATGATAAAATGTCTTTTGCGGTGGCCTGAATGCTATATTTTCCATTTACATCTGTAATAGTGCCATTAGTAGTTCCTTTTACGACAACACTTACTCCTGGTAGCGGTTCTCCTATACCATCAGTAACAGTTCCTTTCACTAAACTCTGTGCATGACTACTGATAGCACATGCAAATAGCGCGCAGATTGAAAACATAAATATTTTCAATATACGAGAGTTCTTCTTGATTTTTGAGTTAAACTCTGTCATAGAATTAATTTTTAGATTATTAATATAGATTGGTTAACATATCCATTATTGTTTATAGCTGTTCCAATACTTTCCAGCATTGGTATAACCCTCTTGGTACATGGAAACATCCTTTCCATTTTCCTCCTTTGAGTGGTAGTAGCACTTCACCTCTCCGATTTAAGTATCCATACCATTCGGGATGCTCTTTATCTTTAAAATGGGTCCATGTATAATCGTGTACTTTTTCAAACCATTCCAGACATTGGTTATCTCCGGTCAATTGATAACTCTTCAGAAGAGATATGAGTGTTTCAATATGCACCCACCAGAGTTTCTGGTCCCATTCCAGTTGTTGGGGAGGACAACCGTTACGATCCATAAAATAGTAGATACCTCCATATTCTTTATCCCAACCATATTCAAGCATTGTAAGAGTGATATTCTTAGCCTTTTCGATTAATTCCGGACGGTTTAGGCGTTTCCCTAAATCCATTATAAACCACATGGCTTCAATCGCATGGCCAGGGGTAATCTGCCGTCCTTCAAAGCAATCTATCAGATTACCATTCACATCTACATTCTCAACAATGATACCACCAAGTTCGGGACGATAGAAGACAGACATAACTTCATGAATACAAGTATCCATCGCTTGTTCCAAATAGTCCTTGCCTAAAATATGCTCAATTTCCATAGCAAGATTGCATAGTATCATCGGCAGGGCAAAATTTTTTAGATTACGAGTGCCCGGATGAAGTTTATTCCATTTACCTTTCGGATTATCTACTTTGGAAAGGATAATGTCGAAGGTTTTCTTGGCTATGTCAGCATATTCCTGATTACCGGTTGCAAGGCTTAATTGCCCGAAAGCCATGGCAGCGAATGTATACGAAAAGATATTGTATGGTTCTACCAATG
>ERZ773164.654-NODE-654-length-39881-cov-32.843544_pt1 | contig 39881 bp, 35 predicted proteins | sample MGYA00511917_ERZ773164 | MGnify/ENA primary metagenome ERZ773164 (study PRJEB29015, sample SAMEA2737847) | human gut metagenome | biome: human gut; feature: human-associated habitat; material: faeces | place: China | collected 2012 ...
AAGAAAAATATCTATTTTTTGTCTTTTAGGTATTGACTATAACTAGCTGGTCTTTGAGTAGCTCAATGACTAGCTCTGATTTAAATTTTGCGGAGAAATTTCTTCTTGTTCGAGACATAATAATGATCCTTCTTTCTGTAGTATTTTCAGTATATCAGATTCATTAAAAAATGTCTCTGGAAGTGTCTTAAATTACGATACCATTATAGTTTGATACAGTTCAGAAGAAAAGAGCTGGTAATCGAAATACTTCTCAAGTGAGGGAATCACATTGCCTAAAAGGAAAAATTATTTGTGGGAACTGTGGACATAAAATGACTCATTCCAATGCAGGCAGACCAAAGTATGAATGCAAACAGCATTATGTTAATCCCAGTATTACAGGCTGTGTGAAGTCAGTTCGGGATGAGGATATAGAAGTAATTGTTATACAGGAACTGCAGGCGCAGCTTGATGCTATGTTAGATAACGAAAAGGTGCAGAAGCGACAAAAACAATTACAGAGTGAAAAAATGCATGAAGCAGAAAAGAAGTTACGGACAATGCTGTTGTCACAGGAGAAAATAGAAGCAGATTTGCAAAATGCATATGAAGCCTATAAAGTTGGTATTACTGATAAGGAAACGTATTTGGAGCAGCGGCAAGTGTATGAACAACTGGAAGAGAAAATGCAGGAGACAGTGCAGAAACAGATGAAAATTGTGTCATAATATGAAGAAAAAGTTCTGACACTGCCAGCAGGTTTTGATATAATAGAGAGTAGGACAAAAGTCATGGAACTTAATCGAGAAATTGTGGAGAACTTTGCGGACAGGATTGTGGTTCATGAGGGTGGAGAGATTGAGATTGGGTGGAAGTTTGAATGTATGATAGGGTGACAGGGTTTAAAATTCTATTTTGTAGCTGGTTTTGTATAAAAAATGATTGACTTTAGATTGTGTTACATGTAGGATTGTATATGTACACGAGTAATAGAATATAAAGAAGATTAATGGGATAGTTGTAGCTGTTTTTATAGGAATACAGCCATTCTCATAGGATTATTTGTAAGGTTATGTTCTTTGATTTCGTGTCAAAGAACTTTTTTATTGCATTTTTACAGAAAGTGGAGGGATGAAAATGGATGACTTAACAAAATTAAAGACGGCATTTAGTCTTATTGTTATAGGATTATATGAAAAAGAACGGCAAAAAAAAGAAGGGGAATATTATTATAGTAAGAAACTAATTCACGGTATTAATATTTTTCAAAGTTTGAATTATAAGTATAATCCTAAAGGATTTGATTTTTGTAAGATGCATGAACAAAGTTTTATTACAAATTATGCTATGCAACCAGTATCTCAATGGTTTGACGGATGGGAAAATACGGATAAATTAGACTTGGTGAATCAAGGATTTTATTATATGGATGCATTGGTCGGTGATAGTGGATTTAACACTTTTCATGTTAATGACAATTGCGAAGATTATATTGAATACGTAGAAAAGGATGTTGTTGCCGGAATAGAACAAAGGGCAGTTTACAATTGTTTAAGGGCGTTAAATCAAGATGAATATGTGAATTTGAGAAAATACTTTATAGACTATCCAATAACTAATCTTGAAGAATTACGTAAATTAAAACTTATATATTCTGAAAATGATATAGCGTTACATGCAATAGAAAATGCTTATGAAGAAATAATGGAAGATTGTTTTGTTTGTCCGAAGTGCGGTTGGACCCTGCAAAAAGAAAAAATAGGCATGCGATGTCAAAATCGTTCTTGTGGTGAAGAAAAATATATTCAAGGTGAACTCAAAGGTATTTCAGGTGAAACGGGTATGCTTCGTTTAAAGAGGGGGGTAATGAAATATATTTCTGTTCCAGGAAAACTGGAGTTGGAGATATATAATTATTGCAACAAACACAAAGTTCAAAGTGTATTATGGCCAGAAATGGACAAGTATGATATTGGCATTACATTTCCTAATGGTGATGTGTGGGCAATTGATGCAAAAGAGATAAGAGAACCTCAATTTTTAAAGGAAAATATAATAAGAGATGGTGGATTCCCTGATGGAGATTACAAAAGAGGTTTTTATGTGATTCCAGATGCATATGCAGATGACAGAACCGATTATTTAGATATAATAAATCGCCAGTTAGAAAGTATGGGGAATAGGAATATACGTTGTATAAAGTTACGTGATTTGAAAAGGGAAATAAGAGAAAGGGGCAAGCAAAAATGAAAGAAATAAAAAAGAAGCTTAAGCCATATTACGATGAGAAAAATTGTTCCTTGAAAATGGAGCATTTTATTCTATTTGAAATGGCGCTCATGATGGTAGTGCATTTTAGAAATGATGCTGATCCGAATAAGGGATACATATTATTTACAAAGTATCATAACATTGGAAAATGGGAATACAATCCGGATTCTTATATTATTCAGAATGCAAGCGTTTGTTTGAAAAAGCTTCGCTCTGAAAAAATATGGAAAGACACACTTAAGGAATATAAAAGAGATGAATATGCAGGAATTCGTCTGTTTAATATTCTTGATGATAAGATTACTGAAAAAGAAACGAGTAATTTGGCATATGCAAATCGCAAAGATGATTATATGCGATATATTAATTCATATAGCAGTACTAGAAGTGGAAAGTATGCAATTCAAGGGACTTATAAATATTATAACAAAAACAATGAAGAAAAGCGTATTTATGTAAATATTAATGAGGAGATTGATGAGAAAATCTGTAGTTTGCCAATAGAAGTAAAACAGCGTGAGAAGATAGAAATTGATGTTGGAAGTTTAATTGATGCTGCTACAGAAATGAAGACGATACTACCAGAAGATCACTGTGTAAATATACTTAAAAATAACTTTATCAAAGAAGTGAATGGTGGAAAAGTTAATTTGGCAACAAAACTGGAAATTGATAAAGTTATTAACATAGTGGGAATGGTTGGAGCAGGTAAGACAACATTACTAAAGACATTGACATATATTTTGGATAAGCAAAAGAAAAAGGTTGTTATCGTAACAGATACAGTTGCAGAAGTTTTTAATTTATATAAATATTTTCGTTCATTGGGGTGCAATTGCAGTCCATTAATAGGGAAGGCTGAACGCGTAAAGTATATTAATCAAATGATTAGTGAGGATGCATATTATTTGGATGAAGATATATCGAAATATTTAACAACAAATTGTTTGATTGATGGTTTGGACTTGGCAAATGAGAATGCGGTATCATTTGGGGAAGAACCTTGTACTAAGTTGGAACATGGTAGTCAAAAATATGTTTGTCCGTATTTTGAACAGTGCACTACAACTGCGATGCAGAGAGAAACAGCAAAGAGTAATATTGTAATCACAACTGTTGCAGGATTTGTAATGAGTAGAGTTGGAGAATTGCAGAATATTTATCTTAAGGAAGTTGTTGAAACAGCAGACGTAGTGTTCTATGACGAGTGTGACAGAGTACAGAAGAATTTAGATGATTTATTTACTCCGGCAACAGAGTTTAATTCATTTATAAATGAATGTGCGGAAGATTATCATCAGTTTATGCTGGAATCGAATGCGAAACGACTGGAAAATATTGCGAGCATGTATTATGCGGAATTGCAATCGAAGTCTCCTACTGTATTAGCATGTGTTTCTAATGCCGTAAAGGCTGCTAAAAACAGTGGTAGTAAAAGTGCTTTAGCAAACACTTTTTCAGCATATACCCTATTAGATAGTATACAAGATGAGATTTCAGAACATACAGCTAAGGAGATATATCAGTTAATGGATTTTGATAATTCAGAAATGAGTTCACTATATGATATCATGATTAGTTCGTGTGAAAGTATAAAAACAGACCGGTTCGAATTGTTATTGGCAGAATGGCTGGATAAAAATGAACCACAGCTTATCTTGGAGGATGTGAGTAAAGTATCTGAGAAAAATCCTAATAAAAGTGAAAAGGAACTCAAGGCTATTCGAAAAGAAATAGAAAAGAACAATAGGAAAAAGATTGAGTTGCGAAAAAAAATACAGCTTATTATTACGCTGATTTTCTTCGATAAATTTGTTATGGATATCGGAGATGCATATGAGGATTCACAGGATATTACAATGGGATATAATGAACTGGTAGGATTTATCAGAACTCGTTTTACAGCTCAACAAGACTATTTACCATCTGCGTTAATGGGAAATCTGTTTGGCATTAAATCAACAAATGAGGACGATGTTTTGCTGTTTAGACAATATGCCTACGGAAGAGCTTTATTAACAAATCTACCGTATTTAAGAGTAAATAGAGATGGAGTTCCTATCGGTCCGCACGTGATACTCTTATCCGGTTCCAGTTATGCGAAAGGTTCATACGAATATCATGTAAATGCGGATGTTAGTTATATAATTGAAGCGGATAAATCGGTCAGAGATTTTATTGCGAAAACTCAGTTTGTGGAGCTAGGATTAGAAGAACGTGTATCTGGAAGTCCATTGGAGACACGGGAAGAAATTCTTCGAAAAGTAGTAGATAAGTGTACACAAAATATTATTTCTGAACTTGATAAGGAAGGAAAAATTCTTTTGGTTGTCAATAGTTTCTCGCAAGCAGAGGTTGTAGCAACACATTTGAGTGCAAATTTAATTAAGCGAGGATGCAAAGAAGAAGTGTGTGCTTTGGTTTCAGACAGGAGTATTGATAAAGGAGAACCAGATAGATATATCCGTCGAGGCGAAGTTTATAAATTCGATAAGAAAAAAGCAAGAATTTTAGTGGCTCCGGCGTTGGCAATAGAACGAGGGCACAATATTATCGATGAACAAGGGCATTCGTTGTTGAGTAGTGTATTCTTTTTGATACGACCTATGGGGGTTCCTGATGATGTTAAAGAAAAAAGTATTAAGATGAATGGATACATGGCGACGAAGATGTACGAATATAAAGGTACGGATATATATGAAAAGAACTTGTATGTACGGCAAGAGGCAACAAAATTTTGGAATCGAATGAATTATTCATCGAAAAGAAGGTTGGATAATTTGAGTGATATAGAGATAAAGACAGATTTAGTTGCCACGATGTTTGTATTGATATTGCAGATCTTTGGGCGTCTATGTAGAGTTACTGATGATTCAAAAAATCCACCTACAGTTTATTTTGTTGATGGTGCCTTTAGAAAAAAATCGGATGTAGAACAAGGATTTGATACATTAAATGAATTGTATCTATATTTGAAGAATATGCTGGCGGATTCGGAGAGTGGTGAAATTGCCAAGACATTATATGAACCATTTTTTACAGCGTACGAAGGAGGTATTAGGCATGAGTAATTATACGAATATATACCCAATGGCGTATGTGCCAAATAGTGAAGTAATGTGCAAACTTTATTATGTGGGTTTTCCTAAAGCGTGGAAGGAGAGACTTGTAAAGGTTGAAAGGATAGCAAAACCTAAATGGAGTGGCGTGTATGCACTTCCAACATATGCCCTTAAAAATAGTTTGGGAGCTTGGTTAGATGGAATAATTGAGTTGACTCCTCTTAGAATGGAGTCTAATGATGAAATGTGGGCGATTTCATGTGAACAAGAGATAAATACGAAGTTGTTATTTGAACACATAGTAATATGGCTGCATTCATATTATTTGAGTAATCCGAAACTACATCCTAATGCAAGGGTAGAAATTCAAGAATTGATTAATAGTATGAGTGTTGATGAATTGGATAATTTGGTGGGCAGCAAGACGGTTAAATTGTTTGATGAGGAAGGAATTCCTACAGAGAATTATTCATATTCAGCTTTTTCTTTAATGGTAACTAAAGCATTGGTTGGAAAAAGTGTTGTGGTAGATGGGCATGAGGTGATTCTAAATTATGCAGGGAAAAATCAATTAGTTTCTGATATACAAGGAGATGGGAATAATGTTTACTCATATGGAATATCGTTTTCGTTACAAACAGTCCCACCAGAGAGAAAATCCTTGCTTTTGTGTGATTGTTGCATACACAGATGGATACCAGGTAAAAGGAAAGATAAACCGTACTTAAATAAAGATAGCATGGTAGCTCATATATGGGTGGAAAATAATCGAATTTATAAGCTGCCAATATTTCAAAAGTATAAGACTGAAGAAGAATACTTTTGGCAGGAAACAGAAGAAAAATATTATAATCTGTATAATTATAGGTCGCTTCCTTCAGCAAGAGAAGTTATAGATTCGCTTGATAAATTTATGGAGGGAAATCAGAAAATTACTTGCTTATATAAAAACGGAATGGATGGTTTAGGGTTTACAAAGAATAATATTGGTACTGGAGTAAGTGTGCCTGAAAAGAAGGATATATTTGATGGTGTATTAATGCACCTGGCAGAAATGGCGTATAAAGTAGATGGTGTTGAGAGGGTGACAAAATCATCAAAACGAGCAAGAAAAAAATTAAAATTAGATGAAATCAATTTTAATAAAGAACTTACAGATGAACAAAGAGTCTTTGTGGCCAATAGGGTAAAAGAATGTATTGAAACTAATCGATTGAATTTGGAAGTTTATTATAGAGATGATGCAATACAATGTGCAGAAGAGATAATGGCTAAACTTTCAAGTATTTTCCAATCTACCGAAGAAATGACATTTGATATTAAGATGTGCCAGCTTGGAAAATTGGGAGAGGCACTTGACAGTTCTGAAAATGCATCAGTGCTAAAGAGAATTAGAGAATTTGAGAAAGAATTAGAGATTGCTAATCAAATTACGGCATGCATAGTATTGCTGCCGGGAAAGGATAAATTTGACAAAGATGATCCTAAAGATGCTATTCGTTGTGGTTTTGCCTTACGGAATCGGCTTACACAGTTTATAACACCTTGGAATAATGACGATGATGAAGGTGCAGTTGCGAATAAGATAACTAGTGCAATAGAGGATTTATGTCGTCAGTTGGGGTATGTCAGAGGTCTTGACGAGAAAGTAATTGACACTGAAGAATCTTTGGTACATACACCTATAATAGGAATGCACGTTATGACACAGATAAAGACAATATATGGAAAAGCGAGGTTTTTGCCATTATGTGTTGAATTAGATTACATTTCAGGCAAGGTATATGTTGAATGTGATACATTTGACCAGACAAGAGTTCCATATCGTGAAGCTGCATTTGAATTGGCGAAGTTAAGTCTAGATAAAGATTTTGAAAAGAAATGTGATGCTGCATCAAGAGGAATGTTTAAGCAAAAGATGGTAATGTGGAAGAATGTGTATAAAAATAAAAACCTCTTGGTTCTAATTGAAGCAAATGGTAATACTAGAGCAATATGTAATGGTATTACGGATGGACAAATACAAAAATACTCATATCTGGAACGGTATTGTCCGGAAGAAATAGAGGTTGGCACTAAAGAAAGTAGTTATAAATTAAATCTTAATGATACTGGCGTAAGATTTATACGTATTAGACGAAATGGAGAGGTTCCTGACTATTATACTGATTTGTCAGAAAAGGAAGGATATTCAGCATCGAGTGGAGTATTTAAGTATGGGCAGGATTATTGGTCAGTAGCTGGTAGACCAAATGACAAAGCGTATAAGCGTAGTTATAAAAATACGAAATACGATATGCCTAGTCAAAATTTTTCTGAACGTGATATGATTGAAATATACCCTGTACAGTTACAGAAAGGTGATGATTCGGATGAATGGGTGAATTATACAGATTCTTTACGTTTAGGAGCAATTCAATATGATGAGGCAACGATTATGCCTATTCCAATTCATTTGGCAAGTAAACTGCAAGAGTATATATTAGAGATGAAATAGGACTTGAGCAGTAAAGTTGTGTGGTTGTAAAACGGAGGTTATTATTTGTCATCCAATGGAGTGAGAAGAGAGAATCGTTTATGAAAAAACACATGCTTTACATCTGTGTTAGATACTTTGCATAGATATGAAGTGAGTGGTTAGCGAAAATTATACAAGGAGATGAAAGAATGTCGAAAATTAGGTGGATTCATTTTTCAGATTTGCATCTTAATAAAACGGGAACAGAAACTAAAAGATTGCGTAAAAAACTTATTGATTATTTGGATAGTATGGATGGAAAATTTGATTATGCATTCTTTACAGGAGACATTCGATATGCACCAAGTGGAGATTTTCAGAAGGATGCTGGAAAAGAGATAGAAAATATATGTAATGCAATTGGCTTGCCGGAAAAGCATCTATTTATGGTGCCGGGAAATCATGATATTGATAGGGATTGTCCTGAAAAAAATGAAGTTATTAAACGGATGCTTAGTGGTAAAAATAGATACAAATCAGAAGATGGCATAATATCGGAAAAAGAAATTGATTCTTTGTGCAAAGCCAAAGAAAGTTTTTATAGGTTTGTTGAAACTGTTGATTCAAAGTGGATTAATAAGGAACTGTTAATTGATGCTAAGAAACCACATTACTTAATAATAACAGAGGATTTCAATGTGATTCACATTGATTCTACATTGTTTTATACTAAACAAAGACAGAGGGATTTTATTGTTGGAACATATCGAATACAGGAATTGTTGGAGCAAGCGGACATTAATAAACTGACAATCATAGTGTCTCATTATTCTTTTGATTTCATTGAAGAAAATGAAAGAAGGGAACTGATTGCACTGTTCAATGACTATAATGTTGATATGTGGCTAGCGGGACACGAACACAACCATTTGGTGAGAATGCAGCATGATTTGTTTTACGAATTTCAAGCAGGAAATCTACTCTTGGAAGAAGGGGCAAGAACGTGTTTCTTAGTCGGAGAGATTGATACGGATTTAGGACAAGGTGTGATAGAATCTCATGCTTGGTTTCCACAAGGTGGTTGGGCAGTGTATCCTTTTTTGTCCTTAAATGGACCTGATAGGTCTAAGTACAATTTTAACTGTAAGAGTCAAATGTACAGTTTTAGTATGGAAAATAAAAAGGATAGTTTGAGACGCAAGGTACATGCTTTACTTCAAACAAATAGAAAGCTGTTTGAGATATATGGACCAAACGAAAATAACAGGGCAGACATAACCAGTGAAAAAACGGAACTATGGGAGCAGGTTATTAAAAGTGATATAATTCCTAATAGTATAAAGATAATTCAGTTGTTAACCGAGAACCATGACGTATTGACAGAAAAGGATAATGAATTATTCGTAGAGTATCAAGCACATGTAAATGGGTTTATTAAAAATCATGAAGAAAATGGTCATGTGTTTGACGCACCAAGATTTCCAGAAGATATGGATAAAATACTATATTAGAAAGGTAGGTGGTGAAATATGTCGTTGACTTCTAGACATTTGTTAACCGACGCAATAAATTATTTTCATAGAGTTATGAGTGGGCATGAAAAAGTTGATAGGGTTATACTTATAGAAGAGGATTTTTACAAGGCAATTTTTGAAATATATCTAACAGATGGAAGACTATTGATTACTTATATTGCAGACGTATACGTGTTAACTGCTGCAGATGTTAGGGAAGTAGTATCTGAGTATGAAGAAGTAGATTGTATAGTTGTTGTAAGTAATTGGGATCATTATACTCCGGATGCAAAAAATGTAGCAAAAGAAATGAGAATTGGCGTGTATACTTTGAAAGAATTTATGAAGGCGATTAACTACAATGGAAGAATGTTTTTGGATACAGGTATTGCAAAAGCAAGTGAGTGATAATGAAATATTATGTGAGTATATATCGGAGTATGATATTCAACTTTATTTATTTGGATCTGCACGGGTTAATAAAACACCTAATGACATAGATATATTGTTGATATATCCAGATAATAAAAGAGTAACTCAAGCAATAGAATTAAAGAAAATGTTGGCAAGTTACTTGCAAGATTTGAATGGTATAGAGATACATATGGTTTTATTGACTGTTCGGGAAAATGAGGATATTAATTTTCTGAAAAAAGAATGTGCGGTAAAAATTCATGTAAACAGAAATAAGAAATAGTTCTATGTTGAAAAATCTCAAAAAACTTCCCATCACACCCTTGACACGAGCGGGAACTGGTAAAACATATACGGGTTTGGGTGCCATTGCGAGACTATCAGAATTCCTTGAAGATAAATTAGCAGTTTTTATCGTATGTCCATATCAGCATCTGGTAGAACAATGGAAAGAAGATATTGTAAGATTTAAAATGAATCCTATTGTGGGATATGGAGCAATTCCTGCGAAACAATGGAAGACTAAGCTATCTGATGCAGTTAGAAATCAAAAATTGAAAGTAAGAAAAAGAGAATTTTTCTGTTTTGTAACCACCAATGCAACATTCTCCAGTGAGTTTGTGCAGGAACAGATAAGAAAGATAAAGGGAAATGCATTGCTTGTAGTGGACGAAGCGCATAATTTTGGGGCTGACTATTTAAGAGGGGTATTATCGGATAAGTTTAATTACAGGTTGGCATTATCGTAAGCGCTTAAGCGTTTACGTCAGAAGGATGGATAAAACCAGAATTAATAGAAGATACAAATCTTGATCAGGTGACACTTGTGATGAAGATGGAAAAGGAATCTGATGATAATTCAGCAGAAAAATCAGCGGATTCAAAAAAATGAAAGCAATAGATTTATCAGAAAGGCAGAAGCAGATTTTAGCCTATATGGATGCTGGGGTTGAATATAGTACAGAGCAGGTAGCAGAAAAGATCGGTTTAAAAGGTCCTAGGACAAGGCAGTTATTAAATGAATTGGTGAATATGGAGTTATTAGCATGTATTGGAACTACAAAAAAGAGAAGGTATATTAAAGTGTAGAAGTGGATGTTATGTAGGAGATGATAAGCATGAACAAATTTTCAGAAAAAGACTGGAAAATATTCAGAAGTAAAATTGCTGGATGGCAAGAAACTTATATGGATAAACTCAACAAAGAATATATTGAAATACTAAGTGGAGATGGAAAACCATCTGAGAAATTTTGGACATTAGAGAAAAGAATAAAAGCGGATAAGAAAGATTGTGGGGTGCAATGTGAGATGAGCAGGTCAAATCAATTTTATATCATGCTTTCACTTCTAAATGAAGGAGCCATTTTTATGGAAGATTTAGAAGATTTTAGCGATGATTTGAAAGAGATAATGCAACATTTTGTGGGGCTATAGCTTGATATAAAATATATATTTCTTGATCGAGAGCAATTGAGAATTGAATTGAGTTTTTATCGAGTTGTTTTCAGAAAAAACTCGATGAAAACTCAAAAGAAACTTGGAGAGAAACTTAAGACTCAGAGGGAGTATGTAAGTTTAATTAAATTCATTCATAGCATCAACATATTCTTGCAGACCATCAGTTTTAAGAGCAAGTTCTGCATACAGCAGAGGAGAAACATTGGTACCAATATCGTGATGAAGTATATGAAAAAATCGCAACGCAATGGTGTGAAAGATATAAGATTGATATTGTTGAATAAAAGAAAGAGGCTACTATGATTCCCAAAGAAGATATTATATCGATAGTGAAAAACACAATTACTGCATCAATTAAATGTAACACCCATCGGGGATACATTGGTTGGAGCAGCTGCGATAATATTTGTATGGATATGCATGACTGTCTTGATATGTGTGCTGAGACTTTAGAAATGCGTGGTTATATGGTTGCACTTGAGGCGGCTACATATATACTGGTATCTGGCGTTAAGTTAGCATCTCATGCAGATAGTAGTTCGGGAATGCTTACAGATGTTATCATGTGTACATACGAATTAATAGAAAAATGTGCAAAAGAAGTCGAAAAACAGGATAAACAGATGCAAGATCAAGCACTTGCATTGATTATAAAAGAGGCAAAAAAGAGTGTTTTTGATGGTTGGACTGATTGGCGTTATGATTTGCTGAAATGTGGGATTTGCCTATGCGACGAAAAGAGTGCAAAGAAGCTTGAAAAGGTTTTGGATACCCTTTTGGAAATTTCACGGGAGGATTATTACCCGGAATATACGAAAAAAGAAGATTTGATTGTAAGATACCTTTTACATAGACATTTATATGGCAAAAAGAATACACAGAAGGAACTATATCAGAATATTACAATAAATGAACTCCGTATTATTGCTATCAAGGATGCTATGGAAGATAAGAATTATGATGAAGCAGAGAAACTTTGTTTAGAGAAAGCAAACGCAGAAGAGACATGGCATTATCATTGCAGTGATCCGGAAGATTGGAATAATATGTTATATGATATATATAAGACAGCAAACAACAAGGAAAAGCAAATCGCACAGGCAAAAAAGCTGCTATTGATGGGAAATGAGAAGTTCTGGGGTGTTTTGAAACAGATTTATAATGAGTGCGGGGTGTGTAATGAAAATTACGGAAGCTTACTGGATGAATTGAAGGATAGCAAGCGAACTGTTTGCTATCGCAGTGTTCTTATTTCTGAAAATGAAAAGAAGAGATTGCTTGATGATGTAATGGAGAATCCGTATGATTTGTTTTATTATGGAAAATATTTGGTAAAGGAATATCCGGAGCAGGTATATGGGTTGTGTTATAAGGAAATAAGTGAGAGTTGTGCTCAGGCAAAGGATAGACGAGAATATAAGAAGATAACGAAGAATATTGCACAGCTTATAAAATGGAAGGGTAATGATACTGCTAAGTCGTTAATTGAGGAATTGAAGCAGAGATATCCAAGAAAACCAGCATTGTTGGATGAATTGGAGAAGGTGGAGAAGAAACTTTAGGAGAAAAATGATGTTTTTATTTTGTAATGAGGATAGAAAGAAAAAAGAGAGACTAAATAGTTTGTTGCAGACAACACGTAATCTCATCAAAAACAATGAGATTAAGGATGTGAGAAAAAATCCTGTTTATTCACTTATAAGAGCAATGTCAAATTATCACTTATATGATATAGTACGTGAATTGTATGAGGATGAAGAAGTTACAGATGTTCAAAGTATATACAAAGATATAGGAGAGTATTTAATTAATAGCAATAAACTTAACAATTGCAAGAGTTTTGAATTAGGAGAGAGCAATATTAATATAGATTTATCAAAAGATGCCATATTGGTATGTGCGTGGAATAAGCAACGATTTGTTGATGCATTATTAAATATAGGGCAAAATGTAGGTAATTCATTTGAATATGACAAAACCAATCATATGGCCACATATATTTTTCCTATAGGTTTAACAATTGTTTATAATGGAAACCATTCCTCTTTGTCAGGCATTTTGAAGGGAGAAGGAACAATACAAGCAAATCAGACATATGATCTTGTACCAACATATGATTATATGTATTTTGATGGTATATATTTTAGAAATAAAATTAATGATGAGAAATTATATAAGGTAGAGAGATTTGAAATTGGTGCGCTATATGAAATTGGTAGACTATTAGCAGAAAATGGAATAAGATAAACTTCAATAATCATTTGCGATAAGGTTAAAGAAGTTTATCTTAATATAAGCAGAGTTGAACTAATAATTGAACCAATTCATTGCATCCACATAATCCTGTAAACCATTTTCCTTCAATGCCAGTTTGGCATACAACAGAGGAGATTCCTCTGCAAGCCGGTACAAATATACAATATCATTCGGGTCATTAAGAGTGACAGAGAAATTTCATTCCTCGCAACGGATAACAAGAATTGCATTCACACCGGTATTGACGATAATGGAGTCTCTTGCACAGCATCTAAACCGGGAAGCTGATCTGAAGTGGATAGAAACACAGAAACAATCATTTCTTAAATCAATGGAAATGGCAGATGACTACAATGATATGTATGATGATTTCAGTATGCCGGTTCAGCAGCCGATTGTAAAAGAAACGAAAATTTATCCAAACGATCCGTGTCCGTGCGGCAGTGGAAAAAAATATAAAAAATGCTGTGGTAGGCGGTAAGCATATGATAACGAGAGAGAAACTGAAGAAATTAAACAAGGAAAATTTGATCGAGCTGATATTGGAAATGTCAGAGCTTTTAAATGAGAACCAGAACAGAAAATGTAATCAGATTGTGGCTGGATATTTGACAGATCAGTCAGTGAACTCTCACGATGGGGTCCAGGCAAGAATGTCAGATGAGTTTGTATCCGAAAAAATGGCACAGATCAAAATTTGGATACAGCAGATTGATGAAGGAGAACTCTATCTGAATGCAGATGAATATGAAGATTATTCCAGTGGATATTGGGATAGTGATCTAATTACAGAATATTATGATGAACAGGGGATTGGAGATAAAATTAATACGATGCTCCGGTTTGCAAAAGACTGTGTAGATGACAGGAAATATCAGGAAGCCAGTTTGATCTATGAATGGATCTGGGAGATGGAAGTGTTTGCAGAGGAAGAATATGTTGATCCTGCAGATTTGGAAGTATTGGTCGAAAAAGAAATAGTGACTGCAGACTTGAAGCAGTTGGCACTTTTGACCCTGTATGTGGATTATCAAATGAGAGTGCCGGAAGAACGGGCGGAAGATATATATTTGTATTTTTCACATTATGCATTTCATGATCTTCATATTGAGGATATGTTCCATGCAGGAAGAGAAAATTTGACTGAATATTACGGTGCGGCAGAGCCGCCAGTCCGGTGTGGCGAGAGCCACCTGTCCGGACTAACGGAGCCACCCCATTTTATTTATTAAGTTACTTTGCCATTGCAGGATCCAGTCCATACACTTCTCTCATAGAGAGGTCTTTAGATGGGTCAACACTTTCAATATCGATCTTATAAGAATCATACGATATACGATCCATGATGGCATCAGCAAGAGTACTTTCACCATCACAGATTTGCTGGTACCATTCACTTTCACGGAACTGAGAACAAAAGATCGTTGAAGATTTTTTTCGTCTTTTATGTATCAGTTCAAAAAGATTTCTGGCTTCAGCTTCTGTCAATTTAAGAAGCAGCCACTCATCAATAATCAGTACTATTGGCTTAGTGTATTTCTTCAGGGCAGTCGAGAAAGTTCCATTGTCCCTGGCAGCCTGTAAGTCCAATAATAGATCAGGAAGTCGTACATACCGTACTGAGTAATAGTGCTTGCATGCTTCCATGCCAAAGGCACAGGCCATGTAGGTTTTACCGCTTCCAGTTGCTCCAGTAATAAAGATGTTCCGGTATTCTGTAATGTATTCACAGGTTGCCAGACGATTAATCAATGCTTTGTTCAGTTTTCGCCCAGAATGATAATCAATTGCTGCAATGCTCGCATCTGGCTGCTCAAGTTCAGCCTGGCGGATCAGCCTTTTCAGACGATTGTTTTTACGGTTGCTGTATTCGACATCAACAAGCATACCGAACCGATCCTCGAACGGCACTTCCTTCATTGTAGGATCATCCATCTGGATGCGGAATGCATCCGCCATAGCAGTCAGACGCATTTCAATAAGTTTATCGATTGTACTTTGATTTGTCATGATTGTTTACCTCCATAGTATCTGGCTCCTCTGGTTATGCCGTGTGGTTTTTCTGCTTGAGATGCTTCTGGTTCAGTACCAGGTACATTCTTCACAGCAGCCAATAGATTTTTGATACTTTTATAGCTGGGTTTACCGGAATAAGAAAGTGCCTTAGCACAGACCTGCTCCAGTTTTCCAGGCGAATATTTTTCTGCCAGTTTCAGTAATCCCATGCAGCTTCTGTAGGATTGCTGTTCAATCCTGCCGGAGGTAAGTATTGCATCGACAACCTTGCTTGTGTTAATTCCAATCGAATCAGCCCACTTACGGAACCGGTCACCGTTCCATTCCAGATATTTCTGGTGTTCCTGTGGCATATGTTCTGTCACTGTAGAATACTGACCGCTTCTTCCATAGAGTCGTCTGTGAGAGGCAATACGATTGTGATTATAAAATATTTCAACCGTTGTATCTGTTATACGCACATCCACCTTATTTTTGATATACTGATAAGGCACGGAGTAGAACATTCTGTCTACTGCGATGTGATAGTTAAACTGGACGGTGGCTTGTTTCCACTCAGCCAGTTCAAAAGGTGTAGCAGGCAACGGAGCCAGTAATGGCATTTCTTCCCCAAGAAATAAACTGAGTCTGCTACATTCCTTTTTCTGAAATTTACGGGCGTTGTAGGCATCCAGTTTTTCACGGATTGAAGCATTTAATTCTGCAAGAGAGAAAAACTGCTCATTGCGAAGGGCTGCTGTTATCCATGTGGATATCTTTCCTACTGATCCCTCTACATTCGGTTTATCCTTGGGTTTCCGGATTCTGGCCGGAAGGATGGCGAGATTGTAATGTTCTGCCATCTCATGATAAGTTGTGTTTAAGGCAGTGTTGTACCAGTCACTCTTTTTATGATTCACTGCGGTTGTACAGTTATCAGAAACGAGCATAGGTGTGACACCTCCAAAGAAATCAAACATCTGGACATGAGCTTTGATCCAGTTGTCGATTTTCTCATTCATATATGCTTTTACAAAAGCATACTGACTGTAAGTTAATACACCTACAAATATCCATGCATCTGTGATTTCTCCGGTGTCCGGATCAATGATGTGGGCAGGGTCACCGGCCCAGTCAACTTCAATCTGTTCACCTGGTTTTCTGGGGATACGCATGGTAGCCCTGCGTTTTTCTTCATCCTTCTGGATGTAGTAGCAGAACTGAGAATACATTAGAGGCTCTTCGCTGCTCATGCGGCACTCCTCACAGTATTCTACCCAGAGAAGCTTTTTGTTTACACCATTTCGCAGAAGTTCTTTGCGAATGTAGTCAAAGTTTGGCATGCGTTTATTCGTTGCCGACTTATCCTTAGGAAACATCAGCTCCTCTAGTGCACTGTCGGTCATGTCGAAATCCAGCGGCCATGAAAGCTTGATTTCCGCTGCCTTTTTCAAAACCTTAGCGACTGTGTTTCTGGATACACCGCAACTCTGTGCGATGTTCCTCTCACTGAATCCTAAGCTTTTCAAGCGTAGGATTTCACGATACTTGGTCATAACTTATGACCTCCTTTATCTGTATTCACACCAAAGGTGTGTATTTACAGTATAAAGGAAATATATGTAATAGAGCCAAATAAGGTGGCTCTGAATTACCGGAATATATGGCTCTCATTCTCCGGAATGGTGGCTCTCAAAGTCCGGACAGGTGGCTCAGAGAGCCCCGGAATAATCAATTATGGAAGTTAAATCATCTATATAATTTTGAACCTCATTTGATGCATCATTTTCTTCTGGATAATTAAATATAATTTCGTATTTATGTAAAAACTCATCATACTGTGTCTCTGAATCCTGCATTCCTAACGCATGAATGTATGACACCACCATAATAGCTGCTGAAAACGGGCTTGATTCGAAATTATCCGCATCGGCCAAACCTGACACTCCCGCTCTGTCGCATTTATATAACCTTCTTACCTGATGTTCTAACTCTATTGCATCATTATGATTAATTCTAAACATATTTCTTACCTCCTATATTTTATACACTAATTATATCATATACATAAAATATAGGAACAAGAATCATTTGACATTTTTTGACAATATGAGGAAGTCACTTAACTCCATTGTATCAAATAGCATTCATTAAGGTACTCTTCTTATCCTTGTTTAAAAATACATCGGCCTTTCCCCATGCCATTTACTACTTCAACCACTTCCATATCCCTTAATTTTGACATAAGTTCTCTTGATATAGTTGTCTAGCAACCAAATATTTGTTGTATTTCTAGTGCTAAAAATACTTGCTTTAATCAAATTTCATTATATATTTTCACCCAAAAGACGTTGTTCAAAAATTTCTATTATGTCACTTTCATGGTAATCCCACTTACTTTCAAGTTCTTTAACTATTTTCTTCTTTTCCGATTCTGTTAAAAAAGAATTATCATAAGAATATAAAAATATTAATTCTATTAATTTTGAATTACCCATAATCATACTTTTCTTCACATCATCCCATATTATTTTTTTCCAAATATCATTTTGAATCCAAAAAACACTTGACGGGAATTTTCGAATTAAGTTCTCATAATCTAAATTTTCCTTTTCCTTTATTCTTACCAACGCTTTTGTAAATGGGATTAACGATACAGGTCGAAAAAAGACATGCCCCCCATCTCTGTTCCTGTACTTTCCTATACCCACATCTTTCTTGAAAGCATCTTGACACTCACCAATAAGGGCCGACCAATATGCTTCACATTCATTCGTAAAAAATTCTATTACTTCATCATTCGGCCTATGCCTAATATACTCATTTACTTTTGCTTTGCCTTTAATAAGTTTTTCGTCTAACCCTTTTACTGGTTTATCTTTAAGAAAAAGCCAAGCCAACTCCTTATTGCATTCGTAATATGTTATAATCGTTGTCAATGCTCTTTCATTATTATCCGGTATCGCTTTCGTTTTTGAATCTAAAATTCTATCATCTTCAAACAACTTTGACTGATCAATTATATTTCTCGATGCAATCGCTATCACATCATCTTCATCCAATGCAATTATATCTCTCATAGAAACAGGTTTTGCATATCTATTAAGCGTACTAAACATTCTGCGTGTACGTTGCATTCCAACATCATTCTTACTATGTCCAATAAAAATAACTGGTACCTTTTCTTGTCCTAAATCGGGATTTATCTCTAATGCTTCCTTAATTCCTGCTACCCTATGCTGTCCATCTACAGGAAATATTTTTTCAAGCCCTGTTAAGCTCAAAATTCCCAAATCATAATTATCCTGTCCATTTTCGTCTTCAATTCTTATTTCGTTCCAACTAGGTTCCCCATCATACACAGCAAGAATTAATGCATTAAAAAACCTTTCCTCTTGCGAAGTTAAATAGTGCGCAATATTTTTATAGTTTTCGGTTATGCTCCTCTGAATCATTTGACTTAACAATTCTGATTTATGCAATTCATCATTAATAGGACTAACATAATTTCGCACTTGATTAAAACTTAACGAACTCACATAATATACCCATATTCCCATCTTAGATCGAATCGCTGGCAATTTTAACTCATTTTTCTTCATATTCAATAACCTTCCTTTCTAAAACGCGGATGTTGAGGGTAAATAACTTATGTATTGATCTGGTATTTGTGTATTACATGGTGGAATAATTACCCTAATCAATTCTCGTTCCACTCGTTCTATCAGCGCATCATCCTCTAGTGGAAAATAATAAAAATATAATTCTTCTCCCCACATTTCTCTCATATAAGCAATTTTAACCCTATTATCTGTCAAATATTCTTTACATCTTCTTTGCAAACTGAAACCTTGTTTTTTTCTAACTCGTCCTATATACATAATATATGTATGAAGCGTAGGTATGACTTCTGGTTTTAATAAAAAAACATATATACCACCTTTGTCATTTGGCACTTTAGAAATATCTTTATTAATACCTGTACAATCATCATTCAGAAATTTAATAAACTCCCAATGTCCTGATACTAATTGTTGCACCTCCAAATTGACAGTTTTCCATTTATCAATATTAAGAACAAAATCTAATGTAAGTTCTTTTTCTCTTCTACACATATCAACTGTATTCATGCACTTCACCTTCATTCTTTATCATCACGGAATATCTTTATCACTAATTTCTGCCGTACTAATCAATTCCTGCAACTTTCTCTCTAATATCTTTTTATCTGGCAATTGTAATTTATACTCAGCCACCATCATCGGAGACATAGATCTGCTCATAGCGTATTCAACAACTTCATCATCCTTTGATGCACATAATATTAGTCCTACACTTGGATTTTCATTCTCTTTCTTAATTTGTCTGTCTAATGCTTCAAGATAAAAATCCATTTTTGAAATATACTCTGGCTTAAATTTGCCTACTTTCAATTCAAAAGCTACTAAGCATTGTAAACCTCTATGATAAAAAAGCAAATCAATAAAGAAATCACTATTTCCTACCATTACTTTATATTCTTCATCTATGAAAGTAAAATCCTTTCCTACTTCCAAAATAAAGCTTTTCATGTTTCGTATAAGACCTTTTCGTAAATCCCTTTCTAAAAATTTATCTGGCAAATCTAAAAACTCCATTACATAAGTATCAAGGAATGGATTTATTTGTAACTTTTCTATAGTCTCTGGCAATAATTTTTCTTTAGAAAGCATATATCGTTCATAGTATCCACTTTCTATTTGTCGTTCTAGCTCACGCGATGAATATTGCTCTTTTGCACAAAGAGCAATATAAAAATGTCTTTCTTCAACCTTCTTTGCCTTTGACATAATTGCTAAATGATTTGTCCAACTAATTTGTGTCAGCAGTGCTGACACAAATTCATCATTCTCATATAATTCATAGAATTGTTTCATCCTATACAGACCACGTCTTGAAAATCCTTTAATTCCGGGAAAGTTTCTTACTATTTCCTCTGAAATAGCATCGACATATGCATCGCCAAATTCAGCATTTGAAGATTGGTTATGCAAATATCCACCGATTTTCCAATACATTTTTATCAATTCTTCATTTACTTTTTTATAGGCATTATTCTTTGCTGTTTCAATTATATTAACAATTTCTGTAAAATTTGAGATACTTAGATCTTTTTCCATAGCCACTCCTCTTTCTATTTGTGTCAGCACTGCTGACACAAATAGACCTTTTTAAATTATTATACCTTCCAAACCATTACCTTGCCAAATTTATCTGTAAGATTCGTTGTATAATGCACTTTTTCACTTTTATAAACAATAATATTTAAATCAATTTCAGCAAATAGTAGTCTCATTTTGTTTAAAAATTCTTCAAAATTTTCTTTATCAAATATTGTTTCAACAAACACTGCGCCACCATTTTCAATATCCAAATCTATCATGCGCAATCCACATTTTGCTGCATACTCAATCGTTGCTGCTATTCGATCATCATTTTTCTTGTATTTATTTTTACTTTTGATTTGAAGTATATTCGATATATTTTCAATCTCATCTATTTTTATTATTTCCACTGCTATCTTATTCATGTATGCCAACATATCAATCTGTTTTGCAATTATTCGGATATTCTTAATCGTTGACAATTTTTTTCTTGTTTTATCCTTTTTACCAAATATCAATTCTATACTGTCGTCTGAAAGTAATGAATATTTTTCATGATTTGCTACATTTCTCCAATCTGATATTTTTTCATTTTCCAGCATATCTTGATATATGGCAGAAAATATAGCATCCTTGTCTATTATATTATGCGTCATTACTCCTAAATCTATAGTCAGATCAGCAACTTTTCCATTTTGTATAGAAAAACACCCATTTACAAAACATATATAAGTTTTTATAACTCCTTCTATCACTCCACCTATGAATTCCATGGTTTTATTAAGTTCTATATCCATTCTGCCATTATCATTTTCGACCATATCCCGAGCTTTAAGGTTCCATTTTTCACCTGCTGAATCAAATTCTTGAATACATTTACAAAGCCAATCTATTGCAGCTTGGGCATTTTTGTTTTTTGTATCTCTATATACAGCAATTATACTTGTTATCCCATCTTCCCAAACAGAATCCTTAATTAACATGCGGTACCAGATATATTCAAATCTAAAACCACCACTTTCTACAAAATCTTTAAATAATGATTTATTCTGGACAAATTTTTCAAGGGCCTTATATATGTCTACCGGATTGACATCATCAAGAAGCGATAGTTCCCTATTCAGATTTTCTATATAAACACTATCTGCGTTCTTCACGAAACATCACCTTCTTTCGACTAAATATTCTTATCATAAATAACTCTCTAAGCTATGTATCTTCTTCGAAGATTTTAACTTTCTCATGGCCTTAGACTCAATCTGTCTGATTCTTTCTCTAGTTACGTTTAAGAGAATACCAACTTCTTCCAATGTGCGTTCCTGATTGTCACCTATACCATATCTTAACTTTAATACCAATCGTTCTCGATCAGTTAACATACCTAATAGATCTACAACCCAGTCCTTCATGGTATCCTGTAGCATATTCTCGATCTCATCTTCTGTTTCTATGTCGTCTGGTATTTCTACATACGGTAAAATGTATTTTGTTATTTCTTCATCCGTCAATCCCGATTGTATTTTCACCTTGTCAGATACCATATTCACAGCTTCTTCAAAATTATCATCTTCTACTAAACATCTAGCCTCTGACACAATAACATTTAACTGATCTCTATAATGTGCAGGATATCTGAGAATAGTTCCCCTAATGGTACTTTCACGTTGCATGTTTTGTCTTACCCATAACGGAAAATAGGAAGGAAACAAATCAGGACTCGTCACATCATATTTTTCGATTGCATTCATCAATCCAATCACACCATTTTGAAATGCTTCCTCAAAATCGCAATAATTATCTTTCGAATAATTGTAGGCCTGTTTCATCACGGTTCTTAGATACATTTTTATCATTCTTTCCCTTGCATAATCATTGCCCTTTTGAGCTTCTGCAATTATCGTTTGCCATTCCCTTGATTGAGGAGGTAGTATATCTAATATTTCATCTATGATAGCTGCGCAATTAGGGTACTCTTTTTTAATTTCTCCTAGCAGCGCATCATAATCCAAGTGACTTCTGTCAACATACGAATCCGTATCATTAACATCCTTCTTTGTCTCAGCATCTTTAACAATCATTTTTTGATGAAGCAATTTATCACATAAATTATCAATCTCCACCAAATCCAAATCATGCTCAATACAGATATCAATGATGTCATCTTCTAAGAGAAAACCATTTTTTTCATATTCAGTTTTTAATATTCTCTCAACGAGATGCTTTTTATCACTTGTCTTATCTTTATCCATGTCCTATTTCTTTGCCAATCTACATAATGAACTGATTTGATCACTATCTATCGTCTGGTTATATCTATCATCCATATCTTCCATGAAGTCATATAAATTTTTCAAGTAATCTTCTGTACTTGTTGCTGATTCAATTAACTTCTCATACAATATGTCTACACCACCAAGAACATACTGATCAAATAATTTTTCATCGTTTTCCGCTTGTGGACTATTAAACTGTCTGAATGCTTTATCTACTCTTTCATCAACAGACTCTGCATTTTTCTTATCTAACAGCATAATGAGCCTATATGTAAATGCCAGATCATCACTGTTTTCAATGAGCTGCTGCGGAAATATTTTTGTAGGTTTCTGTGTTCCATCACCAGAATTCACATCTGCTTTTTTCTGAAACAAAAATCCTACGATAGGAGCCATCATATAGACATCAAGATTTCTCTTAAACAGCTGATTTTTATCATCAAATTTTGCAGTCAATTTATTTACTTTTTCTGCATGTGTTCCTTTGAATGAATACTCTTTGTCAAACATGTCTATTACCTCCCAACCAATTCTGTTTCAAATTCATTTTTCTTATCAAACATGTATCTGATTCCAACTCTACTACCCATGTTTTCTTCAGCGATTTCACCATCAGTATCTTTGATAAAGATGATAACCTGCTCTGCTACTTTAGGGAGTGCATCACATACTGTTTTAATTCTGGTCTTATCAAATGCAGATAAAGGAGCATCCATTACAAGCGGATATGCTTCTGTCATAAGCATCGAGTTTTCATCAGAATTATTTTCTCTTGCCATTTTAATTACACCAGCAATAAATGCAAAAATCACAGAAATACTTTGTGCAGTCGATGTCTCTACATCACCAGAGTATCCCTCAAAGTCATCAACCTGAATCTGAATATTGTATTTGTCATCTAATTTCAAAGAAAATCCACCATTATAAATCTCTTTAAATATAGCATTGACATTTTCTTCAAGCTGTTCTCTTACCTCTGTTTCCTTTTCCTTATATACAGAAAAGAGATATTGATACATATAGGTTGCATAAGCTTTAAACCTTGCAACACGTCTATTATTATCATCTTTAAGGACGAGTTCATTAATACTCGTTTCACAGCGATCTCTTTTGGTTATAATTCCGCCCTTTTCTTCACTTAGACGCACTCTCTCAGAGCGCAATTTTCTGGCTTCTCCATTGTAAAATGTGTATTTTTTCTGAAGTTCACCGACATTAAGCATTCCTTCAAGTTTTTTATTTATAACTTCTATTTGATTAGATAGCTCTGCATAATCGGCGTCAAATTCACTGACAACACTAAATTTATTTGAAATTTCTTCAAATGCATCTGCTGCCCCACGGCTCTTTAATTCGCATTCACGTACGAACTGCCCAATCAAAGTTCCTATGCTCTTAGGTGGTATATAATCTAATACCTTATTTAATTCAGTATAAGCTGATCCTCCAAACTCTATTGGTGCTCCACATATGCATTTTTTTCGATTGATAAGAAACTGTATTGTTCTAGCGTGAATATCAGGTATTCCAGTATCTAATTTATCTGCATCCACCAATTCCTTTAATGCATCGTGAATCATTTTGGTTGCCATCCATGATGCTCCTTTTCGATTAAATGTATCAATTACCCCAGATGTACTTGATACCTTGCTCTGCTCTAATGCATTAATCTTATTCTTTAATCGAATTCTTTCCTGTGCGTATTTTTCACTATCGCGATTTTCTGCTATTTTTGCTTCATATTCTTTTGCTTTTTCATTGGCAATATCTTCCTCATTATCAATTTCAGAAAGTCTTGTTTCGATCTGTTCTAACCTTGTGTCATAACGAGCAATCTCATCCCTAAGTTGTGCAATTTTTGAATCACTTTTTGAATCATAATCGTTCTCATAACTCTTAATTACAGTATTAGAAGACCTTCCTCCAAGATGATCGAGAGCTTCAGTAAATGCACTTAATCCCAACAGACTTTTAACAGCATCTGCAAATTCCTTGCTTTTTCCTTTTCTAATTTCCTTACTCATATTTCCGATTCTTTCACCATCAAAGAAGAAATATTTTGCAAGTTCCTTAGGAAGAATCTCTTTCATTCTTAAGTCAACTTCTGTATCTTTCACGAAATCCTGCTGTCCATCTGTATTTTTATACTGTATTTTAAACACAGTGTTGTTTGCTCTCTTTAGATTTCCAGTTGAATCTGTCGTATATTTTTGCTCACGAGTCATAGTATAATCCACACCTAAATGAAGCATGGTTATCTTTACCTGTACGAAAGATTCTCCATTAGGTCCTATGTTTTGTGCAATTGCTTTGTTCAATACCACCTGATCGTCAAAATCTGTAGAACCATACAAACACCATGTAAATGCTTGAGCTAATGTCGTTTTACCCGAACCATTTTCTCCCATAATAACAGTAACATTCTTTTCTGGATCTACGGAGAAATTTATAGACTGTGTGCCATTAAACTGTCTAAAATTAGTCAGCGTCATACTTTTTAATAACATTCTACTTCCTCCTCAATCATCTTCTTTATTTTCTTTACCATTTCAGTGGAACCAAATTCTTTAGTACTTAGATTTCTTTTTTCTTTAACTATCACTTTCTTAATTAGTCTCTGTGCCTTATCCACTTCAATCTCAATTCCATTAACAATTTCTGTTTCATTCGTCTGCATAATCAAAGTCCTCCTCAAACTCCAATACATAATCTTGTAAGTCATATGCTTCTCTTATTTCATCAAGTATTGCTGAACACGACACACAATTAATTGCGATTCGTGCAAACTCTTCTGCTCTGCATAATTCATTTTTTACTAGTGTAAGCTCTCTCTTCATTTCTTCTTCTGTAAGAGAACTCACTTCATCTAGTGGTCTAGGCAGAGTAATAAAATCATATATCTCTGCATATTCCTTTCCCTCCGACAACCTTAATACTCGACCTCTTCTTTGTATGTACTCTTTCGGATTGGTTGTACTAGCAAGAATAAATGCAGTCTTAATACTAGGTATATTTACACCCTCGTCTAAACATTTGATTGCTATTAAAGCCTGTAATGTATCACCTTTGGCAAACTCTCTCTTTAACACAGCCCTTTCCTCTACACTTTCATTTGAAGTAAACTGTGATACCTTCATCTTCAACTTATTACCTAAAAGATCCGTTACAATGTCAATCTGTCTTAGGTCATCATCATCTATATCTGTTAGTTCCTTATCTGGATCTAGAACTTTTGTCGCACCACAATACACTAATAAATGTCTATCATCCTTGTACGGCATAATTTCTTTTTCAAGCATCTCGATTTTGTTTATTGCACCTGCAACGAGCCTAGCTCTTTTTAAGGCAATCTTTTTTCCTTTTTCACTTAACTTGAATTTTCCATTCTTGCCCTTCATCAAGCATTTCTTCATTTGACGCGAATAATCTGCATATGCAGTTCTTTCTTCTTCTGACAAAGATACAATTACCGGATAATACTTATACTTTGTAAGTTTTTCTTCTTCAATAGCTCGATCCAATGTATATTCAATGCATTTATCTCCGAAATAATCGTACAATGCCTGCGTCCCTTCAGGATCTCCATGTCTGTTAAGTGTTGCTGATAATGCCAGTCTATAATTAAATTTTTCAGATAGTAATCGTCTTAAATAATCAGCGCCAAAATTATGTGCTTCATCTACTACAAGTAATGCGTTACCTTTTATCTTTCGCATTTGCTCCTGAACAAACTCTCCAGAAAAAGTAGCATTTGTAGTGACAAAACAGAAGAACTCTCTTTTCCTCACTTTGAGCTTTTGATTTCTTATTGCATCAGAAAGCCTTGTTTTCCACTGTTTAGCTGGTATTGCTCCATATCCTACAATAGGATTCATTCCGAATCGTAAAATATCTTCTTTCCACTGTTCAACCAAATGTTGGTATGGACAAACGATAAACACTGCCAACCTATCCTCTAAAAACTCTGACAAACGAGCAATTGCACCTAAACCTGTATAGGTCTTTCCAGTACCAGTCGCCATGTCAAAAATTCCGCGGAAATCATTTTTTTGCCAAGTGTCTATAGCTTCTACTTGATAAGGATGTAAATTAACATCTTCCGGAACTCTTGCACCAAAAGGCTTCACATCATAAGAGCCATTATCATCAGCTACCATATTATCAGTACTTGGTTCAAAATCTTTTTCATCAAACAAATCATAATCAATCTTTGCTCTCATATACTTTTGAAGTATAGATTCCTTTACTTCTGGCAATGCATATGTGGAAATCTTAGGATCTAAATCATTCCAAATATTTTCAAACGCTTCAGCCTTGGCATTTGCTCTCTTTGCATCGGTTTCATTTTCCCATGAGCAAAACACATCAAACGCTTCATAATTTACATCCATTCCCATATAAGTTTCATTGTTAGAACCAGAAAACGCTATTTTGTTTCCTTCATCATCAAAGAAGACTCCCATCTTCTCATGATAAATTCCATAATTCTTATTGTTCTCTACCAATGCTATTTTTATATCCAAACGCCCATCAGCAACAAGATTTGCAAGAAGATTCAACCTTTCACTATCCCGAAAATTTTGTGGCTCATACAGTTCCCTTTTGATAGCTCCCGCAATAACACTTTCTCTTTTTTCATATCCCTGTTTTATCGCTTCAACATCCTCTTTGCTAAGTATTGGCGAAGCTACCAGTCTTATTGTTCCACCATTATTTACGAACGGCAATAATCCTTCTGCAATATGTACTAGCGAAGATGAGGAAAAGAAGCCCACTGCTCTATCATACTTTGTAGCCACTTTTAATATAGGTGCATAAAAATCTCTCGAGGTCAACGCAATAGAAGAACGATATTCTGTATTAAGTACTAATTCACTAAAACCCATATACAATCACTCCTCACTTAACTCCTGAACTGCCTCTAATAGTGCATCTATATCTTTTTCTGTATTAAACTTGCCAATGCCTACTCTAACAGTCCCCAGATATTTTTCATCTTTTAGCCACCTATGAATGAATGGTGCACAATGATACCCAGTTCGAACAGCAATTCCAAAATCATCATCTAGTATGGTGCCTAATTCTTCTGCTTTATATTTACTCAAATTGAATGAAACAATGTTTCTATGAACTTCTGTTCTCGGATTATATATGATAACATCTTCTATCTTTGACAAGCCATTCACTAACCGATTCACCAATTTTTGTTCTTCTTTCAGATTATCTGTACCTATTTCTTTGAGTGCCTGACTAAGTCCGGATATCGCAACTATATTTGTACTAGCAAATTCATATTTTCCCGGACTTTCAGTCGGCATATCAAGTATCAAGGAGCTGCTACCAGTTCCTCCTGCCATTATTTCTTTAAGTTTAATCTGCTCACTGTCTATGAATCCGCCTATTCCTAATGGTCCATACAACGATTTATGTCCTGCAAAAGCTAAAAATGATATATTCATCATGGACATATCAACACTTTCTACTCCCAAGGACTGTGCTGTATCTAAAACTGTTATTGCATCATATCGCTTTGCACATTCAAAAATTTTATCAATCGGCAGCACATATCCAGTAACATTGCTAATATGTATGGAACATACACATCGAGGAGGATTAATTGAAAACACATATTTTAATTTTTCAACATCTATTTCTAAAGTATTCTCGTCTATTGGCATTTCAATAAGATTGACATCTACTTTTTTCTGAATAAGATGGAGCGTTCTTGCTACAGCATTATGCTCATACGGAGAATAATAAATATTGTCCCCATTTCTAAAATCTATGCCTTGCAGAATTTGATTTATTGCAATAGTAATTGACGGTGTAAAAATCACACTACTATTTTCAGCAGCATGACACAACTCCTTTATTTGTTTCTTCGTTGTATCAATTATTTCAGTAGCAATACGAGCTTTTTCATAAGAACCTCTTCCCGCATTAAATGCATACTCTCTATTTGCATAATCTAATGCCTGATACACACTCTCCGACTTCGGATATGTCGTTGCTGCATTATCCAAATAAATCATATCTTTCCTCCTAGCTTAATTGCTTTTCAATCATTTCAAGCAGAATGGCAACCTTATCATTCACCGACAAATCAGAAAAATCTTCCAAGTTGTCAGAAAGCATATTTTTCAATATTGTTCCTGTACCTTCATTGACATGCTCATAATACCTGACAATCTTCTCTCCATTTTTACCAACAAACGAAAGTTCAAGTTTTCCAGTTGAAGAATTTTCATCATTGATTCCCTCAATTTCTTCTTTAACTGATCTCAATGCTTCTAAATACCTCTCCATAGAACTATCATTCCATGAATCCAAATATACTTCCGTCACAGAATGAACCACTTTTTTCACTAGTTCTAACTCGTCAAATGTCTTCATATCTGCAATAACATTCATAAGTCCCGTCACTGAACCTGAATGTAATCCCTGTTTTGCTAATGTACTTTGTTCCTCATACCATTCCTGCAAAGTATGTACAAGATCATTCTTTTTCTTCTTATCAAAGATTTCTATTGTAGATTCAACTGCATTTTGTGCAACCCACTCATAATATTTATTAAGTTTTGATTTCAATTCGGTCAATAACTCAATGAGCTTTTCAAAGTCATTTTCACATGTAAATGCCTTTGGCATGTCCACCAGCAATACTTCATATGGATTTGCCTCAACGTTTTGAAGCAGCCCCTTTACCTTAGGAAACGCTTTACTGATTATACTATTGCCAAAATATCTATCTTGTTTCTTAATATTTTTTGTAACCTGCGGCAATGCTCTAAACCAACGTTGCATACTTAAGAGAATATTCTGCAAACGAGATTCTGACTTGTTTTTACTCTCGCTTACCCCAAACAAATCGCACAGTCCTGTTAAATATTGTTCTTTTTTCATATCTTCCATAGATATGAAGATATAATAATCATCTGGACTTTCACACATATTCAAAACGATATCAGAGTTAAGCTCCATTTCCTTGGTATCAAAGTAAATTACAATATCTTCCTTACGCAAACTAAGCGCATATGCAAGGTATATTGGAATAATACCCTTTCTCATACCTATAGGTGCTTCTGATAACTGTTCAAGTAGGTTTGACAAAGGTTGTTTGTTATCGCATGCACTCTCAATAAACGAATTAAAAACATTCATTACTGTCTCTGCATTATTTTGGTATTCCTTAGAGATAATACCTGTACCTACAAAAAGAGCTCTGTATATAGTTGATTCCGCACTAGTTCCTGTATAGTAATCAGTACAATCTTCTCCGTGAATCAAACGATCAATAATTGTTTTTCTAGCTTTTTTTATTGGAACAGTTGTAATATTTTCTTTATTTATCAGTTCATTATTTACTGACAAAGTTCCTGAATATACCTGACTACAAACAGCATCAACAACATCTGATATTCTTTTTTTATTATCCACTTCAACATGATCTGTCAATGCATAAAAAATTGTCCTTTCGTCCCTATCTTCAAATGCTGTATCAAGATAAAGATATATTTCTCTATACAAATCATCTTCGATAATTGGTATCTCTTTTAATAAAACCTTGTTTTCCTCAGAAGTAAAAAACAATGTATCGCCTTTAATTTCTTGAAGCACCTCATATTCAAGCAACTTGTCCTGTAAGCTCATCTGCTTTCTGCTGTATATGACAACTATTTTCTTATTCATACAGAAATTGAGCTTTTCAGATATTTGTTCTGTGTAGTCAATATCATCAATTGAATATAAAGCTAATACTTTTCCATCACATACTTGTTTATCATCCAAAACAACATTTAAATCATTAATAGAAAGGAATTCTTCCACTGACATATATTCGTATCTGAAATATCTAGTCATTGTGAAATCCATATTGTAATGTTTTGGAAGAATATATTGCGTATCTGATACCAACGACAACACTTTGTTAAAATTAGCCTTGCCACTCTTTACATTCATACGCTTCTTTATTTCTGTCTTTAGTTCTGATGTTGCTCTAGTTTTAAATACATAGCAGTTATTAGAACCTTTTTTGTATATCAATCCTTTCGCACATAAGCCTGCCAATGTCGCCTCTGGATCAGGTACTCCAGCAGCCATATACAAATCTTGTTCGTCAGCCGGCAATTCATCTGGTTTGTTCACAATATTAATAACCGCAAGGCACTTAAGCATTTTCTTTTGATTTGAATCCGATGCCTGACTTAAAGCATATTCTGCATTAAGCCATTCACCATGAATGTATTCATTATTTACATCTTTTTTGAACAGGTTTTTAAAATAATCGTAGATAAGATCTGCATCAATAATCCAATTTTTGTTTTCTGCCATTGTTTTTACAGTTCTTGCTACGCTATATTGCTCTTCTTTAGAAATAAATGTAAATAACGTTCTTTCGTTCTGTGCAACCTTTTCACTAATATTCAAGAGTAAATATGCTGTAATAGGACTCAGTGGATAGCAGCCCTTAACAACAATCTTTTCAAAGTCCTCCCTTGTAAATCCCGAAAAGGCTGGAAGCTTGTAGGATGAATCTATCGCTTCATCTGATATGTACCTCATAGTTTGATGTACTGTTTCAAATGCCTCATCCTTTTCAATGGCATTTTGAATCAACTCATAATTATTCTTCGATGATGTTACAAATAATATTTCCTTTATTCGACCTTCTATTCCGGTAAATGAGTTAATAATCTCAACAGACAAGAACTTTCCATATTCCTTAATGCTCTTATGTGCAACCATCGTAATAAATATCTTTGCATTTTTCGATGCATTAGCCAGTTCGCACATATCCTGCAAAATCTTCATATTGTTTCCAGCAATTTTCTTATCTTGTCCTTCAATATACTTACTAAATTCATCAAAAACGATATAGATTCCCGAATATCCATATTCCTCTACAAGCTTGTCTGCAATATTTTTGTACATAGGTAGTACTTCTGAACCTACGAGGGGATTAAATTCACTTCCTGATGTAAGCTTTGGATATATTATTTTAAAAATGTTTAATGCTGTCTCGTCGCAATTTTTTAATGCTGATGTAATACTTGTAACCGTATATTTGTATTCTTTCAACATCTCTGAAAAATTGGCATATGTATCCGGATATGCTTTCTTCCATCTATTGATTGTAGAAACCGCATAGGTATAAAAAGTGTCAGGAGTGATTCCCGTTAACTTATCTCTTTTTAATGCTTCGTTCAATCCTACTAAAAATGCCTGATTCAAATCGCCTTGTGTACTCATAATCAGAACAGGCAGGTATTTTCCTTGCTTATAGGCTTTCGATACTTTCTTCTGTACCTCCCCACTGACTCTTTTGATTTTGTCGCACAACTCATCCATCAAAGCATCATTTGAAGCGTTGTTTTTTAATGTCAATGCCGCCAGTAACATAAGCAAAAGATGTGATTTTCCCTTTCCATAAGGTCCAATCAATAATGTTGAATGCTGTTTATTATCCAAGACAGCATCCAAATATTGCTCCAAAATATCTACTGACGATTTTGTAGGAATATAACTTTTAATCTTATCCACTTTGTTTAAATCCAAATATAGATTTACCGAATCTCTAAAATCACTATTGAATCTAACATAATCTCTTAACTGCATATAATTTACCTACCTTGTGTAGTAATCTTCAATAATCTTTTTTACCGAAATTTTCTTGTTAGGATATATTTCATCAAGACCTGCGGTTCTGTTAACTGTAATGTATCCCGCATTGTCCAATCTATCTAATATTGTATTTATAGCAACCCTGGACAAATGATAAATATTAGCTGCAAGTTCCGCTACATAATCAATACCTATTGAACTTTCCTCTTCAAAAATATTGCCTAATTCATATAGGATAATTTCATCTCTAAAATGTCTCATATCCGGCTGCTGTCTATAATACACATCGCCTTCTTTTTTGATTAGTTTTAAACTCGCAAGAGGACATTTGTTTTTATCCTCCGGATCATCATTCTTTGTATCTTTACTATACATATTGAGAAGAACATCTATATCATCCTTTAATGACGATTCTGGGAACGAATCAGTTTCCGCATATGAAATTAATTCTTTTCTTAAAACGGTATATAATTCTTCTTTAGTAAATTCTTCTGCCTGGCATTTATTAAAAAACAAATACCACACCGTTGAACGAAAATTATTTTTTGCTATATAAGAATGAAGCAACCATAATGATAGGTCATCTTCTAAAAAAGGGTCATATTTCAGAATCATTTTCCCAAGATCTGTCAGTTCCGCTCCATTCTTTTGTCCTTCTTTAATCAGACCCATTGCAAGCATCCAATACTTAATAGATTTAACCATATTGGTGCCAACTCCAAGTTGATCTGTTCCATCACTTCCTGAAAAAACTCTAGGATTGGCACTCACACCATATAATCCTTTTGCTATCCATCCCTCTCTAAGATGAAATTTTTCATGTCCTTTTAATCTAATAGCCGCCATAATTAGCTCCTTTTAATCGTCAATACTTTTCGCATATAGCAACCAGCGTTGAAATGGTCTACGCATTCTGTACATCTAACACATTTTTCATCATCAATTCTATACACTACCACTGGATCATCATCATCTTGTGGAAATGTATGAACCGTAATCGCATTATGCTTACATACACTTGCACATGCTTTGCATCCCAGACACATCTGATATTTTGTAAGCTGACATTTAATTTTCATTTCAGCTGTTGTTAAACTATTTGCACCTGCAATATTAATTTTCTTAATTATTACCTTTAATCTGTTTGTACCAATTTTTCCTTGAAACACCAACACAACGTTTCCTTGACGATCAAGCACATATACCTCACCTAATCTCTTATTACCAAGGTCAAAATTCAGATATCCAAAAGGCTTAAACATCTCATACAAATCTTCTGTAATTAAAGTTTGCAATTCATAATTGAATGCGTTTTCCTCCGTTGCACAAGGCTCGAATTTTATAATAGATGTATTAGATATTTCTAATCCCTGTCCACCTTGTCGTGCTTTCCAATTACCACTATCTATATATTCTTCTGGATCTGGCTTTCCAATTTTCTTTGCAAAGTCCACCAATAAGTTTCTCCAATGCTCATATTTGTTGAACATATGAACCTTTGATAAAAATTCGGACCATGCACCATTGTTTGGGCAGCACCAACATCCAACACGGGAATATCCCAATCTATACGCATCATTGAAATCAATTCCCGCAGATAAGATATATAGCCATACATCAAAATCGATCCAATCTATAATTGGGGAAACCACAGTTTGCTTTGTGATTTTAGGACTTTCACTCTCCCTATCATACTTACTTCTTGAAGCAGACTCACTCTTTCTAATTCCATAAAAGGTTAATACATTTGTTTTATCCTGAAAAACCTGAGAAAGTGTTTTATTAATAGCACCCGTTTTAAAAACTGTACAACACCATCTCATTACTCGTGATGGCGGTCCTATCTGTTCACAAAGTTCTTCAAAATTCTTTTCATAATTCTTAGCTCTTATTACTGTATGTTTTTTTGAGAATCTCTTTCTATATTCCTCCGTAAGTGGGAACTCTAAGGTCGTATCGCCAAAAATATGCATTATTCTACTGTTGGCAAACGCCTTCATTACCAAATCTGATGTTACAGTCGAATCTTTACCACCACTAAAAGAAATAAACATATCATCAAACGTATATTTATCTTCAAAACTCTGAATATAATTTATTGCTTCATCCACAATATCATGATAACGAACTCTATTCGCTTCAACGAATCTTTCTACCATCTGATCAAAATATTCATAATCAATTTGTGGGAGATATTTATCATACTGCTCACGGATCTTATCAACTTCTGATAATGACTTACTATTTATCTCTGAAATAGATAGTTCTATTCTTTTTCCATCCACAAAATATCCTGCATTGCTGTTCCAAACCGATGACTTTTCATATGACAATGGGTTCTCAAAATCCATCAGTATCGCAAGCAACAATTTTTCTTCTGGAAATACCGGTCTTAAATCTGTTGCCATATAGGTACATTCTCTACCACACAAATCACATTCTTTCTCAAACACAGGAACCTTACAATGTTCACACCAATAAATAGTAGTAGAAACAAGTGGTCTTGCTTCACAACCATCTTTTATACATTTATCGCCATATACCGGCACGTTATGAACCGGACATATCTTCTCTAGCATACTAACCTCACTCTACAATATTCTTAGTTCTGAATATTGCTTGCATTCTTAATCTCAACGACATCTTCTATATTGCAATCCAGTTCTTTACATATTCTCTCTAATGTAGATAAATTGACTGGCTCTCCATTTGTCATTTTCGCCATGGTGCTTGTACTTATCTTAACTTTTTTGCACAATTCACTTTTATTGATTCCCTTGTCGATCAATGTTTTCCATAAGTTGTTGTACGAAATAGCCATACTTATTCTCCTCAAATATCCAAACAGTCGTTTACTTGTAAATTTGCAGGTAAAAACCCATTTAATATTGTACCACATATATCTCTTTTTTCAAATTGAATATTTGAAAAAGTAAAGACTATATATTTAAAACCAAATATTTCACATGCTTAATATCGTAATGCTGAATTGCTAGTAAATTAAAATCAAAAACAACTATCACTAACTTTTCACAAGCAGAAAGCTATTTTTTAGCCTTTATTTATTAAATCTTTTTCAACATACATAGGGATTACCATATCTGGCAAATGCTCTTCTTTTGTTAATTCTTTAATAACTTCAAAATATATTTTCTGAAGTTCATATTCAGAAAGTTTAACCGTTTGTTCTATATAACATTTTTGAGCATAATCTTTATCTTGTGCATCGTTCAATATACTAATTGCCTCTAACAGTTCTTCTGTAGGTTCTACACTATTTTCCTCAAAATCATCTATTCTCCCATATTCATCATCTGATATACATTGATAATCCATACACTGAACAGCCAAATCAAATAAATCTTTTCTCATTTTTGCAGAAACTATATCCATATATTTTATCGGATGCTTCAATCTGTAAACATTTTCTGCATATTCTCTGGCCTTTTTAATAAAAACAGGAAAACTACTTGCTGTTAAAATATAGCGAAATACTGCTTTATATTCACTGCTCATACTGTTTGCTCCAATGCCCATATTTTCACCAAAAGTTATTCCTTTTATGGCTTTTACAGTTTCTTCCTCCAGCCCTAAAAACTTACACACTTTTTCCATTTCAAATGATTCATAATCTGTTTCACCAATAAGATAACCTACTGATACTCCAAAAAAATCTGCCAAATTTGACATTGTTTCATATGAAGGAAAACCTATAGTTTTTCCATTTTCAATTTTACTTCCTACACGTAGCCATCTGCTTATATTTGCCTGCGTTCCTCCTCCGTATTTTTCCTTATATTCTTTCAAGAAGCTTTTTTGAGTATAATTCTTTTCTTTCATCAATTTACGCAGACGACTGCACCAACATTGTGCCCTATTATATTCTATATCATTCATAATATATTTTCCCCTCTTATTCTTATTATTTACATCACTTATATATCATTGTCAGTATTTACATTTGTAAGGATAAATCTTAAAATAACTCTTGTCAATTCAAAGATTATTAATTAGGAGGTATCACATGAATGAAAATAATTATATCCAGACAACAACTAAAAGCAACATCCTACATGACAGTATCATTGAAAATATGTACATAAAAGCATATGAATCTATCACTGATGCGGAAAATGCATCTAAAGAAAAATACATAACGAAAGCAACACTAATTAAATCATCCAATGACATGAGCACTCAAGAAAAACTAACATCATTGGATAAGAATTATGAATGTCGTAATGGCGAACGCCGGCAAAATGTACTATATTTTACCATTATTTCCTTTAGTGTATTGGGAGCAGTAGTTGTCAGTCCCATTGCTGTAAAAAATATTCATAAACTTTTCACAGCATAATTCAAAACTTCTGTTATGTTTCCATTTTACCATATATTATATAGTCATTTGCTAAAATAATACTTTCTACACGATGTTATGGCAGAGGAATCACCTTCCTCTGTCATTATTCCAAATCTTATCTCCAATCTTTTCTCTACCAACGCTCGCATCATAAATTCTCTGAAACTCTTCATAAAGCTCGTCTCCATCCAGTTTTAACCCCAGCCTTTTCATTGCATCCGAGAACAACCTTATACTGCCGCTTACATTGGTAATATCAAATTCAAATACATCAGCCTTAGCAGAAGCGTCGATATTCTCATAACCACCAAACTCTAATATTCTCCTAATAATCCTCTCTGCTCTATCCGCAGGATTTAATCCTTTAGCTTCTACATATTTACTTTTACCTGTCATATCAGCTACTCTTCCATCTGTTCTTGTCACAACTACATCCGACAGATTATCAACCTCTGACATTCCATCATCATATAAAATACTCTGCTGTTTCTTGATACCATCAGCTTGCTTTTCATGTCCAAACTTATCATTCTGACTATTATTCCGGCTCATTAATAAATCATTTGAATTTGGTTCGACTACTACTACTTCTTCACTCACAGCATTATCTTCCATCCCCGGTATCTCAATCTCCTTATCCCCAATAATCTCTTCATCCTCCGACACCGCATAATAAGCCGTATACAAGTCCTCTTTCATAATATCTTCCACAAGCTGTAGCTGCTTCTTAACCTCCCTTTTCTCCTGCTTCAGCTCATCCAGTTCTTCCTGCACTCCTACATGCCATAGTTGATATTCCCGGTACTGCTCATCCGTTTTAATCTTTCGTTTTCTGCTGGAGTTTTCCCTATATATCTCCTGTTGTCTGTCATCAATCCGCTGTATTTTATCTTTCTGCTCACTTCTGAAATCTATAAGTCCCACAATATCTCTGATATCATTATTTACCAGTAACAGGTATTCGTCCTGCAGCTGATGAAACCTTTTCAAATCTTCGGTATACTTTGCTCCACCAACAACAAATCGTTTCTGTTCCACAATCCTCAGTCTATATAGCTTTGCATAAAACCGCTTCTGATATGGTGACAGCTTCGCTTTGTGCAATCCTCTGATATCAGACGAATAAAAGTGGGGCTTGTTCATCCAAGGCATATCCACATGATGCCTCAGTTTATCCTCCGCAAACATTTCATCCATCTTTGCCAGACTATGATAATATCTCAATCCCGGTGCCTGCACCTCCATCCACGCACCTTTCTTGAATACATACCCAAGACTCTTCATAAGATATTGAAAATGTTCCACATTTCCTGCCGCATACGCACACATCTTAGCGTCACGAAGTATAATCTCCTTCATTGACATTTCCTTTTCCCATTTATCCCTGCTGATATTCTTAGGATTTTTGCTGTACTCTGCCGGCATGACGGAAAGTTCCAGTTCATCACAATATTTATTCGTAATCGGCTGCAGATGATTCTTCCAGTTGCCCTTAGGCGAATTATATTTTCTACCTGTTGTCATACTGACACTGTTCCATATCAGATGACCATGCATATGCTCCCTGTCGGTATGGACCGCATACACTGCCTCATAATCATCACCAAGTACATCCTTCGCAAAATGCTCCAGCACATACATTGTCTGCTCTGCAGTTACCTTTTCCTCTGGTGAGAACGATATGATCACATGATAGCCCTGCCTGTTACCTGTCTTGTGAAATATATTCTTTGTTTCCGTCATTTGTTCAAATGCTGTTTCTGGCAGGCAGTTAATACCGCCCACCAATACACATTCTTCCGTCTTATCTGGATTCTGGATGTAGTTCAGAGCATTTTCCAAATGTGATGCTGGATTTCTTCCTTTGGATTCTTTGATATTTAAGATCTTTGTAATCGCCATATTTCCAGCACCTCCCCAAATGTTTTCTTTACCTCATCCAGACTGCTCTGCAATTTATCAATATCACTGTAATATAATTTTCCCTGTGAATTTCCAAGCCTTACTGCCTGATTAATATTATTAGCAATACCTGCTATAATGCGGATTACTCTTGCCCTGTCCTCCGGATAACTGTTGTCAATATTGCCGCCTGTTCTGATTAATTCTCTGATATATGCACTCATTGTCATTCCCGTCCGCTTAAGTGCTTCATTTAATATATCCATATCTTTCTCTGACAGTTTCACAGACACCTTATAATCTTTCCTGTCAGACTTGTATCTTCTCTTTCCATCTGCCATAATGCCATCCTCTTTCGTATACTAAAATTTCTGTGTTAAACCAGTCTCTTTTTATCTGTAACATTGCTTTTTCATCCTTTCTAAAAGTTGTGTTTATAGGTTTTGCAAGATGCGGAAAAGGTCGGACCTTTTCCCGAAAAAATATAAACGCCATCAGCGTTTACATAATTTTTCGTCTTGGCAGGAGCACCTGCACCCTGTATATAATATGTGGTAGTTAATGTACCACCACAATTACTGATATGGTGGCACTTTTTGCCATCACTTTACTGTTTTAGTGGCGTTTTTTGCCGTCACTTTGCTGTTTTGACGGCGCTTTTCGCCCCCACTTTTGCATTTTGACGGCACTTTTTGCCTCCACACTTTTTCGGCTCTGATTTGTGCGGGGGCGCTTTCTGCCCCCACTTTGTGGTTTTGGGGGCGCTTTTTGCCCCCATTTTCCTGTTTTGGCGGCGCTTTCCGCCCCCACTTTTTTAGAATGCATTCTAGTGAAACTGCATTACCACATCTGCAAGAACAATCTCCTCAGCCATCATCCTTGCCTGTGTCCGAAGCTTCAGCTGTTCTGTAAAAGAATCAGGATTATTTGCTTTATGCTTTTTAAGCCATGCATTTTCAATATCATCAAGCAGCTCATATGCTGTCTCATTTACCTCTGCAGCTCTTTCCTCAAGCTCTGCAAATCTGACAAGACTTCTGTATCTGACAGGATATTCATCCTTCATATACTTAATCCACATGCGCCCATACTTTCCTGCATCAATATCTGCCTTCTCTGTTCCTGCGACAAGCACCGGATAAAAGATTCCATCCCTTTCTTCATATGGG
>ERZ773164.669-NODE-669-length-39291-cov-7.074676_pt1 | contig 39291 bp, 40 predicted proteins | sample MGYA00511917_ERZ773164 | MGnify/ENA primary metagenome ERZ773164 (study PRJEB29015, sample SAMEA2737847) | human gut metagenome | biome: human gut; feature: human-associated habitat; material: faeces | place: China | collected 2012 ...
GTCAGCAACAAGTCGCTTTGTAAAAAGTAGAGGTAGAAAAAAACTAACGGCAGCTTATTAGGGTTCTGACCGATTGTCCTAAGTCAGCAACAAGTCGCTTTGTAAAAAGTAGAGGTAGAAAAAAACTAACGGCAGCTTATTAGGGTTCTGACCGATTGTCCTAAGTCAGCAACAAGTCGCTTTGTAAAAAGTAGAGGTAGAAAAAAACTAACGGCAGCTGAGGATGGCATATATTAGCATCTTATATAGATGCTTTTTTTTAGTATTGGAGATATTATGGCTACAAGATTTTTAAGAATAAATGACGATTTTAGAGATTCTTTAGAAGAAACATTAGATAGAAATAATTGTTCTGGAAAAGTGAGACCATATTATTGTGGAATTCCTTATGAAGATAAGATTATTCTTGTGCCATTACGTAGTAGATGCCCTAGAAGTTATTCGATTCCTATTTATAATACAGGTGGCAGAGCAAGACCAGGCCTTGATTTTTGCAAAATGATAATAATAGATAGAAGCGAATTAAGTCAAAATACTTCAAGTGTAACAGTTAACGGTAACATCGTTGATGATTTGAACAGAAAGCAAAATCAAATACTTGCAATGGTTCGGCAAACGGTCAGAGATTATAAAGCTATGAAACAAAAAGTCGAAAAAAATATGGACTTATCTTCTGATGAAAAATTCTTGAAAATGCGTTCAACTTTGAGGAATTGGGAAAACATTATTATATATTGGTATGTTTAAAAAAGCGCCTACGAAAAATCGTAGACGTTTTTTATTTAAGTTTATTTAACTAAATGACATTGTATTTATACTTATTCTTATAAATGAAAGGAGGGTATCATGGAATCTTCCTATGTACCTAAAGATATAACGACCTATGAAGAGAAAATTCTTTTAGGTCTTTCAGTTAGACAATTATTTTGGTCTTTTATTGCAATGGTAGTGGGATTATCTTTTTATTTAATCTCATATATGCTTATACATCTTCCACAGGATTTTTGTATTTATGTAACTATTGCTTTATGTTTTGGAATATTTGCGATGGGATGGGCAAAATGGCAGAACTCTAGACCTTATCAGGAAAAGTTGGCAGCCATACATCGCTTTTGTACAGTTAAACAAAGAGTGATTTTTTCAAATGAACTCTATTATTTTACAAAGAAAGGATTTAAAGATGTTTCTAAGAAATCAAGAAAAGACAAACAAATCAACAAACAATTCTGCCGAGAATACAGAAAGTAAAAGAGATGCAAAAAAGAGAATCAAGCGTGCTCGTATCGCACAGAATGTAATTCGCTATAAAGAAATGTTAGAGAATGGAATTTGCTGTATGGATGATGATCTTTATTCTCGTGCAGTGAAATTTACAGATATAAACTATCAAATTGCTCCAAACGAAATGAAGGAACAGATTATTGGCATGTATTCTGATTTTCTTCAGTCTTTGGGAAATGATATAGATGTTTCTCTAGTTATCAATAATCGCTTATTGAACAGAGAAGAATTTGAAAAAAACATTATTATGCCACATAGGGCAGATGGATTAGACATAATCCGTGCAGAACTGAACCAACGTGTTCGTGATAACATGGAATTAGGGAACAATTCTATTGTTTCAGACAAGATTTTTACTTTCACTTGCAAAGAAAGAAACTATCAAGAAGCTAAAAAAACATTAGATCTTCTTGCTGAAAACTTCTGCGATCAGCTCTCAAATCTTGGGTGTGAAGCTGAAGTGATGTCTGGACAGGAAAGACTCGAAACTTTAGCTTCTATTACATTTCCATCTCGTCATTTTGATTTTAAATACAGTGATCTAAATATTGGAAATTCAACGAAAGATTATATTACGCCATATTCATTTAATTTTAAAAAAGATTACTTTACGATGGGTGAAAGATATTGCTGTGCAATGGTAATTCAAAACTATCCTACTTGGTTAAAGGATGATTTGATTTATGAACTGTCAAAGATTGAAAGTAATATAGTAATGACATTTCATATGCAGTTGCAGTCTAAAGAGGACTCAATTGCCTTAATCAACAGAACATACGAAAAGGTAGATATGCAGATTCAGGCAGAAAACGAAAAGAATCTAGCTCGTGCTAACTTTTCAGGAACCCTTCCACCAAATCTACGTTCTCAAAGCGAAGCTGTTAATACTTGGCGTAAACTCGTTGAAGACAATGACCAAAGGGTTTTTAATTGTCAATTTTTAGTATTGGTTAATGCTAAGTCAATGGATGAAATGAACAATGTCATCAACCTTGTGGAACGTACAGGTAAAAGATTGACTTGTGATTTTATTAAAATGGATTATGAGCAGGAAATTGGTTTTAATTGTGCTTTGCCTTTGGGCTTGCCAAAAGAGGGACTGTCACGCCCTTTGTTGACCAATAATTGTGCATATATCATGCCGTTTACATCTCAGGAATTATTGCATGAAGATCAGCCGATTTTCTATGGTATCAACAAGACTACAGGAAATATGATTTTATGTAATCGTAAAGGTCTGGCAAACCGTAATGCGTTTATTATGGCTCCAACTGGGATGGGTAAATCATTTATTGCCAAAAAGGAAATTACACCGTTGTTCTTAGGTGATCCAAATGCAAATATTATTATTATTGATCCACAAGGGGAGTATAAGAAGCTAGTAGATGGTTTAAATAAATATTCAAACAGAACAGATTGTCAGATTCTTCAAGTGGATACGAACTCAAGGTTACATTTCAATCCTTTTGATGGAGATATATCAAGAGCAGACTTCTTATCACGTAAAGCAGAAATAGCAATTGTAATGATGGCTGAAATGATTGGTGTGAATGGATATTTAACTGGGGAACAAAAGTCAATTGTAGACCAGATTGTACATTCCATGTTTTTGGATTACGAAGCAAAATTAACAACAGATCCAAGAAATGCTCACATGCCTACTTTAAAAACATTCCATGAATATTTAGGGAATTATCAAGGGGATGTTGCTCATCAAATGTATGAAGGATTATGGACTTACGTTGAAGGTACTTATGATTTATTTGCACATGAATCAAATGTTAATATTAATAGTCGAATGGTGGTGTTTGATATTCATGATATGTCAGAATCTATTAAGTCGCTTGGGAACAAAATCATCTTGGAAACTATTAAAGAACAGATGCTTAAAAATTATGAGCAAGGAAAAGATACTTGGGTCTATATAGATGAAATCTATCGTTTGCTTGATAATGAATATTCCGAAAACTTCTTGTATGAGTTCTGGAAATGGGTGCGTAAATTTGGTGGTGCATGTACTGGTATCACACAAAATGTTACTGACCTTTTACGTTCTGATAAGACAAGTACAATGCTTGCAAACTCAGATTTCTTTATTATGCTACGTCAGGAAAAATTAGACTTAGTTCAGTTAAAAGGATTATTAAATTTATCTGATGAGCAATGTAGATATGTTCAGAATGCTCCTAGAGGTTCTGGCTTGATTCGTTACGGTAAGACCATTGTTCCATTTACAGATAAGTTCCCTAAGAATACGATTTGTTATGAAATGTGGAATACTGACCCAGAAGACATGAAGAAATTGGAGGAAAAAAGAATTCGTAAGCTTCAGGAAGAATCTTTGCGTTTACAAAAAGAACAGCGTGAAAAGGATGAAAATGAAACAAAAATGCGTGAGGTAATGATGCCTGCATATGCTCCAAAAAAGGATGATGGGCAGAATTTAAATGAACTTGATTCAGTGTCGACTGATATCAATAATCATAAAGTGTTAAATGAGCAAACTATGGATCGTGAAAGATTATGTGATGTTTCATCTTCTAATGGTTCATCGGATTCATCAAAATCCACAGGTTTTCAATTTAATCCAGAGGATTATTAAAAGAATGGCAGTACTGCCATCTAGGAGGTCAATATGTTTAGTTTAAAAAAAATGACAGTTTTATGTTGGGATGATGAGTCTTCGATTAGCTCTCTTTCTTTGGAATCTCAGATATTTAATTTTAAAGATTATTTTTCTAGTCGTATTTGGAATGAAGATGAATTTCGAAGCGTCTTTGATGAGATTGATCCATCAACAGGGAAATGCCAAGGGGAACTATTAATTGGTGGTGCAGTCATTCGTGTTTACGGTGATTTCCATGTGACAAAAGAAAATCGTTATTATATGGAATCGGCGAATGTAGAGTGTTTATCAAATCCAGTGCCCTTGAATAAGGATGGCAGTACTGCCACTTCATCAAATGATGATACTGAAGTACAGAATCAAAATGTCGAGCATGTTTCTTCAAATGATTCATCTTCAGGAAATTCAAATGACAATTCTGAAGACTCTAATACTCATTCAGAGCAGGAGAATACGGATACGGATGTAGATTGTAGCAAAAATACAGTAACGTATGAGGATTCCCGAACACAGGATGTGGTCTTATTATTGATGAACAATCTTGATGTCATCAAAAAGGTTCCTGATGGAAATTTTGAGGTGCATGCTAAAGAGGATTTCTACAAGGATACAGAAAAAAAATATCCATATATCTATAGAGAAAACAACAATTATAAGATTCTTATCAATGAAGGGATGACATTAGGGTGTCGTTCAGAAATTGGTGCTAAATTACTTGTTGCACTATATAACGATAAAGAAGCTAAGCGTTTTATAGATTCTGATTTAGATAATGGTTATGTAGATGGTATATATCAAGATTTAAATAACGCATCCAAAGTAAAGGATGCAAATGTTGATAAATCTTTACAGGCATTACAGCATATGAAGCTGGATTTAGAAAATACTACGAGTACAATGCGTACTAATGTTTAGAGTTGGAGGTGACAGTTGTGAAAAATGATAAAGCAGAAATCGTGAAGCAGCAGCTTGCAGAACGTTTTATTCATTGCTTAGATGACAAAAAGGAAGAGTGGAGCAAAAATTGGAAGATTGGAAGTGGTGCCTGCAATGGCATCAGTAATCGCAAGTATTCCGGATTGAATCGTTTTCTTCTTACTTTTTACAGTCAGGAAGAAAAATATGAAGGAAATCGCTTCTACACATTTAATCAGATAAAAGAAAAAGGATATCATCTTGAAAATGCAAAAGGAAAAGGGATTCCTGTTATTTACCCGATGTTTAACTATTTCAAAGATGGTGCAACAGATTATTCAGAAAGAAAGTTAGTTGGAGTTTCAAAGAAATCAGAAATGATTCGGTCTGGAGAAGCGACAGAAAGTAATTTTAAATGGGCTTACGCTAGTGTAAAATACGTGTTTAGTGAGGACTTAGTAAAAGAAATTGAAAAGGACCCTCAACAACATATCTACTCTAATGATGAGAAGTTTGAATTTTTAAAAGGCTTTATGAAGGAGACAGGCGTTGAGTTTTATCAATCTAAAATAAATGAGCGATGTTATTACGATATCAATAAGCATAGAATCGTTTTACCACCAGACAATCACTTCTTTAATAAAGAAGCATTATTATCTACCTTGGCTCATGAAATTGCTCATAGTACTTCCAAAGGCCTAGAAAGAGAAGTAACTGGTGAATTTGGAAGCGAGGAGTATGCAAAAGAAGAATTGCGTGCGGAAATTGCTTCTGCTTATATTTGTGCTGAATTAGGCATAGACACAAGCATGAACGAAAATAACAATGTCGCATATATCCAAAGCTGGTCTACTGCAATAAAGGATAATTATAAATATCTGGAAGATGCTGTCAAAGATGCAGATAAAATCTGTAATTATGTTATAGAAAAGGGAGAGGTCTATCAAAATAAATCGTTGAATAAGCAATTGCAGAAGGAATACCAGACCCCATCAAAAGAACATAAAGAAAAGGAACCTGAAAGGGACTTATGAACTTTCTTGAAGATGCTGATTTTAAACATTATTTCAAAATGTTCGTGATAGGAATATCAATTTTTGGGATACTTTGTTTTCTTTTTCTTTTTGTTTTCAGAGATAATCATGGAATAACATTAAAAAAGGATACGGTTGAATACGGAAATCCTGTACGTGTTGTTGATCTGATTGAAACGGTTGCAGGGAATCCTGTTGAGAAAAGTGACAAGATCAGCTCAAATACGATTTCAGTGAATGGCTATGAAATTACATTTGATGAAATTGATGTGTTTAAACTTGGCAGTCAGACCATTACAGGTAAATACACAGATGGATCAATTCCTAAGCAGATGATAGAAATACATGTGGTGGATACTAAAAAGCCAGTCATTAAAATCAATAAGGATATTGATCTAAACATGGAATTAAAAGATGTACGTAAATTAAAAGTAGATTCATACTATTCGGTTTCAGATAATCAAACTCCTGATAGTAAGATAAAAATCAAGAAGTATATCAAGGAAGAAAAATATTCTTATGGGGATACAGTACATCTGATTATTGAAGCGAAAGATAAAAGTGGAAATATATCAAAGAAGTCAGTGCCTATATGTATAAATGCTAAAAAAGAGAAGAAGGAAATTCATGAGGAGAAGAAAGATGAATCAGAGGAATCTAAAAATGTTGAATCTTCTCAAAATGAAAGTCAGCCAACGCAGAATCCGCAAACGCAGAACTCATCTTCACAAAACAGTCAGAGTTATCAAGTACCACAGCAATTTGTACAACAGGCTCCACAGCAAACTCAGACCGTTCCGGTTCAGCCTTCACGTCCTAAGCCTTCCAATAAACAGTATTTGTTTTCTCAAGGCTATGATATGTCAAGTGCTCCAAGTGCTTGTCAGAGTGATTTGCTATCTTCTGGATATACTGGTTCTTGTACGCCGATTCAGGATAGTGATGGCATTTATTTAGGCATGCAATTAATTTTTAATTAAGGTGGCAGTACTGCCATCTTTTTGTTTTAAGGAGGTTCATTTTGGTTAATGTAAATAAACAACAAATTATCAATGCAGGAAAGATTGCATTACGAGAAACTATCAAAGCGACTTCCTATTCTTCAGCTGTAGCAGTCGATGTAGGAGGGAGAACATTAGATTCTGGTAAACACCTGTTATCTAATTCTGTGTATGCAGCACATGATGTGTCTCGTGGAACAATATCTACAGTTGCTACACAGATTAATCGTTATACGCCTGATGTCTATGATGTTGGAGGGTATGGCAAACATGATTTAACATCAGATGCAGGAATGTTTCTTGCGGGGAATTCTGCAATGATTGCACAAAATGCAGTGCGAATGACTAGAGGTGTTGCAAGTCCAATCATAAAAATTGGATCAAAGATTGTCTATAATGACAAACGCATGGAGCATATTAAAGAAAAGTCTAAGTCATTTGAAAATGTACAGTTACATAATGTTAAACCTGCTCAAATGAACTATACAGATATCATATCTGGAAAGTCACGGAAAGATGCTATTCTTTATAGACATAATTTAGCTCAAAATCGTTATGTTCCAAATCAAATGGCAGGTTCTTCGGTTATGGACAGAAAAGATGCTATTGTGACTAAGTTCAAATCCAATGCATATGACAGAACAGTGTCAAGACAGGCCCATGTTCAAACCTATAGCAACTATTTAAAACGTAAAAGATTTTCTTTGAGTAGATCTACACAGATGACAATCCGCAATCAGTCTCGTAAATTAACAAATGCAATGATAAGGGGTAATGACGCTGACTCAACTACAAATAAAACTATGTGGTATGCAAACAAGGCTCTTCGTGGAACGTCAAGATCTATAGGGAAAGTATGGCAGGAAAGAAGAAGTATCTATCGGATTGCATCAAGTGTTCGTCATCCTATTCGTACCTTGAAGAATATTGGGAAAGCAATCATTAATTCTTTGTCTGCTGTTTTTACAGCAATAGCAACCGTTCCTGTTATAGCATCAGTGCTTGTTTGTTTGATTCCTGTTTTGCTTCTGTTTATGTGTCTCTTTATTGTTATTTCCAGTGTGTTAGGGTTTATTTCATCTCAGAGTTATACATTTACGGAAATCAAAATGTGTGATGTAGGTAACTCAACAAAAGATTTGGCAAATGAAACAGCTGTTACAAGCACATCGTCTGAACAATATAAGCTACTGTTTGGAAATAAATATGGACAAGTCCAACACGATGAATGGGGACTAGCCTATATTGAAGATGGGGGTTATAAATGGTATTGCAATGCGATGGCCACCTATTATACATCAACTATTGGCGAAAAATTTCGGTTGACGTTGGATTCTGGGGAACAGATTTACATTATTATTTGCGATATCAAAGCGGATAAACATACGCATAAAGGAAATAACGACAGCAGTCATGCGTGTCTGTCACAAGACGGGTCAATGATTGAGTTCTATGGAGACGTAAGTCGTACTACATTGCCTAAACTTCATGCGGCCGGATTTTCAAGCTTAAACAACAATTTTGATCAAAACCATAAATGGAAAGGTTCAGTTGCCAAAGTAGAAAGAGCCATGAAACAAGGAAGTGGGGATTTAACTGGATCTCCAGATTTTTCTAACACGGATGCATGGATCACTAAAAATCCATACGCAAGAAGTCATTTGTATGGTCAGTGTACATGGTTTGCATGGGGGCGTTTTTATGAAATTTATGGATATGACCCAGGTTTCTCTGGAAACGGCTATCAATGCGTTAGCGAATTATTAAGTGTTCATGGCGATAAATTTAAATATTCTAAAGAGCCAAAAGCTGGTGCCGTTGGCTCAAGTGATATGGCACATAACCATGTTTGGATCGTAGTAGCTGTAAACGGAGATCAGATTACTATTCAAGAAGGAAATCTGGATGGTGTCACAAATGATTATGCTGTTGCTATTACAGACTGGCACACAGCTACATACTCGAGTTCACAGTTGCGTGCTTACTATGGGAATGTATCGTATGCTGTACCAATATAATAAAAGATAAGGTGATATTATGATGAAAAGAGCTAAATGTTTATTTTTTATATTTTTTTGTATTTTCTTTATGACTGCCTGTCAGAAGAAGGAACCTGTTGAATTAAAGCCTTTTGAAAATATTAAAATCAAAGAGACTGGTTGGAATGGTTCTGGAAAAATTGAAGTAACGAGTCATAAAATACACTACACAGGAAATGATGAAAGTATTAAAAAATTGATTCATTCACTACAGTATACAGCTAAAAACAATAAGGAACTTAAAAATGGTGATAAAGTAACTATTAAATTGGTATATGACAGTGATTTATTCAAATTAGCAAATGTAAAATTCAATAAAACGGAATATATATATAAAGTACATAGTCTTCAAGATGACACTCGTACTGTAAAAACAATCACTAATGAAAAGAAAGATCCAGTAACTGGCGAAAATGTGGATGTTGCAGAGCAAATCATAACTGTAGATGGAATAGAAATTCCTGCTAGTTGGAATTTATCGGATGAAGAGATTCAGGAATATGTATCCTATATGAAAGGGACAGAAAACAGTGAGAATGTTCCAGAGGAAAAAGGGGTCGATGTGATATGGTCACAAGGAGAATCGGACGTGAAGACAAATCGTAAGAATGCCAAGTACTATACAAAGGATTATAACAATAATGATGTCGAATGTTATCAGGCTGCTTATAGTTATGGTCAAACATCATCTCAACAGTTTAAAATCAAGCCTGTATTTCAGGATGATAAATCTATTGGCTATGAATGCATCTTTAAGGAGAATTCATGATGGAAGAGAATATAAAGAAAATATTAGATCAGATTCAACAACATATTATAAATTGTGCATTCAAAGATAAAAGTTTTTTCATAAGAAACATAAAAGTTATGAAATTCAACACAGAACTTGAATGGTTCAATTGTGCTTTGATTGCTATGGATTGTAGACCTTCAAATAGATTTATTGTAAACACTTTGCAGAGATGGGATTATATACTAGGTACAGATGATGAAAATAAACCCTTCTTAAATGCTAAACCTGTAAAATTGTTAAAGCCTGTATATGAGAAAGATAATAATACTTTTCATTTCGACTTAATTGATACATATTATTTAGATGAATTAGAGATTTCTAAACATAAAAAGTTGAAATATACACGTAAATCTTCGATTGAAAGAGTGATTGATAAAAAGAAAAATTATGCTGAATTTGAACGTATTTTAAAAAATGGATGGCAGGATATATTTATTGAGTCTTATTTAAAGATGTTTGACTTCTATCATTTTTCAGACAAGACTAAGCAAATGTTTTATAAGAATCTAATACTATTTGTTTTTGGAGAAGAACTCAAGATTAAGACTCCGCATGAATTTTCTTCTATAAAGTTTAAAGATGAGGAGAAAATTACTGTTTATAGGCATTTGCATGAATTGATTTCTTGTTTTCATATTGCATTTCAATCTTATCTAGATGAGCTGGAAGCTTTGCAAAAGGAAATTGGCGATTTATCTGTTGAACAGCCTCGCCTTAGATCAGAAACTCATGACTTGATGGAAAAATTGTCAAAAGGAATTTCCATTAAAGAAGAAAAAAGTCAGGCTGAGCCAACGGAGTCAAAATAAATGAGATTAGGAAACGGATGTGATTTAAATGAAGCTAAGTATGGAAAAAGAATATCTTGTACAAAATGCGGATGTAACTGAACTGGATTTTTTTAAGCAGGATTTAAAAAATCTTAATTATGAAGATTATTGTGACTTTATAGCTGATTTTATTAATGACACTAAATTGTTATTTATGAATTGCAATAACATCCAGTTTAAAAATATAATGAATGACTACAATGTAGATGAAAATTTATTTGATATTTAGAAAAGATGGCAGTACTGCCATCTTTTAATTTGGAGGGTTATTATGAATGAATATAACAATATAAAAAATAGATTTGATACAAATCAAGTCATACGTCAAACAGTCAACCCATCATCTTTATCGGTTATAGAAACTCAGCAAAATTATGATAACAATTTAAAACGCAGTATTGTTCGTAACTTTGTAAAGGATCTTGAATCTCTAGGATGGGATATAAGAGAGGACTCAAATGGGTCAATTATGATTGAAACTGAATATGATAAAGAATATTATTCTTCCTATTCAGATGCCTTTGATGTATATAAAGATACAATTGTAGACGATGTATATCAGGGAATCCTTGATAAAGAAGGATATTATAATTTCTACCTTGGAAAAGAACAGATAAGGTATCTTGGTCTTGAAAAAGAATATGAAAAGCAAATGGAGCATGCGGTTGAAGGCGTAAATCATAATCTGGAAGATATTGATGACAGTGTGAATGATATATTATTAAGTACTGATGATGAGTCTAAAGATGTTGAAAGCGTGAATTCTACCGAAGAAATTTCAGCGGATACACAAGCTATTCAAAATACCATGGAGGATGGCAGTACTGCCACTTTGACACCATCTGAAGATTCTGCAAAGACGGAAGATGAGAAAAAAGATGAAATTGAAGTAAAGCAGGAACAAGAATCTGATGATAGGGTGGAAAAGAATGATAGCAGTCAGAAGCAAAGTAAAAAATCCAAGTCTCATGATTTAAATGAGATTGCAAGACAAATCGATTTGCAAATGAAGATTGATGACGTTGCAATACTATGTGGTTTGAATCTTGAAAATAATGGTCGCTATTCATTGCGTGATCGAGATCATGATTCACTTGTTCTTGATTTAAAACGTAACTTTTTCTTTTGGAACAGTCAAGGGAAAAGGGGTGGATGCGTAAGCCTGTATAGGGAAATAATGAATGTGGGTTTTAAAGAAGCTGTATTAAAGTTGATGCCAAATATTGATTTGGATAAGGAATTTGTCGAGGCAGTCAGAGAAAAGCCTACAGAATTATCTGACCAAGATAGGCACCATGATTTACATAATCAGTTAAAGGAATTAAATTATGATTCTGAAGATAATAAATCTATGAGGCAATCAATTGCATATCTTACAAAAACAAGAGGTTTAGACAGAGATATTGTCAATAAAATGATTGGTGAAAATATGATTTATCAGATTTCAGATAGCTATGGTCCAAAGGTTGCGTTTGTTGGCCGTAAAGATAATATGTATATTTCGGCCGTATGTCAGCGTTCAGTTTCTCCTAAAATCAAGTTTAAAGGAGATTTTAAAAATTGTAATTACAAAGTTGGGTGGTTTTATGATCCAGAGACTAAAGGCGAATTTGGAGAAAAGGGAAATGCTGATAAGCCACTTCTAGTATTTGAAGCAAACATTGATATGATTTCCTACATGTCTTTACTAAAAGAATGTGGTGTAGATTATACACAGTTTGCATATCTGTCATGTAGTTCGATTAATCATGATATATGCATACCTGAAACATGTAAAGAATATGGCTATAATACAGTTCGTATATTATTTGACAATGACTATGAAGGAAAGGAAAACTGGGGGCAGAACAAAGCAAAGGAGATTTCAAGTAAATTATCTAAAACCGGCATAGATGCTAAACCTATTATTCCTGATATTCCATCCTGCAAAGACTGGAATGATATTATTGTTGGATACAGAAACAACACAATTTCTTTGGATACGATTAAAACACATGTGCTAAAGGATATAAATGATTTAGTTAAGTCTATTTCTAAAGAAAAGGATGTTTCTTCTGTTGATATACAATCAAATAAAAATGATTTGTTAATGCAGTCTATTTCAATTTTAGAAAGCAAAGGAATTGATGCCAATATTATGAGTAATCTTTCTAAAACAAACAAGGAAATGTTTATTGATGACAATTCTGAAACATTTATTCAAACAAGAACAGACATAATTCCATCGTGTGATAAGCAATTATTAGTTTTTGAATCTAACACGGATATGCTTTCATATATATCCCTACTGAAGGAAACTGGCAGGAATTTAGCTAAGTATGCATTTATTTCTGACGGAAATCTCAATGAATCAAAAATTAATGGTATCAAGTCCATCAGTGATAAATATCAGTTTAAAGGAGTTGCCTATATGCCTAGCAAGGGTGGAAATGTAAGTGGCAGCCTATCTGCAATGCATATTGTATCTTGCTTAGATGCTTTTAATAACAATGGTATGGATGTTAGATATGTTAGTCCTGCTAATGCAAGTAGTTGGAATGAAAGATTGAATCAGTATAAAGAAGAAAAAAATAAGGTTCAGAGTCAAAATAAAAGTGTTGATAAATCACAAAATAAAAGCATTTTGCAGCAAATGCGAGAAATGTCTGGAAAAGCAGTTTCTATTGATGAAATGAATCGTTCAGCAGGACATGAAAAAGAGATGAATAGATCACGATAGTAAAGGTGGCAGCACTGCCATCTTTATTTCTTGGAGGTATAAATGAAAGTTATTATTGCAGAAAAACCAAGCTTAGGTAGGACGATTGCAAGTGCTCTTGGAGTTTATGATAAATATGATGGATATTTATCAAGCGGAGAAATTGCGGTCACATATGCTTTTGGACATTTATTGGAATTGAAAGATATGGATGCATACTTTGGACACAAAGTTCCTTGGGGAGAGAATCTTCCTTTTTATCCTGATCCATTTGAATTTGATTTAAAGAAGGATGTTAAAAAGCAATTTGATATAATATGTAATCTGATAAATAGTTCTGAAACAGATGAAATCATTTGTGCAGGAGATGCAGATCGTGAAGGTGAGGTTATTGTTCGGCTTATCTTGAGTGCGGGATTAAGATCCTATAAGAAGATTACTCGCTTGTGGCTGCCAGATCAGACTCCTCAAACAATCATTAAACAAATGGAAGAGAGAAAGCCGGATTCTGAATATGACAATTTGTATTATGAAGGGCTTGCCAGAACATATATAGACTGGATTCTTGGAATTAATTTAACAAGGTCCATTTCATCTGTTGCAAATCAAATGATGTCGATTGGACGTGTTATTTGTCCTATAGTCATTGCTATATATGAAAGAGAGAAAGCTATTGAGAAATTCGTTGCTCAAAAGTATTATTCATTAGTTTCAAATGTCGATGGTGTTGAACTTGTTTCAAAATTGAAATTTGACATAAATGAAAGATCCGATGCTTTATCAGTTTGTAATGATTATAATACATCTGGAGGGAATGTTGTGGATGTTTCTTCCAGAGATACTGTCAAGAACAGTCCTCGTCTTTTTTCTTTAAGTAAGTTGCAGGGATATTGTGGAAAGAAGTTTAAACTAAAGCCTGCCGAGACATTGTCAATTGTTCAAAGCCTATATGAGATGGGTCTTGTAACATATCCTAGAACAAATACAGAGTTTTTAAGTGAAAATGAGAAAGACAAAGTGAAGAATCTAATTCAAATTCATGATATGAATGGAGAATTGATTTATAAAGATACTAAACGTGTTTTTGATGATTCTAAGATTGAATCTCACTCCGCATTATCTCCAACAGAAAAGATTGCAGATATTTCTTCTTTGTCAGAGAAAGAAGCAAATGTTTATACAACAATATACAATCGCTTTTTTTCAGTGTTTACAAAGGAAGAATGCGTTGTGACTGAATCTGTGATTGATATACAAGTAGGAAGATATAAACCTGAGTCGATTCAGTTAAAAGGAAAAATGTTTAAGTCACTAGGGTGGATGAAATATGAAATGGATGATGCCAAGAATGTTAGTTTGCCAGATTTAAAGATAGGTGAGCAAATTCCTGTGGATTTTAAACCGGTAGAAAAGAAAACGTCTCCGCCAAGTCACTATACGGTTGAGACGTTGGGTAATTACCTAACACATCCTTTTAAAAAAGAGAATGATTCTCTTGATGATGAATATAAGTCGTTACTTGATGGCTGTGAGATTGGAACGGAAGCAACACGTGCGGGTATTATAGAAAAGGCTATAAATGTTGGATACATTTCATTAAAGCGAAACGTGTATAGAATTGAGCCTAAAGGAAAATACATGGTTGAATCTTTACAAAAAGTTCATTGTGATATGTCGCCTGCAAGGACTGTAGAAATGCAGAAAACATTGAAATCAGTCTATAAAGGGAATTTATCTATTGATGATGCATTGATAGAAACAAAATCATTTTTGAATGACTATTTTAATAATTTATCCAACTATTCGTTAAGCCAGTATGATAAGTCCAGCGAATGGACGGAGTATGGTAGTTGTCCGTGGTGTGGCAAGCCTATTTATAAATTAAAAGGGAAACATGGAGATTTTTATTCTCACAAAAAAGATGATAGAGCACAATGTTCATTTGCATTACAGAAAAAAGTCAATGTATTTGGAAATGAAATTGAACTAAGTGAAAAGGATATAAAATCTCTTTTGAATGGAAAATCTCCAAAATTCACTTTGTATTCTAAAGGTAAAGATAAGAATTATGAGGCGGGCATAAAAATAAAGAATAAGCCAAAATTATTTAATAATAAGGATTATATTGACTGGGAACTTGTTTTTTCTAAAAAGAAGAAACGATAGTGAATTAATTCTGGGGATAGAATATACAGGTTTTCATATTCTTCTTCATAAACATGTCTCATTAAGTGATACTAGTCTCATTTTAAATCTTTCATACTTTTTGATACTAGCATAGGTGATTATTTTTGATAGTCTCACAATGTATACTTTTCGGAACTTCTGTTTTATAATAGTTGTAGGAATGTAGGTGAGAATTATGTTTTATGGTTATCATAGAGTCAGTACAAAAGAGCAGAATTTAGATCGAGGTATAGACGGAATCAAATTGTTTTGTGAAAAGCACAATTATCCATTGCAAAAAATATTTGTAGATAAAATCTCAGGGAAAACATTTGAACGCCCACGTTATACAGTTTTGAAAGAAGATGTATTACGTGAAGGTGATACTTTAGTAATTTATGAACTGGATCGACTTGCAAGAAATAAAAAAGCTATTTGTGATGAGTTGAGATATTATGAAGAACATGGAATTAGAGTTATGATTCTTGATATTCCTACAACAACGATTGAATTGCCTGAAGAAGCTGATAAGATGAATAAATTAATTACTGAAACAATCAATAAAGTAATAATTGAAATTTATGCTATGCAGGCAGAAACAGAAATGCAAAGAAGAGAGAAGAGACAACGAGAAGGAATCGAGGAGAAGAGGCTACACGGTAATTGGGAAGAGTATGGTAGAAAACGTGTAATGTCGGCAAAGGATTTTGCAAAGCATTACCAGAAGGTAATAAAAGGTGAGCTAGGTTCGTTAGAATTAATGCGAGAGCTAAAGATGAAGAAAGCCACCTATTATAGATATGTGAATGAATACAAATCAAATCATTGATAATTATGTGTAGGTGGCTGTACTGCCATCTACACATTTTTTTCTTCGAGGAGGACATTTATTTATGAAGAGAATTATAGCTATGTATTTACGAGTATCCACTTTAGACCAAGCTCGAAATGGATATGGATTAGGCGATCAGGAAGTGCAATGTAAGAAATATATAGATTTATATTATCCAAGTGATGAGATTGAAATCTATAAAGATGATGGTTATTCTGCTAAGAATTTAGAGCGTCCAGAAATGGCAAGAATGCTTGATGATATGAAGAAGGGGAAAATACATACAATCATTGCGTTCAAATTAGATCGTTTAACTAGAAATGTTGTTGATACATATAAACTAATTAAACAGGTAATGGATTATGATTGTTCTTTGGTTGCTGTTATAGATAGACTGGATATCACGTCAGCGAACGGAAGAATGTTTGTTGGTCTGTTATCGTTGATAAGTCAGTGGGAAAGAGAAGTTATCAGTGAAAGAACCATTTCAGGACTTGAACAGATGGTGCGTAGTGGTAAGTACCCTTGTGGAGGGAAAGCTCCATATGGTTGGAATAAAACAAATGATGGAAAACTTATGATAAATGAAAAGGAAGCTGAAATTATTAATTATATGACGGATTGTTACATAGAAGGATATAGCTTAAGTGATATAAGTAAAATGGTATTTGCAAAATATGGATACCGCAAATCTTGGAGACATCTTAAAGAATTGTTGATTCGGAAAATGAATATAGGTGTTTTTGAATTTCATGGAGTTTCTTATGATGATTTTGTTCCACCGATTATGAATTTAAATAAATATAATGAATTGCTTAAAATGGCAGCACATAGAGAAGTGCATAGTCTAGAAAAGCAAACTTATACTTTTCATCGTTTGGTTTATTGTTCATGTGGTGAGATGTTGCAACATGTATGTACAATTAAACACAATTCAGGTGTTAGCAGAATATATAGATATTATTATTGTAGTAAATGTAACAAAAGAGTAAATCAAACCTTCTTAGAAAAGGAAATATTTGAAACTCTGTTCTTGGAAGAATTTAGAATCAAGACTCTTGAAAAACAAAAAAAACAGGAATTGATATTATCAGCTTTGGAAGAAAAGAAAGAAGAAGTGTTCAATGCGTATAAAGAAAATGTTATTGATTTTGATACGTATAAATTTACTATGGCAAAATTGGAGAAGGAAAGGAATATGACTTTAAAAGAATTAAGTTCTTTAGACATTGTATCCAATTCAAAATATTTTGAAATGACACAGGAAGAAAAATATGCTTACGTTCATGATATGATTTCAAAAATTATTTTTGATTTTGATGAACAAATTGTGCTCAGTATTCAATTCAAATCTAAATAAAAAGGCTATCATTAGTGATAGTCTTTTTAATAATTGGAATTTAGATTGTCTAAATATAGTTCCAAGGCAATTTCGATAATTGCTGTTTTTGTTCTACATTTATCTACATTTTATTAACTAAAAAAGGTGGACTCACTCGACAACCCCATTTTTATCCTCATATGCAATGTCATACGCTTTATCTGATAGAAAAATTATAAATTCATCTAAAAGCTTTTTTCTGCCTGCGTCAGTTGATGAATTGAAAATCTGTTTCATCAATTTAATTGAGGATTTAAATGCTTTGCTATTGCTGTCATCAGTATTGTTAGCAATATGAAGAAGGATAGTAGAATTCATAAGTATTTCTTTCATATTTTTGTTTTCAAAGTAAAAATCATTGGTGAAATACTCGATATCTTTATCTAAAGCGTTTGCAATCTTTTGAATATTTGTAAGAGATGGACATTTTTCATTAATTAAATATCTACTTAAAAGGCGTGCGTTAATACTAGTAAAATTAGATAATTGTTTAATTGACATGTTTTTTTCATTTAATGCCTTTTCAAGATAGATTCCTATTTGATAATTGTTTCGTTCTTTCCCCATAGTACTTCTGCTCCTTATTTTGATTCTTCTTTGCTTTTCTCGTTGAATGTAGTTTTGTATATATCAGTTGTCATTACATGATATAGGGATTCTAATATTGCTTTTTTACCATTTAATGAAACTGAATTGAATGATTGATTTATCATATGATTTATTACTTTATATGATTGTCTTATATTTTGATCGTTAGCTTTATCTATTCTTGCAAACATTTCTTCGTTTATGCCTGTTCTAACCAGAATGTCTTTGTAATAGGCGTCTTTCGTGAAATACTCGACATCTTTATCTAAAGCTTTTGCAATCTTCTGAATATTTGTTAGGGATGGACATTGTTCATTAATTAAATATTTACTTAAAAGTCGAATATTAATGGCCGTGCAATCAGATAGCTGTTTAACAGACATGTTTTTATCCGTTAATGCTTTTTCAAGATAGATTCCTATTTGATAATTGTTTCGTTCGATTCTCATAATAATACTCCTAATTATCTAATGTTGTTCTGAATTGTGCTTTTTTGTATTTGTATTTAATTGATTATTGAATGATGTTCGAAATTTAATGTAATCTTTTTCACTAATTCCAAACATATCATGTAGTAATGAACTATCGGAATATAGGTGCTTCCAAGAGTCTTTACTTTTATTATCAGAATATGCGATTTCTCTTATATACGTAACTAAAATAAGATGTAAAATATGAGCAATTTTTCTCTTACCTTTTAAAGAAAGTGAGTTGAAAATTTGATTCATCATACGATTCATAGCTCTAAAAGCTTTTTTTAAATCTTTTTCATTATTCTTGTCAATGTGTAAAATAAGGTCGTTGCTTAAAATTGTAGCTTTAATGTTTCCATCCTTAGAATATGAATCGCTAGTAAAATATTCATAATCCATTTCTAATGCACTAGCAATAGTTTTAATAGTAGTTAGTGAAGGGGAGAGTTCGTTGATTATGTATTTTCTTAACGTACTAGCATCTATCCCTGTTAGTTTTGATAAATCTTTTGTTGTTAAATTTTTATCATTAAGTACTTTGTCTAAGTACAAACCAATATGATAATTGTTTCTATCTATTCCCATGATGCTTTGTTCCTCCTCGATTCGAGTTTGATTCATTCTTCTCGTTATATATAACTTTGTAAATATCAATAGTCATTACATGATATAAATATTCTAATATTTCTTTTTTCCCAGTAGCTGAAGCAGAGTTATAAGACTGGTTTATAATGCGATTGATTCCTTTATAAGCTTTTCTCATGTTGATTTCATTTGTTTCATCTATCATATCGAATAGCTCGTTATCAATGCTTGTCTTGGTTTGCTTCTTTTTATAATAAGAATCATTAATAAAATACTCATAATCCATGTCTAAGGCTTTTGCAATCTTTTTTATAGTGGTTAGAGAAGGTGAGCTTTCATTGATTAAAAACTTTCTTAGATTAGTTATATCAACACCACTTAAGTCTGATAATTCTTTTGTTGTTAAATGTTTATGTTGAAGAGCTTTTTCTAAATATATACCAATTTGATAATTGTTTCTATCCATTCCCATATTATCTACCTCTTGAGTATATTATAACAAATATAAAACAGACCATATATAATATAGTATATAAAATGATATAATTATGGTTGAAAATTCACATAATACACTGGTATACTAGGTTAAGTTGGCACTCAACCCTTTCTGCCGACTCTTTTTTTATGAATTTTCCGAAATTAATGTTGTTTTCACATTGGATCGCTACAATGAATGTAGGAGGTTTTAAATGATGAACAACAAACGTATTTTACCGTCAATCGGCTTAGAGGGGACTAAAGAGGAATTGCTAGATTTTTTATCAGATTTCGATATCAATAAGATAGCTATCTCTTTTGTAGGGGATAGAATGGTTTTTACCGCATCTGTTCCAGTAGATAATGAACTTATGGAAGTGTATGAACAAGCTTATGGAATCTCACAAGCTTAATAAAAAAAGGTTTAGTCAATATTTGAATATTGGCTATAGCCTTTTTTTCTGCCTTTATATAAGGTAATTAGCTAGGTTATATGCTGTTTGGTATAATAAAAGCTTATTTTAAACCTCTTTTTTCTGTTTCTTGTTATTTTTCTATTGTACATCAACCTTATGAGTGTTAAAATTTAATCAGAAAGCTAAATTGGAACAATAAAAAAAACTCCACGAGGGAACTAACCTCTGGAGGGATGACCAATGGTTTTGGCAGAACCATTTGATACTATAATTCTATCAAACTTTAAAATTATTTCAAGATGATAAGTATCATAATTTTCAAAGGACTGCTAAAATAATTGGTTAATAGCGGTCCTTTTTTAGTTTTTAAAAATGAATAAAGTTGTTTAAACTAAAAATATGCTTGGTGATATGGAATTTGCAATTGCAAAATAAAAAAACCAAAAGCGAATGATTTGACCGTCAAATCATAGTTCATTCGTTTTCGGTCCCTCCATATCTCACAGCCACTTTTATAATGCTTTTTACTATGCTTTTTCGGCATCGAAAGCTAAGCAGCAGTTCGATCAATAAAATTAATGGTGACGCGTACGGGATTCGAACCCGTGAATGCATGCGTGAAAGGCATGTGAGTTAACCGTTTCTCCAACGCGCCATGTATATGAGACTCGTCTTTCTTGACAAGTGCTCACTTATATTACTACATGATTTTAATTAATGCAAGTATTTTTTTAAAAAATTTGACAGATTGTTTTAATAGTATATAATGTGAACAGTTAATTAAGTTAACTAAGGAGAAAAATATGATTCGATTATTAGTAGATTCAGCGAGTGATTATACGCAAGAAGAGATTAGAAATAAAAATTTATATTTTGTGCCATTACAAATTCAGATTGAAGGAAAGAATTATTTGGATGGTGTTGATATTGATAAGGAAACGTTTTATGAGAAGATGATGAATTCAAAAGAATTTTTTAAAACATCACAACCATCACCACAAGAATTTTTAGATATCTTCGAAGAAGTGAAGAAGAAACAAGAGACATTGATTTATTTATCTTTATCGAGTAAGCTAAGTGGAACATATCCGAGTGCTTGTCTGGCAAAAGACATGGTGGATTATGAAAATATCTATATTGTAGATACATTAACTGCGGTTGCTGGAATTCGCTTACTATGTGAAGTGGCGATAAACTGGATTGATGAAAATAGAAGTGTTGAAAATATTGTATCTGGCTTAGAAGAACTAAAAGAGCATGTGCATATTTATGCGGGTTTAGATACATTGGAATATTTGGCTAAGGGTGGAAGAATTTCTAAGACAGCAGCGGCTATTGGAACTTTAGCAAGTATTAAACCAATTATTTGTGTAGACCATGGAGAAGTTGTGGTTGCCGGTAAGACACGTGGTGTAAATAAGGCAACGAGTGTTGTATGTGAAAAGATGCAGTCAGATATTGTTGATACATTGTATCCAGTTTATACATTGTATTCATATGGTTTAGAGAATGTTGAAAAATTAGAATCAAAACTGGATTTAGATGTGAATCGTGTTCGTATTGGTTCAACAATTGGAGTTCATATTGGACCAAATGCATTTGGTGTTTGTTTCGTATCTAAACTATAGTTAACTTGTGAAGGTGTATGCATTTTAGTATAATGGATATACGGATTGACAAGGAGAGTTTTTGATAATATGAAAACAACATTAATTATTATGGCGGCTGGAATTGGTTCTCGTTTTGGTGGTGGAATCAAACAGTTAGCTAAAATGGGGCCAAATGGTGAAATCATTATGGATTACTCAATTTATGATGCCAAAGAGGCTGGCTTTGATAAAGTCGTGTTTATTATTCGTAAGGATATTGAAAAGGAATTTAAAGAAGTGATTGGAAATCGTATCCAAAATTATATGGATGTAGAATATGTATTCCAAGATATTAATGATTTACCAGAAGGATTTACTTGTCCTGAAGGTCGTACAAAACCTTGGGGAACAGGGCAGGCTGTACTATGTGCGAAAAGTGTTGTAGATACACCATATGTGATTATTAATGCGGATGATTATTATGGAAAAGAAGCATTTGTGAAGTTACATGATTTCCTGGTTGAACATGCGAAAATGGGAAAAGAATTTGACATGGGCATGGCTGGATTCATTTTAAAGAACACTTTAAGTGAGAATGGAACTGTAACTCGTGGTGTATGTAAAGTGGATGATAATAATTTATTAAAAGAAGTTTATGAAACAACTGGAATCAAGGCTGAAGGGGATAAAATCGTATGTGATAATCCGGAAGTAGAGGCTTGGGCAAAACCAGAAAGTAATGTTTCTATGAATATGTGGGCTGGGTATCCAGATTTCTTAGACTATTTAGAAAAGGATTTTAGTACGTTCTTATCAAACATTTCAGATAATCCGATGAAGAAGGAATATTTGCTTCCAAATATTGTGGCTGAATTATTGAGAGAAAATCGTATCAATGTGAAGGTACTTGAAACGCATGATAAATGGTTTGGTGTAACATATGCAGAAGATAAGGAATATGTACAAAATGCCTTTAAACAATTGATTGAAGATGGTGTATATCCTGAAAAATTATGGAAATAGGACGATTTGTCCTATTTCAGACTGTTGACAAAGTGACTGTCGACAGTCTTTTTAAAATGCTTATCATAAATATCGTGTTTGGAATCAATTCTATGCGCAAGACATGTCAGGAGATCGAAGTCAATTTGGCATATCGCTGGTTTCTTGGATTAAGTATTGATGAGAAGATTCCAAACTTTTCTACATGGTCTCAGAACTATATTCGCAGATATAAAGACTCAATTATATTTGAAGAGATATTTATGGAAATATTAGAACAGGCCGTTGATTATGGCTTTGTCGATTTCACAACGGTATTTGGAGACAGTACGCATCAGAAGGCAAATGCCAATAAAAGAAAAAGTGTCAAAAAAGAAGTAGAGATCCTCAAAAAGAAATACGAAGATGATCTGTTGGTTGAAATCAACGAGGATAGAGAACGTATAGGTAAAGAGGCCTTTGATTCAATGGTATATACAGAATATGTACAGGATGAAGAATACGACCGTTATCTATGTCCAAATGATAAGATCCTTATGTATACAACTACTACAAGAAATGGATACAGACAATATAAATCTGATCCAAAAGACTGCAAGGATTGTCCTCTTAGAAACAAATGTACAAAGAGTAAGAACATGACAAAAGTTATCGAACGACACCTATGGGAAGAGTTTAGAGAATATGCCGATGAGATCCGTCATACTATGGAATGGAAATAAATTTATCCACAGAGAAAAGAAACCATTGAACGAGTATTTGCGGACTGTAAAGAAAACAATGGACAACGTTTCACAAGGTTAAAAGGCTTGTAGAAAAACCAACAGAATGCTTGGTTGATTTTTGCGTGCCATAATCTGGAGAAAATGTTCCTTTGGAGAGGAAAATATAGAAGAAAGCCATCAAAAAATTCAATATATCCTTCAAAATATACAAAAAAAGACAATTTTATTTCGAAAATTGCCTATATACAATAAAAAGCCTATTTCCTTACGAAAAGGTATAGGCTTTTGTCAACAATCTGAAATAGGACGATTTGTCCTATTTTTTTTGTTTAATTAATGATATAATCCTAACGTGTTTCGTATATATCGACTAATACGGTGTCGATGTTTCTACCCCTAAACCGTAAATTCAGGGACTATGAATCAACCTACTTTTTTATTGTGTCGCGTTGATTCTCGTTTTTGTACGAGACTTTTTTATTTTCGGAGGAAAAGAATGAGAAAAGAAGATGTGAAAAAAGGTTCGATATATGAACTTGATGGTGTTGTACCTTTAAAAGAGGCATTGCCTTTAGGAATCCAACACGTATTGGCGATGTTTCTTGGAAATATCAGTCCATTATTGATTATTGCAGGAATGCTTGGATTATCACCGGATTTAAAATCTGCATTGATTCAAAATGCGATGTTTATTGCAGGAGCTGTTACTTTAGTTCAGTTATATCCAGTGTGGAAAGTGGGAGCTAAACTTCCAATCGTTATGGGTACTAGTTCAGGATTTATTGGAACTGCCAAAGCAATGGGTGCTCTATATGGTTATGGTGCATTGATGGGAGCAAGTTTAATTGGTGGTTTATTTGAGATGGTGTTAGGTTTCTTCATCAAACCATTAAGAAAATTATTCCCACCAGTTGTTACTAGCTTAGTTATCATTTCCATTGGTTTATCATTACTTCCTGTTGGTATCAATTATTTTGGTGGAGGTAGTGGTGCTGTTGATTTTGGGGATCCTAAACATTTATTGGTTGGTTCATTTGTTATTTTGGTAATTATTATCGCCAAACAAATTAAAGGTTTTGTGAATAATGCTTCGATTTTGATCGGTATTATTGCCGGATATATCTTGGCCATTGTGTTAGGAATGGTTGATTTTACGCAAGTTCAAACCGCTTCTTGGATTGCACTTCCAACTTTTATGCCAGTGAAGATGGAATTTAATTTGGAAGTAATTATTGCGATGGGAATTATGTTTATTGCGACAACAGTTGAAACAGTCGGAGATGTTTCTGGTATCACAAATGGTGGTTTAGATCGTGAAGCAACTTCTGAAGAATTACAAGGCGGCGTTTTGGCAGATGGTTTAGGTTCTGTTGTTGCCTCATTGTTTGGAGTTTTGCCAAATACTTCATTCTCTCAAAATGTTGGTTTGGTTTCAGTGACTAAAGTTGTTAACCGTTTTACAATTATGACAGGAGCTATCTTCTTGATTCTTTGCGGTTTCTGCCCAAAATTAAGTGCTTTATTTGCTGTTATGCCTCAATCTGTACTTGGTGGAGCTGCCGTTATTATGTTTGCGAGTATTTTGGTAAGTGGTATTCAATCATTGATGCGTGTTGAATTCAATGAAAGAAACACTTTGATTATTGCCTTGGCAATCGGTCTTGGAATTGGTATTGGACAAGTACCTACAGTTCTAGCACAATTACCAAGTTGGGTTGGAAATATTTTTGCACAAAACGGAATTATTATGACGTTTGTGATCGCAACCGTATTAAATTTAATTTTGCCTGGTAAAAAAGACTAACAAATCGGTGTTAAACATTGTGTTTAACACTTTCTTTTTGTGTTAAAATTTTAGTAAAGAAAGAGAGCGTATCCATTATGTTAAGAATAATGAATTATGCATCGCCAGAATCTTTAGATGAGGCGTATGCGCTACTAACGAAAAATAAAAAGAATATGATTCTAGGCGGTATGATCTGGTTGAAGATGGAAGACATTCAGATTCCGACCGCTATTGATTTAAGCAAATTAGGCTTGGATCAAATTGAAGAAGATGATGCAGAATTCAAAATTGGTGCTATGGTAACTTTGCGGCAATTAGAAACGCATCAAGCTTTCAATGAGGCAACTTGTTATGTATTTAGAGATGCTGTAAAAGATATTGTCGGTGTACAATTAAGAAACTTGGCAACAGTTGGAGGAAGTATATATTCGCGTTTTAGTTTTAGTGATGTCATCTGTAGCTTATTATGTTTAGAGTGTGATGTACAAACACATAAACATGGGCGTATTTCACTTGAAGAATTTGTGAGTCTTCCATATGAAAAGGATATTGTGGAATATATTTATGTGAAGAAGACAAATTTGCTGAGTGCCTTTGTTTCTGTAAGAAGGAGTGCTACGGATTTAAGTGTTTTAAATGCATCTTGTACAAAGTATGCAGACCACTACCGATTCTGTTTTGGTGCAAGACCAGCCATTGCGAAAGTTTATAATTGTGATTTAGATCATATTGATTTAGATGTATATTGTGCAGACAATATGCGCGGAAGCAAGGAATATAGAAAAAAACTTGTTGAGGGATTAACTCAGAAGTTATTGAGAAAGGTAGAGTCTTATGTTGGTTAAAATTAAAGTGAATGGAAAATTGATTCAGGATGATGTACAGCCACAAACTTTATTGCTTGACTGGCTAAGAGACCGTGGTTGTTACAGTGTAAAAAGAGGGTGTGATACCGCAAACTGTGGATTATGTACAGTGTTAAGAGATGGAACGCCAATTCTTTCTTGTAGTACATTGACAGTTCGATGCGATGGTCGTGAAATTACGACGCTTGAAGGACTTCAAAAAGAAGCGGGTGAATTCGGTATGTTTATGGCTAAACAAGGCGCTGAACAATGTGGTTTCTGTTCGCCAGGATTTATTATGAATGTTTTGGCAATGGAAAAAGAATTAGTGAATCCAAGTGATGATGAAATTCGTGCTTATTTAGCCGGAAATTTATGCCGTTGTTCTGGATATATGTCGCAGATGCGTGCAATCAAGGCGTATTTAAGTCGAGGTGAAAATCATGAATAGTGTAGGAAAAGGTGTCATCAAAAAGGATGCGATGGCTTTAGTTACAGGGCAACCTGTATATTGTGATGATTTAGCACCTAAGGATTGTTTGATTATTAAGCTTTTAAGAAGTCCACATGCATACGCAAAAATTAGAAGTATTGATACTTCCATTGCGAAAAGAATTCCTGGAATTGAAGCAGTGTATACGTATGAGGATGTTCCAACGTCTCGTTTTACTCTTGCAGGACAATCTTATCCTGAACCAAGTCCATATGATCGTAGAATCTTAGAAAATGTAGTTCGTTATGTAGGCGATGAAGTCGCAATCGTTGCGGGAACTAACGAGGATTGTGTAGATCGTGCTTTGAAAGCTATCAAAGTAGATTATGAAGTATTAGAACCGTTGTTAAATTTTGAAAAGTCTATTGATAATGCAATTGTGGTTCATGAGGAAGATGATTATAAGTGTCTTTGTGAGATTGGTAATGACGTAAAGCGTAATATTGTCAGCAGCGGAGAAAGTGTTGTTGGTGATGTGGATGCAGTATTAAAGGATTGTGAAGTGGTCTTAGAAAGAGATTATCATACAAAGGCCAATGCCCAGGCAATGATGGAAACTATGCGTTCATATTGTTACATTGATACATATGGTCGTTTAAATTGTGTAAGTTCTACACAGATTCCTTTCCATGTTCGAAGAATTTTAAGTAATGCTTTAGAAATTCCAAAGTCAAAAATCAATGTGGTCAAGCCAAGAATTGGTGGAGGATTTGGGGCTAAACAAACGGCTTGTTGTGAAATCTTCACGGCATTTGTCACATGGAAACTTAAAAAGCCAAGTAAGATTGTTTATACTCGTGAAGAAACTTTTGCGGCTAGTAACTCAAGACATGAAATGAAGATGCATGTTCGCATTGGTGCTACAAAAGATGGTACGATTGAAGCTATAGATTTATATACATTATCAAATCAAGGAGCTTATGGAGAGCATGGTCCAACTACAATTGGTTTGGCAGGACATAAATCTTTGCCTTTATATAACCATGTTAAAGCCAGTCGTTTTACATATGATGTAGTTTATACAAATACAATGCGAGCAGGTGCCTATAGAGGATATGGGGCTACACAGGGACAGTTTGCGGTTGAATCCATTATTAATGAATTGGCTGATGAATTGAATATGGATCCTTGTGAAATCCGTTTTAAAAATATGACACGTGAAAATGAAGTGTTATCGCAATATTATAATGAAGAATTGAATGCGTGTGCGTTGGATCGTTGTTTAGAAAAAGCGATGGAAATGATTGACTACAAGAATAAACCTTTAAGACGTGATATGGGTGATTTTGTTCGTGGCTTAGGTGTTTCTTTATCTATGCAAGGTAGTGGTATTTCGGGTCTTGATGTAGGTTCTGTTGAAATTAAACTGCAGGATGATGGTTTCTATACATTAAGTATCGGTGCTACAGATATGGGTACAGGATGCGATACGATTCTTGCTCAAATGGTTGCGGAATGTATGGATTGTGATGTAGATCAAGTTGTCACTAGTTCATTGGATACAGATCATGCACCATATGATACGGGTTCTTATGCATCAAGTACAACGTATGTAACGGGTATGGCTGTAGTAAAGGCTTGTGAAAAGTTAAGAAATTCTATTTTAGAAGCGGCAGCCGGATTCTTTGATGTGGATAAAGAAGATATTGAATTTGATGGTAAGAAAATCTATACATTAGATCATACGCATGAAATGAGTTTGGCTGATTTTGCGGATACATGTTTCAATGGTGGTATCGCCAAAGCGTTGATTGCCAGTGACTCCCACATGTCACCTACAAGTCCACCTCCATTTATGGTTGGTATTGCCGAAGTAGATGTAGATAAGTTAACGGGTGAAATCAAGGTTCATGATTATGTTTCTGTAGTTGATTGTGGTACAGTTATCAATCCCAATCTTGCCAGAGTACAAGCTGAAGGTGGTATTGTACAAGGTATTGGTATGGCTTTGAGTGAGGATATCACGTACTCAAATGAGGGTAAGATGCGTAATCGTAACTTCTTGCAGTATAAGTTGCCAACAAGAGTGGATGTTCCAAGCGTTCGCGTTGAATTTGAAAGCAGTTATGAAGACAATGGTCCATTTGGTGCTAAATCCATTGGTGAAGTTGTTATTAATACACCAACTAGTGCAATTGCTAGTGCTATAAAACATGCGACGGGAGTGCAGGTTCGTACTTTGCCTATTACTGCTGAAAAAGTGTTATTAGGAAAAGAAGATGAATAATATTTCTTTGATTATCTTAGCGTCTGGTTTTTCCAGACGCTTTGTTTCAAATAAACTTTTGTACGAATTTCATGGTAAGAAACTTATTGAATATGCTTTTGATAAGGCAAGTGCTTTTTTAGATGTGATAGTAGTCACACAATATGAAAAGATAAAAGAAATGGCTGAGTCATTAGGATATCATGTTGTTATGAATGATCATCCTGAATATGGGCAAGGGCATTCTATCGCGTTAGGTGTGGGCGCTTGTCAAAATAATGCATGCATACTGATGGTTGCGGATATGCCATATTTAAAATTCGATACGTTAAAGGAAATGGTTTCAATTCAAGATGGAAAACATATCGTGATTTGTGAGTATAATGGCATTTTATGTAATCCTATGTTGCTCCCAAAAATGTATTATGATAGGGCAAAACAATTGTGTAATGATAAAGGGGCAAAACAAATCATTGGTGATGATACGTATTTAACGGTTTCTTTATCGGAAGAAGAATTTATGGATATAGATGAAAAAACAGAGACTATTTAGCCTCTGTAATGTTTTTCTTTGTCTTTTGCGATGTCAAAATAGATTTGTTCGCCTCTTTGTTCATAAAGCATATTTGCCCAATATCCCCAAAGGATGTCTTCCATTCTTTCAAATGCTTGCACTTGAACATCAATCATTGGGTCGATGTCTCCATCAAAATAGGCTTGATAGAATTGGTCTCTTTGATCAATATAATGGATGTTGTTTTCTGAAAAGAAGCTGGCGATATCAAAGCGATAATCGTTTTTTGCGGCATATTCATAGTCAATCAAATAGTCTTTTGTATCACTGTAAAGAATATTTCCTTGCACAAAGTCGTTATGGCATAGTGTGTTTGGTTTATATTCTTTTTTTAATGCTTCTAAAAAGTTTTCTTCATTTGGAAAAGATACGATACATTCTTTGATTTGAGATTTATAGAATTCAATCTTTCCAAAAGGGTTGAAAATAAACAAAGGAGCTTTTTTAGTATGAAGAGATTTCATTAAATTTGCACATCTTGCGAATTTGTCTTTGTCTTTACATTCATCAAATGTTTCTACATCTTCAATATAAGTTGTTACTTTGATACCTGATTTTTCATCGAATAAAATAACAGGTACATCTAAATCAGAAACAAGTGGCAAAATCTCCTTTTCGTGTTCATGCTGCAAACCAAGAGATTCATGATTCTTCTTTGGTACGCGTACCATATATTTATTGTCGTTGATTGTTAATAAATAGTTGTGGTTACTAATGCCTTTATCTGTTTTTTCGAGTGTGTAGTTTGTTGCGTTAAATTTTTCTTTTATCCATGTATTTAAGTTCATGTGGATATATTAACATTATTATTCTTTAAACTCAATGCGGTCGGTGTATCGCTTTTTTTTTTTTTTTTGATTCGCGAAATTTACAAGCTCTCTTATGGCAAAAAAGTTTGGAAGAAGGATCGAAGAAATAACTTTTTTGGCTTGCGTTGTTCTAAGAACAAGGCTGTAAATTGAAAAAAGGAGTATTATGCAATGAAGTATAAGGTGAAGTGAATCGAAGAACATATGGGAATCACAAGAAATATGATTCGTAGATATGAAAAGAAGGGAGTGATTTCAAAGAATGAAGAAGGAAAAGATGGAGAGTTTGATGAAGAAGGGTTGAGATAATTATGGGATATAAGAATGTTGGCGAGTTTAGGGTTTAGTTTGGATGAAGTTAAAGAAATTTTGAGTGAGGAAAATTTAAAGGAACTGAGCCAAAGAAAGTTGGGCGAGTTGGATAAGAAATGTGAGAATTTACAAAGCGAAAAAAATTTATTGAATATAGTTAAGATAATTGGAGAGTTACCTTGTTGTTTAGAAGATGCAATAGATGAGTTTGGAAAGAAGAGTGAATAATAATGAAAAAGTTAGTGTGTTTAGGATTGTGTTTGATTCTTAGAGGTTGTACAAGTACACCTGTTGACAAAAATGATGCAGAACGAAAAGTGAATGTAATTGAGGTATCTGCTTCTACGATAGATGAAATAGAGGAAATGGCAATCAAGGATGTTGAGGCCACAAAGGCAAAGTCAGAGAGTGAAAGGGATGCTTTGAGTGAAAAAATAACGGATTTTGATGTATATACGAAAAAAGTAGATAAGGTAAAATCGTATTATGATGATGCTTTAAAACAGACAGAGTCGCTGTCCATTCGATTGAGGGAATATGCTTATAAGTATGCTGAATTGATTATGAATGAGGATGTATCATATAAAGTGAAATACAAAGATTTGAGCGGAATCTATGAATATATATGAAGATGCGGGTAAGGATATGTATGATATCTATTATGATGGAATTATTAAAGATGCATATGATACGGAAGATTACGATGTGTGGAGTGATGCAAGTTCGGATATTTATGAATTCCATTCGGATTTGAGAAGTAAAGTATATGATCATGATGATGAAAGAGTGCAGAAGAAGATGGATAAGTTTAAAAAATCAATTCTTCGTATGAAGGAGGATGTGAACGATTAGAAAGAATTAATGATTTTCTCTAATTTTTTTAAAATGGTCTTGCATCATAGATTATAGTGGTGTATAGTAAAAAGGCATGCGTGGGAGAATGCGTAACTGTTCGTATTACCACAGCATAGGACAAAATATAGGAGGAACGTCTTATGAGCAAGAAAAAAGTTACAAAAGTTTGTAAGTTGCAGTTCCAAGCTGGTGGAGCTAAACCAGGTCCAGCATTAGCAAGTGCTGGTATCAACATGCCTCAGTTCTGTACAGCTTTCAATGATGCAACAAAAGACCGTAAAGGTGATATTGTTCCGGTTGTCATTACTGCTTATGAAGATAAGAGTTTTGATTTCGTATTGAAAACAACACCTGCTGCTAACTTGTTGAAAAAAGCAGCAAACGTACAAAAAGCAAGTGGAGATCAAAAAGTAGTTGCTGGTACAATTACAGTTGACCAATTAAAAGAAATTGCTGAGTACAAAATGCCAGACTTGAATGCCAATGATGTAGAAGCTGCAATGCGTATTGTTGCTGGTACTGCACGTAACATGGGTATCAAGGTTGAAGGATTTGAATAGGAGGAACATCAATAATGGCAAAAGTAAGTAAGAGATATGCTGAAGCAGCTAAATTGGTTGATCGTTCAAAAACTTATTCAATTGAAGAAGCTGTTAAATTAGCTAAAGAAACTAGTAAAACAAAATTCGACGCAAGTGTTGAAGTAAGTTTCCGTTTAAACGTAGACCCTCGTCACGCTGATCAACAAATTCGTGGGGCAATGGTATTACCTAATGGAACTGGTAAAACACAACGCGTTTGTGTAGTTGCACAAGGTGAAAAAGAAAAAGAAGCTCAGGCTGCTGGTGCTGATTTCGTTGGTGGTGCAGATATTATCGAAAAAATCTCTAAAGGTTGGTTCGATTTTGACGTATTAGTAGCTACTCCGGATATGATGGGTCAATTAGGACGTTTAGGACGTGTTTTAGGTCCTAAAGGATTAATGCCAAACCCTAAGACTGGTACAGTAACAATGGATGTTGCTAAGGCTATTGATGAAATTAAAAAAGGTAAAGTTACTTACCGTGTAGACAAAGAAGGAAACATCAACTTAGCTATCGGTAAAACAAGTTTTACTGATGAAGCTTTAGTTGAAAACTTCAATGCAATCTTCAACACAATTGCTAAGGCTCGTCCTGCAACTGTAAAAGGTGCATACATGAAAAACTTAGTTGTTTCAACAACAATGGGTCCTGGAATCCACGTTGAAATCGTTAAGTAATTGACAAATCTAGTAAAATAAATTAAACTACAGGTTGTTATCAATATTCCAAAGACAGTAACGGCGTATGCTTAATAATGTTACCGAGGGTATGATGCATTGACTTTGCACAATTAGCCCGTCTTTGATGCGGGCTTTTCTTTTGAATATTGTTACAATAGATGAAAGAAGAGGTGGATCGAATGAACAAAGACATCCTTGCACAAAAGGAAGCTGATGTTATCGCCTTATCTGAAAAAATGGAAGCTGCTAGTAGTGTTGTATTAGTAGAATACCGTGGATTATCAGTAAAGGAAGTAACAGAACTTCGTCGTGCTTTGCGTGAAGAAGACGTTGAATTCAAAGTTTACCGTAACGCAATTGCTCGTCGTGCAGCTGAAAAATTAGGTCACGAAGATTTCGCAAAAACTTTAGTTGGACCTAACGCATTGGCATTTGGTAAAGATCCAGTTGCTCCTGCTCGTGTATTAGCTAAATTTGCTAAAAAACATGAAGCATTGGTATTAAAAACTGGTATCGTGGATGGAGCTATGGTAGATGAAGCTACTATCCAAAAATTGTCTGCATTACCTAACAAAGAAGGTATGTTGGCTAAATTCGCATCTTGCTTAAATGCTCCAGTTATCAAATTTGCTATGACTGTTAAAGCATTGGCAGAAGCTAAAGAAAACGGATCTGTAAAAACAGAAGAAGCACCAGCTACTGAAGAAGCTGCTGCGTAATTAATTATAGGAGGAAAATAAAATGGCTAAATTAACTCAAGAAGAAATTCTTTCTTATTTAGAAGAAGCAACAATTTTAGAATTAAACGACTTAGTAAGTGCAATCGAAGAAAAATTTGGTGTAGTAGCTGCTGCTGCTGTTGCTGCTCCAGCTGCTGCTGCTGAAGAAGCTGCAGGACCTAGCGAAGTAACTGTTACATTGGCTGATGTTGGTGCAACAAAAGTTGCTGTAATCAAAGCCGTACGTGAAATCACTGGTTTAGGATTAGTTGATGCTAAGAAATTAGTAGATGGTGTTCCAGCTGCTATTAAAGAAAATGTATCTCCAGAAGAAGCAGAATCAATTAAAGAAAAATTAGTTGCTGCTGGAGCTACTGTAGAAATTAAGTAATTTAAGCTTAATTTGTTATTAAAGCCTTTGTCTTTAGATAAAGGCTTTTTTTCTTTTTGTTTAATGAGTATGTACTTAAATGATGCTATTATGATACTAAAAAAGACATCATTCTAATTACGATAATGCCTTTTATATATGTTTATTCGTCTTTTAATATTTTTGTGACTGCATTATAGATTCCGTTATCGTATGTAGATGTTGTGGTAAAATTAGCATAGCTTTTTACAAAGTCACTCGCATTTCCCATCGCAACACCAATATCTGCTTTTTTTAACATATGGATATCATTTGTGCTATCTCCAAAACAGATGGTATCTTTCCATGAGAATCCTGTTTTTTCAAGAATCATTTCAATGCCTTTTGATTTATCATTATCAGTATTGAAGATATCGAAGCAGAATCCATCGGTTTTAACGTTAATTAAATCGTTTCTTAGGTTTGGATGAGCTTCCATAAATTGGTCAACTAATTTTTTATCTTTAGTAAGAACTACGGCATTAAAGGCTTTGTGTCTTAAATGATAGGACTGACTAGGGTCGTAGAATAGTGAATCTAGTACGTTGCAGTATTTACAAAAGTAATACATTGGGTAAAAGTTGTTGTAAATGTATGTGGCATCTCCAAAGTGAAACATTAGACCTGTTTCATGTTTTTTGCTGAAATTGACTAAGTCATTCACATTATCTTGTAAGATTGGATAGCTTCCGATTTCTTGAAAATCTTTGTCTAGAATGTAGCTTCCGTTAATCAATACATAATAATCAAATTGAACGCGTTGTAATATAAGTTTCATTTGATTTAAGGGACGGCCAGTTGCCGCACAGACAATATATCCTTTATCTTTTAGTGTCTGTATAGCGTCTAATGCGCTTTCTTGAATAACGTCATTTTCGGTTTGGTAAAGTGTTCCGTCCATGTCGAAAAATACAATTTTGTGTTTCATAAACATACCTCTATTCTTGTCTATATTATACTTTAATGAATGGAGAATGCGAAAAAAATTTTTTATAAAAAATCAACAAAAAAGAATTGACAAATCATGCCGAATACTGTATCTTAGTATTGCATGCGAAAATAGGTTCTGAAAAGAGCCTATATTTAATGGATGGGCAAGACCCACCCGGCTTCGTTTGCTTGGAAATTGAAAATTTTGAAAGGAGGATCTTATGCCTACAATCAACCAGTTGATTCGTAAAGGTCGTAAGGCCAGTCAAAACGTTTCAAAGTCTCCAGCTTTGAACCGTGGTTACAACTCATTGCAGTCTAAACCAACAAACCAATCAAGTCCACAAAAACGTGGAGTTTGTACTCGTGTTGGTACTATGACACCTAAGAAACCAAACTCAGCACTTCGTAAATATGCGCGTGTTCGTTTAAGTAATGGTATGGAAGTTACAGCTTACATTCCAGGTATCGGACACAACTTACAGGAACACAGTGTTGTATTGATTCGTGGTGGACGTGTTAAAGACTTACCAGGTGTTCGTTACCACATCGTTCGTGGAACTTTGGACTGTGCTGGTGTAAATGACCGTAAACAATCTCGTTCATTATACGGAACAAAAAGACCTAAGAAATAGATCAATCGTGAAAGGAGGAAATTAGATGCCTAGAAAAGGACACATTGCGAAACGTGACGTACTAGTCGACCCAATTTATAACTCTAAGTTGGTTACTCGTTTGATCAACAAAATCATGATTGATGGTAAAAAAGGGGTTGCACAAACAATTTTGTACAACGCGTTTGAAATCGTAGAAGTAAAAACAGGAAAAGCACCAATGGAGGTTTTCGAACAAGCTTTAGAAAACGTTATGCCTCAATTGGAATTGAAAGTTAGACGTGTAGGTGGAGCCAACTACCAAGTACCAGTTGAAGTAAGCGACGAACGTCGTTTGACTTTAGGACTTCGTTGGATCGTAAACTACGCACGTTTACGTAACGAAAAAACAATGGAACAGAGATTAGCAGCTGAAATTATCGATGCTTCTAATGGAACTGGTGCCAGTGTTAAAAAACGTGAAGACACTCACAAAATGGCAGAAGCTAACAAGGCTTATGCTCACTACCGTTGGTAAGAGAAGGAGTAAAGAAATATGGCTAGAGAATATGCTTTACACGAAACTCGTAACATCGGTATCATGGCTCACATCGATGCCGGAAAAACAACAACAACAGAACGTATTCTTTACTACTCTGGTGTAAACCACAAGATTGGTGAAACACACGATGGAGCTAGTACAATGGACTGGATGGAGCAAGAACAAGAACGTGGTATCACTATCACTTCTGCTGCTACAACAGCTCACTGGAAAAAGACAGACGGAACTGGTAAAGAATGCCGTATCAATATCATCGATACACCAGGCCACGTAGACTTTACAGTAGAAGTTGAACGTAGTTTACGTGTATTAGATGGTGCCGTAACAGTATTAGATGCCAAAGCAGGTGTAGAACCTCAGACTGAAACAGTTTGGCGTCAAGCTACTGAATATAACGTTCCACGTATTGTATTCTGTAACAAAATGGATGCTACAGGTGCTGACTTCTTAATGTCATGCAATACAATCATCGATCGTTTAGGAGCTAAATCTTGTCCAATTCAGTTACCAATTGGTGCTGAATCAGACTTCGAAGCTATCATTGATATTATCAAGAGAAAAGCTTATAGCTTCAGTGGAGATTTCGGTCGTGTAATTACTGAAATCCCAGTTCCAGAAGATATGGTAGATCTTATGGAAGAATACCGTGCTAAATTATTAGATTATTTAGCAGATTATGATGAAGATTTCATGATGCAAGTATTAGAAGGTGAAGAACCTTCAATCGAAGAAATCAAACGTGTATTACGTATTGCTGTATGTAATGGTGACTTCTTCCCAGTATTATGTGGATCTGCATATAAGAACAAAGGTGTTCAATTAGTATTGGATGCAGTAGTAGATTACTTACCAAGTCCATTAGATGTACCTTCAATTAAGGGTACTACATTAGATGGAGAACCAGATGTTCGTCACCCTGGTGATGATCAACCATTCTCAGCATTAGCATTTAAAATCGCTACAGACCCATTCGTTGGAAAATTATCTTTCTTCCGTGTTTATTCAGGTACTGCTACAGCAGGAAGCTATGTATTAAACTCAACTAAAGATAAAAAAGAACGTTTCGGACGTATCGTTCAGATGCACGCCAATGCACGTAAAGAAATCACTGAAGTTTATTCAGGTGATATCGCTGCTGCTGTTGGCTTAAAGGTTACTACAACAGGTGATACATTGTGTGATGAAGATCATCCAATCATCCTTGAATCTATGGAATTCCCTGAACCAGTAATCGAATTGTCTTTGGAACCAAAAACTAAAGCTGACCAAGATAAAATGGGATTGGCTCTTGCAAAACTTGCAGAAGAAGACCCTACTTTCAAAACATATACAAACGAAGAAACAGGACAAACAATCATTGCCGGTGTAGGTGAACTTCACTTGGATATCATTGTTGACCGTTTACGTCGTGAATTTAAAGTTGAAGCAAATGTTGGACAACCACAAGTTGCTTACCGTGAAACAATTCGTCAGGCTGCTGATTGTGAAGGAAAATATATCCGTCAGTCAGGTGGTCGTGGACAATATGGTCACGTATGGATCAAATTCGAACCAAACGAAGGGAAAGGATTTGAATTCGTTGATGCTATCGTTGGAGGTAGCGTACCTAGAGAATATATCAAACCAACTCAAGAAGGTTTGGAAGCAGCATTGGAAAATGGTATGATTGCAGGTTACCCAGTAATCGATATCAAAGCTACATTATTTGATGGATCATACCACGATGTCGACTCTAGTGAAATGGCTTATAAGATTGCCGCTAGTATGGCATTGAAAGAAGCAGGAAAGAAATGTAAACCTGCTATTCTAGAACCAATTATGTTTGTAGAAGTAACTGCACCAAGTGAATACTTAGGTAGCGTTATGGGTGACGTTTCAAGTCGTCGTGGACAAATCACTGAACAGGAAGAACGTGGAAATGCAGTAATCGTTCGTGCACATGTTCCATTATCAGAAATGTTCGGATATGTTACAGACTTACGTAGCTTTACTCAGGGACGTGGAAACTACTCTATGAAGTTCGACCACTACTCAGAAGTTCCAAAGAGTATTGCAGAAAAAATTATTAAAGAGAATTCAAACGAAAACTAGTTGATTTTCGTTTGGTTCTGAAATACAATATTTATTGTATGAAATATGTTAGCATTTAGGAGGAAATTATAAATGGCTAAGGAAAAATTTGACAGAAGTAAAACTCACGTTAATATTGGTACTATCGGTCACGTTGACCACGGTAAAACAACATTAACAGCAGCTATTACAACAGTATTAGCTAAAAAAGGTATGGCTAAAGCTGAAGCTTATGACCAAATCGATGGTGCTCCAGAAGAAAAAGAACGTGGAATCACTATCAACACTGCACACGTTGAATACCAAACAGAAAAACGTCACTATGCACACGTTGACTGTCCAGGCCACGCCGATTATGTAAAAAACATGATCACTGGTGCTGCTCAGATGGATGGAGCAATCTTAGTAGTTGCTGCATCTGATGGACCTATGCCTCAAACACGTGAACACATCTTGTTAGCACGTCAGGTAGGTGTTAAATATATCGTTGTTTACTTAAACAAATGTGATATGGTTGACGATGAAGAATTAATTGACTTAGTAGAAATGGAAGTTCGTGAATTATTAAACGAATACGGATTCGACGGAGACGAAACTCCAGTTATCCGTGGTTCTGCATTACAAGCTCTTCAAGGAGATGCTAAATACGAAGAATCAATCTACGAATTGATGGATGCTGTTGATACTTGGATTCCAGATCCAGCTCGTGAAATGGATAAACCATTCTTGATGGCAATCGAAGACGTTATGACAATTTCTGGTCGTGGTACAGTAGCTACAGGACGTGTTGAACGTGGTCAAGCTCACTTAAACGACGAAGTTGAAATCGTTGGTATCAAAGATACTCAAAAAACAGTATTAACTGGTTTGGAAATGTTCCACAAACAATTAGACGTTGCTGAAGCAGGTGACAACATTGGTGCATTGTTACGTGGTATTGCACGTGACCAAATCCAACGTGGACAAGTATTAGCTAAACCTGGAAGTGTACACCCTCACACTAAATTTAAAGCACAAGTTTATGTTTTAACTAAAGAAGAAGGTGGACGTCACACTCCATTCGTTTCTAACTACCGTCCTCAATTCTACTTCCGTACAACTGACGTTACAGGTGTAATCACATTGCCAGAAGGAACTGATATGGTAATGCCTGGTGACAACGTTGTTATGAACGTTGAATTGATCGCTCCAATCGCTATCGAAACTGGTACTAAGTTCTCTATCCGTGAAGGTGGACACACTGTAGGTGCTGGTAACGTTACTGAAATTGACGCTTAATTAAACTTATTTAAATTAAAGACTGATACATTTGTATCGGTCTTTTTTATATATTAAGAATTTGGCTTCGGAACAGGGGGATGCGGTATGTGAAAAAACTGTAGAATTGTCACAATTTGTTGATTATGAGGAACG
>ERZ773164.673-NODE-673-length-39222-cov-9.765976_pt1 | contig 39222 bp, 26 predicted proteins | sample MGYA00511917_ERZ773164 | MGnify/ENA primary metagenome ERZ773164 (study PRJEB29015, sample SAMEA2737847) | human gut metagenome | biome: human gut; feature: human-associated habitat; material: faeces | place: China | collected 2012 ...
ATCATAATAAATTTATTTTAACATATCAAATCGGAAAGTCAAGAAATCTCCAAGAAAAATCCTGTTACTCCCCCTTCAGCCGCCTCAAATGCTCCTTCATGCGCCGCTCCACGCCGTTCTCCGTCATTGCATAATATACCGTGCCAACCAATTCATCCGGCAGATATTGCTGCTTCACATAATGTCCGGGGTAATCATGTGCGTATTTGTAGCCTACGCCATGCTCCAATTCCTTCGCACCGCTGTAATGGCTGTCCTTCAGGTGCGGCGGCACCGTCCGAATCCGAATATTGCGTACATCGCTCAATGCCTTGTCAATCCCAAGATAGGCGGCATTGCTTTTCGGCGCACAGGCAACGTATGTCACCGCCTGCGCCAAGGGAATCCGCCCCTCCGGCATCCCGATAAAATTTACCGCCTGCATGGCAGAAACCGCCACCTGCAGGGCATGTGGGTCTGCATTGCCGACATCCTCCGATGCACAGATAACAACCCGCCGCGCAATAAATTTCGGGTCTTCCCCTGCATAAATCATCTTCGCCAGATAATACAAAGCCGCATCGGGGTCAGAGCCGCGCATGCTCTTGATGAACGCTGAGATGGTATCGTAATGGTTATCTCCATCTTTATCGTAGCGGACCGCGCGTTTCTGAATGCACTCCTGGGCCACCTCCAGCGTAATGTGGATCAGGCCGTCTGCCTGGTCACGCTCCGTGGTAAGAACGCCCAGTTCCACGGCATTTAAGGCCGCGCGGGCATCTCCGCCAGATACATCCGCGAGGAAATCTGCCGCTTCGTCATCGATCACCGCATGATAACTTCCCATGCCCTTTTTCTCATCCCTCACCGCCCGCAGGATCAATTCTTTTACATCTTCCTTCTCCAGTGCCTTCAGTTCAAAGATCCGGGAGCGTGAAAGAAGCGCGCCATTTACCTCAAAGTAGGGATTCTCCGTGGTCGCGCCAATGAGAATCAGGGTTCCATCCTCCACATAAGGAAGCAGATAATCCTGCTGGCTTTTATTGAAGCGGTGGATCTCATCTACAAACAGGATGGTCTTTTTTCCGTACATGCCCAGGGCATCCTTTGCCTCCTTCACCACATCCTCCATGTCCTTCTTCCCCGCCACGGTTGCGTTGATCTGGCGAAAGCTGGCACTGGTGGTGTTGGCAATCACCTTGGCCAGCGTGGTTTTTCCGGTTCCCGGCGGGCCATAAAAAATGATGGAACCAAGCTGGTCCGCCTTGATGGCGCGGTAAAGCAGCTTGTCCTTTCCGATGATGTGCTTCTGCCCTACCACCTCGTCCAGCGTGGTGGGGCGCATACGGGACGCCAGGGGCGATTCCTGCTCCTGGGTACTCGCTCTCATATAGTCAAACAGATCCATGTATCTTGTTTCCTCCTCTTGCCGCAGCTTTCCGGACGTCTGGCCGCAAACTGCAGCGTATGCTTTTTTCCAGTATAATCCGCGCGGATTCCTGCGTCAACCAGGATTCGCGGCGGTAATCTATCCAGCTTCCCAGTGCCTGTTTCGTCTGCTCAGCCGGATCGGCTGCCCGCCTGCATTATCCGGACAGTGCCAGACACTCTGCCCTGCTTCAGTCCACCAGCAGTTCTTCCACGGTCACAAATTCATAACCCTGCTTCTGCAGGTCATCCACGATCCGCAGAGCCGCCTCCACGGAGGTTGGGAAGATATCATGCATCAGGATGATATCACCATTCTTCACATCTTTCTCTACCCTCCGTACAATCTGCTCTGTGTTCTGCAGCTTCCAGTCCAGGGAATCCACATTCCACAGCACTGTAGTCAGATTCACCCGGCACTCCAGCTGTTCATTCCAGGCACCGTAGGGCGGACGCAGATACTCCGGCCGTCTGCCGGTGATGTCCTGAATAAGCGTCTCCGTCTGTTCGATTTCCGCGCAGGCCTGCTCTGCCCCTTCCTTTGTCATCTGGATGTGGCGGTAGCTGTGATTGCCGATAAGGTGTCCCTCCTCCTGCATCCGCTGTACCAGTGATTCTTTTCCGGCAATATTTTCTCCCATGAGGAAAAATGTGGCTTTCACGCCGCGCTGCTTCAGTCCGTCTAGCAGGGCAGGCGTGCAGGTCTGATGGGGGCCGTCATCGAAGGTGAGGGCAACCTGGCGAGGCTGGGCGGTGGATGCTTGAATGGTAGATGACTGGAAGGTACCGCACTGGTGCCGCGCAATCGCAAAAACTGTGCCGGCCAGGGCTCCATCTGCCAGAAGCACCAAAAACAGCAGCAGACTCATTGCCGGCAGCTTCCATTTTCTTTTGCTCACAGCAGTATCCTCCACGCCCTCTTTTCCCTATTATTTATATCAGAATTTCCCTGCGGATATGCTTGCGTTTTTCCTCCATGTGCGCTACAATAGTCAAGTCAAATATTTTGAAGTATTTGAAATATACTTCATTAATTCCGATATTAGAAAGTATTTCATGGAAATTAGAAACCTGATTACATTTACCAAAGTAGCTGAGACCCAGAGTCTCTCCAAGGCTGCAAAAGCGCTGGGTTACGCCCAGTCTACTGTTACCATGCAGATGCAGCAGCTGGAGCAGGAACTCGGAGCGCAGCTCTATGAGCGTGTGGGCAAACAGATCCGTATCACCCAGACCGGGCAGGAATTCTTATCCTACGCAGGCGCCATCGTCCGTATGTCGGAAGAGGCCCTGATGGTTGGCAGACAGAAGGAGGCCGCTGTAAGCGGTTCTCTGCGTCTTGGCATATTAAGCCCGCTGTCCCCGGCTGTTGGCAGCGCCATTGCGCGCTACCTGCAAAGCTATCCCCAGGTTGACCTGGAGGTGCAGACCGTACAGAATCCGGACGATCTGCTTTCCCGTCTGCGGCATAACGAGATTGACCTCGCCCTGACGCTGGACACGCTTTACACCGATGCCGATCTGCTCCATGCTTTGGAAGATCAGCCGGTTCCGGTTCACTATTACACAAACAAAGCACATCCTCTGACCAGCCATGCAGGACCGGGCGCAGAAGATGTTTCCCATTATCCGATCATCCGCACCAGCTGTTACAATTCCAGGGCGAACGTTTCTGCTTCCAGGCAGCTGTATATTGCGGATCCGGGATTAGCGCTTTCCATTGCAGCCAGCGCGGATCCACAAAGTGGTTCCTCTGTTATTGTTCCGGTTCCGGATCTGATTGCGCAGAATCATCCGCTCTTTCAAAATCTGGCCCGGCTGAACTGCGAATGCGACATTCCATCACTCTGGCTGCAGACGCTTTACCACCGGAACAAATGGCTCACCGGAGCCATGAAGGCCTGGCTTTCTGATAGCCAGAAGCTTTCCTTTTCCCTTTGACAACTTTTCCATTTTTTGTTTTGGCATAGCGTGCGTGGCCGGCCACTTTCCCCGGTCACGCACCCATCACACAAGCTTTAAAACTCCTGCCTGTGAACTGCAATCACCCACCGCTTCAGTATCTAAAGAAATGCCGAAATTGCTTGACAGAAAAGGGGTTGGGTGGTAAACTCACAGTGTATTTTGATATGAGCTTTTGATTCACATATTTTTGTAAGTCAAGAAGTACATTCCAGATTTACAAAAATATGTGATTTTTGTTTCATACGAAAATACAAATTTTATTTTTTATAGGAGGTACCACAATGAATAACGGTACAGTTAAATGGTTCAACGCAACTAAGGGTTATGGCTTCATCACCAACGATGAGACTGGCGAGGAAGTATTCGTACACTTCTCCGGTATCGTAGCTGACGGCTACAAGACCTTAGAGGATGGCCAGAAAGTTACCTTCGATACCGCTGAGGGCAACCGTGGTCTGCAGGCTGTTAACGTTCACGTTGTAGCTTAATTTACCACCTGAAAATAGGATACCCGGAAATCCGCAAGGGCTTCCGGGTATTTTTTTGCACATTTTTTGTATAACAGAAAAACCCCGGAAATCCTTGCGGATCCCGGGGTTTTAAGCTCTAGTTGAGTTTTAATTACTTCAGGGTAACTTTTGCGCCCTCAGCCTCAAGTTTAGCCTTGATGTCCTCAGCCTCTTCCTTAGAAGCGCCCTCTTTCAGGACCTTCGGAGCACCGTCAACTACGTCCTTAGCCTCTTTCAGACCAAGACCGGTAGCTTCACGTACAACCTTGATAACTTTAACCTTGTTCGGGCCAACCTCGGTCAGCTCTACGTCGAACTCAGTCTTCTCCTCAGCTGCCTCGCCTGCGCCTGCTGCTGCTGCAACTACAACGCCTGCTGCTGCGGATACGCCGAACTCTTCCTCACAAGCCTTTACCAGGTCGTTCAGCTCTAATACGGATAACTCTTTGATAGCTTCGATAAACTCTGCAGTGGTTAACTTTGCCATTTTAATTTCCTCCATTAAAATAATTATAATTCTAAATCAATTGTTGTTCGATATGACATCGAAATGCTTACTTCTGACTGCTCATACGGCTGGCCGCAGAACCATGCTCAGATAATTAAGCCTCTGCGCCCTGCTTCTCAGCGATCTGATTAAGCACACGAGCGAAGTTGGTGATCGGAGACTGGATGCTTCCCAGTAACTTTCCGAGAAGTACTTCTCTGGACGGGATGGTTGCGATAACCTGCATACCCTTCTGATCATAGTAAGTACCTTCAACAACACCAGCTTTGATCTCAAGCTTGTCTGCCTTTTTAGCAAACTCAGCCAGGATTCTTGCCGGAGCTGTAGCGTCATCCTTAGATACTGCGATTGCGGTCGGTCCTTCTAAATCCGGATCCAGAGCTGCGAAATCAGTACCCTCAGCTGCACGCTTGATCATGGTGTTCTTGTATACTTTGTAAGTAACACCAGCTTCTCTTAACTGCTTACGAAGCTCGGTATCCTGAGCAACAGTAAGACCACGATAGTCTACTACTACTGCGGATGCAGCGCCGTTTAACAGCTCGGAGATCTCAGCTACGATAGGCTGTTTTAACTCAACTTTAGCCATGAATGTCTTCCTCCTGTTTTATTATATAACTGGAGACTGCAAGGAAAAGCCCCACTGTGCAAGACAGAGGGGCTCTACAAATTCGTCATTTAATACAAATTGTACGTTCCTCGGTAGGCGGCTATAACCTTACGCCTTACGGCACCTACTGTCTTCGGCAGTCAATACTTGTGTATGATAACATACTATATTGGGATTGTCAATCAGTTTTTTGCAAAATCTGATTAAGCCATCAGCTTAACTACGTTCAGCTTAACGCCCGGGCCCATGGTAGAGGTCAGGGTTGCGCTCTTGATGTAAGCACCCTTTAAGGTAGCCGGTTTTGCTTTGTTGATTGCATCCATAAGCGTCTGGAAGTTGTCCGCTAACTGCTCCTCAGTGAAAGAAGCTTTACCCACTGGCACGTGGATGATGTTGGTTTTATCAAGTCTGTACTCGATCTTACCAGCTTTGATATCGTTGATAGCTTTGGTTACGTCCATGGTTACGGTACCAGCCTTCGGGTTCGGCATTAAGCCTTTCGGTCCAAGTACACGACCCAGACGACCAACAACACCCATCATATCCGGGGTAGCTACAACTACATCGAAATCTAACCAGCCTTCGTTCTGGATCTTCGGGATCAGCTCCTCAGCGCCTACGAAATCTGCGCCTGCAGCCTGAGCCTCGTCAGCCTTTACGCCCTTAGCGAAAACAAGGATTCTGGTAACTTTACCAGTACCGTGCGGCAGAACAACTGCACCACGGATCTGCTGGTCAGCGTGACGTCCGTCACAACCGGTTCTGATATGAGCCTCAATGGTTTCATCAAATTTAGCTACAGCAGTCTTCTTAACAAGTGCGATAGCGTCTGCTGCATCATAAAGAGTAGCGCGGTCTACTGCTTTAGCCGCTTCTACGTATCTCTTTCCATGTTTCATAATAAAATAACCTCCTAGTGGTATTGTCGGGGATGTCCCTCCCACGTATTTAAAGTTTCATCTCAGTCCTGTATGAAGAATTACTCCTCAACAGTGATACCCATGCTTCTTGCAGTACCTGCAATCATGCTCATAGCTGCTTCCAGACTTGCTGCGTTTAAGTCAGGCATCTTGGTCTCAGCGATCTTCTGAAGATCTGCCTTAGAGATGGTAGCAACTTTGGTCTTGTTCGGGGTTGCGGAACCGGATTTGATCTTGCAGGCTTTCTTTAACAGAACAGCTGCCGGCGGAGTCTTGGTAACGAAGCTGAAGCTTCTGTCTGCATATACGGTAATAACAACCGGGATGATCAGATCGCCCTGATCTGCGGTTCTTGCGTTGAACTCCTTGGTGAACTGTACGATATTAACACCGTGCTGACCCAGTGCCGGACCTACTGGCGGAGCCGGGGTAGCCTTGCCTGCCGGGATCTGTAATTTGATGTAACCAGTAACTTTCTTTGCCATGATAATGACCTCCTAATAATGTGGTATTGTCGGGGGTGTCCCTCCCACGAACCGGCATCACCGGTCCTTTTTCGTTGTTACATGTGTTTCACTTCTGTGAAATTGAGTTCAACCGGTGTTTCACGGCCGAACATTTCGACATTGATCGTAAGAGTGTGCTTACTCTCATTGATAGACTTAACGGCACCGATCGTGTCCTTCCATGCGCCGGCGGTTACCACAATGGTATCACCAACCGCATAATCCAGAGCGACTTCTGTCTTTCCGAATCCGAGGCTCTCCATCTCCTCATCGCTTAACGGAACAGGCTTGGAACCCGGTCCGACAAAGCCGGTTACGCCGCGGGTGTTGCGTACTACATACCAGGTATCATCGTTCATGATCATATGGATGAGTACATAGCCTGGGAACATTTTTTTGTCCGCAAGCTTCTCCACGCCGTTCTTGAGTTCTGCGACTTCGAGCATCGGAACGGAAACTTCGAGGATCTGATCCTGAAGGTTACGGTTCTCAATGGTTTTCTCAATGTCAACTTTAACTTTGTTCTCGTAGCCTGAATAGGTATGAACTACATACCACTTTGCTTCTGACATCTTATCACCCTCGCCTTAATTAAATAATGAAGCTGAGGCCCCATTTGATAATGAAATCCAGGATTGCGATGATAATTCCCAGCGCAGCGGTAACCGCCACAACAGCAACAGTCTGCTTGCCAACGGTTTCCTGGTCAGGCCATACGATTTTGTTGAACTCAGCTTTTAAACCCTTGAAAAAGCTCTTCTTCGGAGCCTTCTCAGTGCCTGTAGTTTCTCCCATATTTCACACTCCTTACTTGGTTTCTTTGTGTAAAGTATGAGTTTTGCAGAATCTACAATATTTTTTGGTCTCCATGCGATCCGGATGTGTCTTTTTATCCTTCGTCATGTTGTAGTTCCGCTGTTTACATTCTGTACATGCCAGTGTAATCTTTGTGCGCACGACTTCCACCTCCACTTGATTTTTCGTTGTTTTTCAGCCTCTCTTTTGTGCCAGATCAGCCTGTAGGCTAATTTTGAGCATAAAAAAAAGACCTAAGCTCTTCCATTCGCCATACCACTATAGCATAACGATGTCCATGCGTCAATCTTTTTCTTTATTTTTTTGCCGGAAATCCGCGTGTTTCCGTGGTTTTTCCGGATTTTTTCATATTTTTTCCATGTTTCTTCCGTTTTTTCAGCTTATAAGCCACCACCGATACAGATAGAAACGAAATAAACCTGACGCACTCCGGCTGCTTTTAAAACTCTGGCGCAGGCTTCTATGGTGCTGCCTGTGGTGTAAATGTCGTCTGCAAGAATGACCGTTTGTGGGAGTTTTGCTGCTTTACCTGCGGGCACTGAAGCTGTTCGTCCCGGCATCCTCCGGCTATCCGTTTTGTCCTGCGCAGGTTCCTGTCTGAATTCTGCCGCCACCGCGAATGCGTGGCGCAGATTCCGCAGACGCTCATCCGGACCGAGTTCTTTCTGCGGTGCTGTCTTTTTAGTCCGGACCAGCAGGCGTTCGTTTACCGGAAGTCCGGTCAGCCGCCCCAGGCGTACTGCCAGCTCCCCCGCCTGGTTAAAGCCACGGCTCCGCAGTCTTGCCGGATGGACTGGCACCGGCACCAGCACCGCGTCTTTATGACACTTGAAAAAATAGCCGTACCGCCTTGCAATGGCCTCTGCGTAAAAATCCAGATACTCCCGGCGGTTTTTGTACTTGACCGCCGCTATGGATTTCTGCGCCACAGTGTCATAGCGGATTAAAGCCACGCCGGACTCAAAGCTGCGCTGCCGCCGCAGGCAGTCCGGGCAGTATTCCGCCCGGTCACTGATGAGCTCCGTCCCGCACTTTTTACAGGACGGCTGCTGAATAAAATGAAGCTTCGGCACGCAGCCAGGACAGATGAGCGCGCCCTCCGGCAGTACAATCTGGCTGCAGACCGGACAGCAGCGGGGAAAGAGCAGGCCGACCAGGGGTTCTATTTTTACAATTCTGATTTCATGACCTCCTGAATCCGGATCTTCAATCCGGTGTAACGGCGCTGTTCTACCTCGTTGTCCACCATGGCCTGCAGCATCTCCGGAATTCCTACCAGGCACACACAGGCACGGGCACGGGTGACCGCCGTGTAAATCAAGTTTCTTGTCATCAGCATGCGGGGGCCGGAATAGACCGGAATGACGACTGCCGGATACTCACTTCCCTGGGACTTATGAATGGTGATGGCGTAGGCCAGCTCCAGCTCTTCCAGCTGCTTAAAGCTGTAGTCCACCATCTTTCCCTCGTCAAACTCTACGGTCAGCTCTTCCGCAAAGGTGTTAATCTCACGGATGATGCCGATATCCCCGTTAAACACCCCGGCTCCGGAATCCACCGGAATGCCATAGCGGTTGCGGGTCTCCCACTCAATCTGGTAGTTGTTCTTAATCTGCATGACCTTATCCCCGACACGGTAGATGGTTCCGCCCACTTCTTTTTCCGGCTTGGACGGGTCCTGCGGATTTAAAAAGCTCTGCAGAATGGTATTCAGCCGTTCCACGCCAAGCGCGCCCTTCCGCATGGGCGTCATGATCTGAATATCAAACATATCCGCATGCACATAATTCGGAAGCTTTTCCCTCACCAGCGTCAGCATGGCGCTGATAATGGCGTCCGGCTGTTCCCGGCGGATAAACAGAAAATCCTTGCTGCGTTTTCCTAGCGGGATCCGTTCTCCATCGTTGATCTTATGGGCGTTCACGATGATGTCACTCTCTGCAGCCTGACGGAAGATCCGGGTCAGCTGCACCACATTAAAGGCTTTGGACGCGATCAGATCACGCAGGACGTTGCCCGGACCTACACTCGGAAGCTGGTTGGTATCACCCACCAGAATCAGGCGGGTTCCCGGGTTCACGGCACGAAGAAGCGCGTGCATCAGGTAAATATCTACCATGGACATTTCATCAATAATGATGGCATCCGCATCCAGCGGATTCTCCTCGTTGCGCTCAAAGTGCATGCCGGAAGTATCTTTATCATCAGACGGAACTCCGGTCAGCTCCAGAAGCCGGTGAATGGTGCGCGCCTCGTAGCCGGTGGCTTCTGTCATACGCTTAGCCGCGCGTCCGGTCGGTGCCGCCAGAAGAATCTCCATCTCCTCCTGTTCAAAATAGCGGATGATGGTGTTGATGGTTGTTGTCTTACCGGTACCAGGGCCGCCAGTGATGATAAGAAGGCCGCTGTTGACTGCCTCAATGACTGCCCGGATCTGAAGCTCATCCGGCTCAATCTTCTCTTCCTCGCAGATCTTCTCCAGTTTTTTTCGGATTTCTGTTTCCGGCTCGGAACCGCGCAGGTTCAGGTCGTGGAGCATGCGGGCGGTGTTGAGTTCTGTGTAGTAATACTGGGAGGCATAGACATGGCGGGACGGCGGATCTGTTTCCTGCGCCGCCGTCTCCGGATCCGGCACATTCTCCTCATTCACCTTCACCACGATCTTCTTTTCCATCTGCAGATCTGTCAGATGCTTTTCCATCACGGACGGATCTACGCGCAGAAGTTCGGAAGCCGACGCCAGAAGCTCCTCCTGCGGAAGATAGGTGTGTCCGTTGGCCACAGACTGCAGAAGGGTGTAGTAAATACCACTGCGGATGCGGAAGTCGGAATCCGTGAAAATGCCGACCTTCTGGGCAATCTCATCCGCCATCTTAAATCCGACACCCTGGATATCGTCCGCCAGGCGATATGGATTTTCCTTGATGATACCATACATACGCGGGCCATATTCATTATAAATTTTCAGGGCCAGGCTCATGGAGATACCGTAATCCTGCAGAAACATCATGGCCTGACGCATTTCTTTCTTGGATTCCATCTGCTCAGAAATGGCCCGGGCCATCTTTTCGCTGATGCCCTTTACCTCTGCCAGACGTTCCGGCTCTTCTTCAATGATGCGGAACGTATCTGCCTTAAACCGGCGCACGATACGCGCTGCCAGAGCCGTTCCCACACCGCGGATGGCACCGGAACCCAGATACCGTTCCATGGATGCCGTATCTTCCGGTGCTTTCAGCTCGTAGGATTCCACCTGAATCTGGTCGCCGTAAACGGGATGCTCCACGTCACGCCCTGTGGCCTCAATAAAATCTCCCTCACTGATATAAGGAAAAGTTCCCACCAGAACGTAATCCAGGCCATCCGCGCTGACATTCAGGATGGAGTAGCCATTCTCCTCGTTGCGATATTTGATTTTCTCCACATATCCACTTACTGTCGCCATGTTTGTATCTCCTGCGAAAAGAAAGGCCCCGCGTCCGCGATGGACACGAGACCCTTTCAGTTGCCCGTTTGTCTTCTTTCTTAGTTGAATTCCTGCTCTTTTTTGTCTCCATGCTGGAACTCGATGAACTTACCGGTTCCGATTGCCACTGCAGTCAGCGGATCTTCCGCTACCATGGTGGTAATGCCGGTTTTCTCCTCGATCAGCTGGTCGAGACCGTTTAACAGGGAACCACCGCCTGTCATTACGATGCCGCGGTCAAAGATATCTGCTGCCAGTTCCGGAGGAGTTCTCTCCAGGACGTTGTGAACAGCGTCTACGATCTGCATAGCCGGCTCACGCAGTGCCTCCAGAGTCTCCTCGGAAGTAACCACGATGGTCTTCGGGAGTCCGGTTACCAGGTTACGGCCACGTACTTCCATGGTCAGTACTTCCGGTCTGCGGTATGCGGTACCGATGTTGATCTTGATTTCCTCTGCGGTTCTCTCACCGATCAGCAGGTTGTGCTTCTTTCTCATATAGCGGACCAGCGCCTCATCAAAATCATCACCCGCAATCTTGATGGAGGTGCTTACTACGGTTCCGCCCAGGGAGATGACTGCGATATCCGCAGTACCGCCTCCGATATCTACGATCATGTTTCCGCATGCCTTGGAGATGTCGATTCCGGCACCGATGGCTGCTGCTACCGGCTCCTCAATGATGGAGACCTCGCGCGCGCCCGCCTGATAGGTAGCGTCCTCAACTGCCTTCTTCTCAACCTCAGTAGCTCCGCTCGGGATGCAGACTGCGATACGCGGCTTACGCAGGGTTCTCTTGCCGACTGCTTTATTGATGAAATATTTTAACATCTTCTCGGTAACGGTATAATCGGAAATAACGCCCTGGCGCAGCGGTCTTACCGCGATGATATTGCCCGGGGTTCTTCCGATCATCAGACGCGCTTCCTCGCCGATGGCCATGATCTTGTTGGAATCACGGTCAATTGCTACTACGGAAGGCTCTTTGAGCACAACGCCTTTGCCTTTGATATACACCAAAATGCTCGCCGTACCTAAATCGATTCCGATATCGTTGGATACTAACATAAATTTCCTCCTGATGTTTCTCGTTTCCTAACTGCTTTGTATCTTCGCAGTTACCTTGTTTCCCACTTCTATCCATGAATATGCGCAGAGAGCGCATTTTTCGTTCTAATCTCTCTTATTATATACAATCCAGGAGGTTTTTGAAAGGGTTTTTTTATTTTTTATTATGTTTATATTTTTTTTATTATGGCGACACAGTTTAGTCACAATTCTTTTTTATACTTTAAGTACATTATCCGAAAGGGTAATGGAACCTTTGTTTCAAGTGCATACTTGAAATTACAAAGCTTTTTCATACTCATACCGGGCAGCCCGAAACTGCCCGGCCCCCCTAAAACATTTTCTTTTATTTTGTATACCTACCATTCCCAAAATCAAAGGGCGAAAAGGACTGCCAAACCTTTTCGCCCTTTGATTTTCTTATTTTTTCCGTTTCTTTTTTCCGTGCCATCCTATGAGACTGCCACAGCGTTTTGTACCGGATCCGGCCAGCCCCAGTCCTGCTGCCGATAAAAGGAACAGACCCGCTAAAAGCCGAGTATGCCGCACATCTCCCATCTTTGGAAGGCGGAGCCGCCAGTGTCCATCCGGACCCAGATACAGCCAGCCTGTGCCGTCCGGCGAAGAAGGCTGATACCAGGCAAGAATTTTCCCGATGCGGAGCACCGGCTGAATTTCCGGCTGCGGTGTTTTTGGATTTTCATGCTCGAAGTCACCGGGTGTTTTCGGTGGCTCTTCCGGTTTTTGCGGTTCCGGGGGCTTTGGTTCCGGCGCGTCAGGCTCTGGTTTCTCCGGTTCGGGAGTGTCTGGTCCGGGCGGTTCCGGCTCCGGGGCTTTGCGGTCTGTCACGGTAATCTGATACTGTGCCTGCCCGTTCCACGGATAGGATGCCACGCCGGTATCCGGCGCGAACTGCCAGCAGAACACCTCTGGGTTTAATTCGTAACCGGGTGGTGCTTCCACCTCACGCAGTTCATACCAGAAGGGACGGATCGTACCATCCTCCAGCACCTCCCCCACAGGCAGATTCGTTTTCTCTACAGGTGCCGTCAGCCGCATAGAATAAACAGGCTGCCGAATATCCGTTCTTCCCGGAATTTTTCCGGACAGAATTTCTGCCGCCCAGCTTCTCTCCGCTTCCGGATATGCCCTCATTTCAAACACCGCGCCCTCCAGTGGACTGCCTGCGGAATCCGTCTTTTTCAGTATCAGTCTTCCTGTCACCGGCCGGTCATTCACGCGCACAATCCGGATCTCCGGCTGCCACTCATAAACAATCTGTACCGGCTGAAACGTTGTGTAATAAGCCGGGCTTTCCTGTTCCACAAGCCAGTAGGTCCCATCCGGCAGACACCGGATCCGGTGCGGCTTTAAATCTCCCTCTGCATACCCCTGTGGAATTCTGTGATTGATGGCATCCAGCTCTGTATAGCGGCCATCGATGCCGCTCACCCAGGAGTCAAACAGATAACGGCTGCTTCTGGTCAGCCCTCCTTCTTCATCTGCCCGGTAAAGCGCCAGTCTTGCCCCCGCCAGTTCTTTGCTTCCGTTTTCATAAACTTTGGAGATGAGCAGCGTTCCTTCCTCATTTTCGATCCGGTACAGCTGGACTGTCCCGGTGTCCTTCACTGTAACCAGAACTGCTTCCCCGCGGACAAACCCCGGTGGCACTTCCGTTTCCACCAGTACATAGCTGCTTTCTGCCGGCAGATAGTCAAACCGCTGGTGATTTTCCAGAGTCAGGTAAGTGCAGGCATAGGCATTGATCTCCGGAAGCTGCTGCCACTCAAACTGATACTCGAAACGGTAAAGATGATCGGACAGCGGATCCTGCTCCTTCGTCACTCCGATGCGGATGCAGGCACCGCTCTCTGTCCGGTATGTATAGACCGTCTGCTTCGGATCCTGCGGGCGCAGAAGTTCTTTCTGCCGTTCTGACACATATTCCGCCCGGTGCAGATCCACTCCATCATCCCAGGCAACGCTACTTCCCGGCTTCGCGCCATGTTCCAGATACATGGTTTCAAAAGCGGTTGGGAATTCCCGGTACATGGTACCGTCATCAGTTGTCCAGTGCGCCACAGGTGAGTCTTCCACATAAAGCAGCTGTCCATCCTCGTCCCGGCATACCTCCCCCGCCGCGTCCAGCTTTGCCGGATACAGCGTAAAACCAGCTCCTGCCACCGGAACCTCCCCATCCGCGCTGTCCTTTCCATTTTCCAGGCAGTATTTTTCCACCTCTACCCGGGTATGTTCTTCCTTCATCTCAAATTTCTGCAGCTCCGGCCGGTCAGTTACCCTGACCGCTACCGGATCGTGGGAAACAAAGCCGGAAGGGACCTGAATCTCTTTCCAGAGATAACTTCCAACTGGAAGATGTGTAATCTCATGAGGAGTTTCATCCGTGGTCCATTTCATATACCAGTCAGCAGCTTTTTCCTGCTGGCATTCTGCGGTGTCTTGTTCTTTCCGTACATTCTTTTCCGCGAATCCGCCTTCCGTTTTCCACAATCCGAGTACTGCGCCTTTTACATATCCACAATCAAATGCCGAGTTTTCCTCTGCTGTGGTCAGGCTGCTTGCGGTATCTTCGGATATATCAGAACCTCCGTCAATTTTGGAAAATTCTGTTTTTGTCGGCTCATCGACCATGGTCACTGTCTGGATCCTGGCCGTTTCTTCCACAGAGATTCCCATCGGAAGCGCCTTTGCAAATCCTTCTGGTGCCTCAAGCTCCTCCATAATATACGTCCCGGCGGCAACCCGCTCCAGAATATCAGCACTTCCCTCCTTTACGACTGATGTGAACGGATCATTGGGGTACTGCTCAGATGTAGTCCAGGTGTTTTCCATTACATAAGCTTCTCCGTTCCGGTGTAAAAGCGCCTGGTTTTCATCGACCTGCGTCTCGTACTCCTGTACCGCGTAAGCGGCATGATTATACGCTCCCAGATTGTCTGAATGCTGTGAACGGACAAATTCTCCGTTTCGGTCATAGAGTTCTGCTGCCTTATCATAAGTTTCCATGCTCTGCTGATAATAAGTCACCAGTCCGTGCCGGTCATATACCGGATCCATGCTCTTTTCAAAGCTTCCGTTATTGTCATCCAGGAGAACCTCATCATTCATATTCTGCCTCTGAGCATTCCGGGAAAGCGTGGATTCCCTGTGGCTTTCCTCTCCCGCTTCGGACCTCCAGCTTCCGGTCAGATAAGCCTCCTCTCCATTTCCGGCAAGCGCAGCGCGGAATGTGGTAATCTTGTCCCGGGCAATGATATTACCGTAACTGTCCCGGCGAATATTGACCGGCCACACAAGCACCTGTTTTTTTCCTGCGCCGGTTCCATCCCGGCCCCGGAGCTGATCCCAGCTTCCATTGGTTCCGTCAAAATCCCGCACGACATACGCCATGCCCGTGTACGGATCTACCAGAGCGTCCCGCGCGCCGTCCCGGCCCAGATGATACACATGGGTTCCTGCGTCCACGGTCAATATCTTATCTTTTGCATCGTATGCCAGTTTTGTCAGGTCACCACCTGTAAATTCCAGAAATTTCAAGGCACCTTTCCAGGCAAAGGCCTGATAACGCCCGTCTTTTCCATCTGTCTCCGGCGTAATTTCCAATACCAGATCGCTCAGGTCGTAATACAGGATATCCGTGTCCGGCCGCATGACGGTAACGGAATTCCAGACATTTCCTTCCGCATGGACGATTTCACCATAATGGTCCACGCCGGCCGGCCAGGATGCCGTATAAAGGTGCCCGTCTTCGTCCCGTTCCGGGAGAAATTCTGTCTTTTCTCCTCCGTATCCTTCCTTTACATACATACGGTCAATATGTCCTGCGTCATTCCGCTCAATTACCAGTCCCTCATACGCAAAATCCTGGGAATCGCCCGACGGAGTCAGGGCAATGGCGTCAAAGAGCGTCATAGTGGCACCTGCCGCATACTCTGCGGCGGCTTTTTGTGCAGGCTCCTTTTCCGGCTGTGCCTCCAGCTTCTCCACCTGCAGGCGGATCGGTTCATTTTCCAGATAAACCCGGGCCGTATGGCTCTGATCCTGCGGCTTTGTGCCATAAGTCGTCTGCTCATCTGCCGAATCCTCATAGATCGCCGCAAGGACTCTGCTGTCCGGTGTTCCGTTCTGATAATAGGTCACCTGGTCCGAATAAATTTCCAGCGCTACCGGTTTTGAGCGGGCATATCCCACTGGAGGCCTGGTCTCGCACAGGACGTAGGTTCCCGCTGAGAGCGGCTGGGGTGTATTCAGATATCCAACTGTCTGCAGCTGGTACTCCATCCCACTGCCCGGCTCATTTTCAGAACCATTTTCCTGACTGTCTCCACGGTCATTTCCTGAATGGTTTCCGGGTCTGCTTACCAGTCCGTCCCGCACGGTCACAAAAGCCTTCATGACTCCTGTCTGCAGGCCAGACCGGTCCCCCAGGAGAATCTGCTCCGATTCCTCACACACCGGGGTTCCTGCCGGAACAACACCAGTACAGAGTTCTGTGGCTTCCAGTCCATCTGTGATACCCCTGGTACCTGTGGCGCTCCGCTTTCTTTTTTCCGGCACTTCGATCAGACGGCTCCGGAAGCTCCGGCCCCGGAGTACCGGCCGGATATCCAACGCGCCCATAGCCGTCAGAAATTCCTCTGAGCCAGCGATCTGTGTATCTTCTTCATAAAAGAGGACTTTTCCTTCTCCGTCCTTTGTATCATCCCGCTTTGCCGCGTAAATGCGGAACACGGCTCCGTCATGCAGGATATTTTCATGGGTTTCTGAATCCAGTTTTTCCAGTCGGAGTCTTGCGGTGTAAAGCCGGTTGCGGAAGCGGACGTTGGCATAGCCAAGACTGTCCGGGCCACTTTCCGGCTCCCGGACTACAGAATACGGCACCAGCATCGGGGCATAATGGCCATCATAGGCCGTCTGTGAGCCCTGCATGGCCGCCACACCATCCTGGTACCAGACCCCTGGTACATTGTCCTCTGTACCGCGGCCGCCGGGATAACACACATCATCCGCAATCTGCGCCTGCTCTGATACCGAGCTATAGCGGTACACCTTCGACACACTCTCCCGCCCGCTCTGCCCTTCGCTCAGATAATACGGCACGATTCCTGCCGTACGGTCATCCTGCGCGTTATAGTAATTCTGACGCGGACAAAACTCGGACTGGGTCAGGGAAATATAATCTCCTGCCCCCGGACGCTCCACCGCTCCATTCCGGATCCGGTCTGTCTCCATTCCATATTTGTAAATTTCGAAATCCCCACGGTCACTGTGTGCCTGGATCACATGGGATTCTTCCAGGAAACGGATCTGATACCGCTTTTCCAGTTCTGCTGCCGTGTCGGACGCCTTATAACAGTAAAATGAATCCAACATTCCTGGAGATGCCTGCGCCCCTGCTTCATCGGAATACACTGCTGGCAGTTCGATCTCCTTTGGTTTGTCTGTCTCATAATGCCGGTTCTTAAAATCTTCCAGGCTGGCATACTTTGGCTGCTGCTCCACAACCACATAAGTCCCATAAGGAAGCATGGCAGATATGCCGTAATATTCCGTGATTGCTTCTCCTCCCCCAGCCTGATTGGGTATATCCACAGACAGCGTGGTCCGGTCCCGGTCTGCCCCGCCGCCCGTTTCCTCATCCCAGGCAATGGCGTAAAGTCCGTCCAGATCATAGGCGAAAAACGGTTTCAGGTAGTTTTGCGCTTTTTGAATGGCATTTTTCAGCCCCTGATCCAGAATCTCATCCGAAAATGATGTACTGCCCTGCTTTGCCACGTACCCGGAAGCTGCTGCTACCTGCGCCCCGGATGATTCTGTCCGCATTTCCGGCTGCTCTGCCTGTGTCCCGGACGCCTCTGTCAGCTTCGCGATTTCATCATCCAGATACCAGGTGATGGCAAACTGGCGCACACAGTCAGACACTCCGGTATTCCAGATAGTGGCTTCACTCCGGTTTACCATATTTCCTACCGGGCGCCAGCTGGTCCAGGTGGGAGCCGCTTCATCCCATTTGTCGTGATTCGCGGTCTCTACGGCATCAAAAAATTTTTCGTAATTCAGGTGTTTCACGGTGCGGATTTCTTCACCGTCCTCCATCAGGACTTTCTCCGTCTCCAAAAGCGCCGTATAACCCGGCGATGGCCGCGCCTGAATCTTTCCGTCCTGGTAAGCATACAGCCGTTCGTTGTAAACCGCGGCATCCAGGGGATCCTTGTATAGCGGCTCTGTGCGGTGGCGTACCCGGGTATAAATCCGGTTTACTTTTTCCGGGAACAGGGCATTGGCCTGCTCCTGCTCCGCAAAGGTACGCTCGGTTCCCTTTCTGTCCTGCCAGATCGCGGTTCCGTTTTCGTCCCGAAACAAATTCTGCAGATTGGATTTCAGGTACGCTTTAAAGCGAAAATTGTCCACCGCTTCTGCCTGATCATAGCGGTCTGTCCACCAGTCTTTGTGCACATCCGCGTAAGAGCTAGTATTGCGATAGGAGGTTTTCTCTATCGTTTTGCTGACCCGGACCCGCTGGCGGATGCCGCGCTCTTCCAACGCCAGAGGTTCTGTCGAAGTACCGCTGCCCGGACGCCCTTCTCCATCCTGCCAGACCGCATTCTGCCCGGGATAAACCAGGCTGATCCGCTTCACAAAGCTGTTTTCTCCGCCAATTCCTGCCTCCTGATTTAGATAAGCCCGGACTCCGGCCCTTTTTACGCTCTGATAATAGGCGGCCGTTCCCATGGTATCTCCAGGTGCCCAGGTTCCGGTGAGATATGGCAGATCTTCTTCCGTCAGCACCGTCTGCTCCGCGCCGGGAAGCACCAGCTTAAACGCATACTGCTGCATGGTATCATCCCGGTGCGTCTGTCCATAAAAATCCGTATAACTGCTTTCCACATGCCAGACCGTTTCCCCGGTCCGGGAAGAAAGTTCCGTCCAGTTTCCATAATGCTTCTGCGTCTCCCCGATAACCGTTTCTTCTATATAAGAAAGTTTCGGAATCCGTTTTCCGGACGCATCAAGCGGAATCTCCCCGGGCTCATAATAGACCGTTTCAGCGATACAGCGGGTCACAAGGCTGCCATCCGGCTCCGCCTGCGCGTCCGGTACCAGAACCGCAGACATGCGGTCTGACCACACAACTGTTTCCTCTTCGTCCTGAGTTTCCCTGTTTGCCCATGCTGCAGTTTTCTCCTGTTCAGGGTTTTCCCGACCACTCGCAGAGGAAACAAACGTTCCAAAGCTTTCTGCTTCATCCTCCTCAGTATAGACAGCATAGGTATAACGCGGAGATCCAGATTCCGGCATCACCGGTACGCGCAGATAAAAGGCCGCGCTCTGCTCCCCGGACTCCGGAACATAAAAGCACTCCGGGCTTCCACTGCGTCCTGCATAGATGGACACTTCAAACGCATCCTCTGTTTCCTCCACACGGTCCACACCGCCATAGGACAGATAAGCGTGTTCCTGGTAATAATCCAGTACTGCCGCCAGCAGTTCTCCTGCCGTTACCACATCCCCGTTTTCCTGAGTCCGTGGAATCTGCAGCGTGACAACCGGCGAACCAAAGCTGATCTGCGCTCCGCTCCGGTAACCGGTATCGTAAACCGGGCGGTCCAGTGTTGTGTAGCGGGAACCGGACTCCTGATTCTGTTTGGGAGTTCCTTTTCCATGGGCCCGCAAAATCAGCTCCAGCTTATATTTGACAAATTCCTGATCATCCCGCGTAAATGGTTGTCTCAGCTTTGTGAGAACTGCTTCTTCATCCATTCCGCTCTCCGCACGCAAAAGCAGTTCCTCGCACCGCACTGTGTCCAGCTCCGCCACCGCTGCGCACGGTACGTCCATCACGGTCCGGTTTACCGGGCGTTTTCGCGTAAGCAGATTCCCTCCCGCATCGTATTTCGGATACTGTCCATCATACTCCGTCGTGGCATAAACGGGATTTCCCAATGCATCGGTCTCCACCACCTCGGTAAAACGTCCGGTTCCAACGGACGCAGTTTCCGTTTTTACAGTGGTATCCAGACGATACAGGCGGCTTCCCGCCGGAATGCCGGAAAACACCAGATCAAAACCACCGCTTTTTTCACTGTTTACCTGAAAGAACAGTTCCTGAAAGGCCGGATCCCCGTATGCGCCGCTGGCACCGGACTGCACCTGCTGTTCCGCGTACAAGCCCTTTGTCACCACGGCATACCCCGCGCCTTCTGACTCTGCCGCCGAAACCTCCGGGGCCTGCCCGGCATTCGTCCACGGGTGCTTCCGGTTTCCGATCGAAAGCTCGTAACCTTCGGAGCGGCTCAGTTCTTTCACATAGTAATCCCCCATCAGAAGCGGCCTGCCGATCCAGCAGTTTCCGTTGGCCGTCCGGTAATCCGGGTAGCTTCTCTGATACCGGCCATCTTCTGTATAATCATCAAAGCTCTGGCTCCGGTCATAGAGATTGGATGGTGCCGCCTGGTTCCATCCGCCCGGACGATTTTCTATCCGCCCGTTTTCATAGCAGTATGTTCTGCCAGGTGCTTCCGTGCAGGCCAGGAAGGAACCATCTCCATTTTTATCGGTGGAGGCCACGGCAACCAGATCATTTTTCTGGTACACGACTCCCGTCTTTCCATCCGGGTGCACCAGATCTTCCGCCGCGAACAGGCCGTACACCGCACCCTCCAGCACGGCGTCTCCCTGAGCATCTCCATAAGAATCATAGGCCTCATTGTCTCCGGCCTTCAGATCCAGATCTCTTTTGTTGATATGGATCTCTCCCTCCGTCCGGTGATCGTAGATCCGCCACCAGTCATCCTCGCCGTCTCCACCATTGCAATGGCTGTAGTGATCTGACGGGCCGGGATTGACCCCGGCTCCGCTGTTTGCGGCATTCAGGCCGCGGTTATAGGCATCCGCAAACAGATCTCCACTGCTTCCTCCGGATCGTGCCGCACGGCTGACAGACCGGTGAACCGCCTCACCAGCTGTCTCATGCCGCGGAAATTGCAGCTTCAGGATCCACTGCATGGATACCTCTTCCGCTTCGTCTGATGCTTCTGTCTCCTGGAAGTCAAATGCGGCGGAATTTGACGCAGTAGCCGTTTCCGCATTCGATGCGCTTGCCTCTGCGCCGCCCACTGTCCCATTACTTTCTGGTTTCCGGTCATTAATCAAAGCCTCTTCCTCTGTCTCCTCCAGGAAAAATACCGGGAAGATTTTCTGCCAGAAGGACCGTCTCTCTTTTCTGCGCTGTGGAGCTTCTGATTCTGTGGTCTCTGATTCCACCTGTCCGAGCTCTGCGCTCAGCCACCCCGCTTCTGCCTGTGTGCGTGCTTTACGGACAGTCCGCGCCGCCTCAGCCGCTGCCCCGTCATTCACCCGGATCTCGTAACTGTAAATTCCGGCAAAGGAAGCGTTAGCTCCATTCTCAGACGCATCGGTGGTAATGACTTCGATGGACAGGTCATCGCTGTGGTTGCCGTGGAGCGTGTAGCCTTCCCGGGCTGTATCCTCCGCAATGGCATAGCTGTATTTCAGGGCAATAAAACGGTCATAGGTTTCTCCAGCATCCGCCCTGCAGCCGGAATCCGCATAGGCGCGCGCTCCATCTGCTGAAGCTGTGGTTCCTCCGGACGGTGTTTCGCCTTCCTCCCCGCCAGATGAAGCGATCCGGCTGATCTCACCCTGATCCACCTCCGGCATAAGCCAGTGAAAATGGACGCCGGAAAAATTTTCCGAAGCCCAGGATGCGCAGGACGCAAAGGTATTGAGCCAGAGGGATGCCAGACGCCGGTTTTCTTCCTTCGCCGCGTCTATCTCTGCCTGGTTTTCAATTTCTCCGGTTTCCTCATCCTCTTCCTCCTCCGGAACCGGCACAAAAACCGGAGCCGGATGTCCGTCGCAGAAGGTCTTATCGTAATGATAGCCATGCTCCACTGTTTTCTCTGCCTCACCTGCTCCGTCCGTCATCATAGGTGACACAAAGCGGAAATCCTCCCAAAGCACCGGGCTGTCTTTATGAAAGCTTTTGTAAGGCGCGCCCCCGGCATAAAGATGCGCGGCTCCATCCCGGCCAGTATCAATCTGGTCCTTGTCATCAAATCTCTCATATAAGGAAAAGACAGCATCCTCCAATGCCTTTCCAGTCTCGTGGTCATACTTTCTCAGACGGACATTATAGGTGGAAGTCCAGTCCTCCTCATGGCGGTAAATCCGGAAAGCCACACCGCCCTCTTCCGGCGTTGTCTGCCCGCCTCCGGTCCCGGCATAATAGCAAAGCTCCGGCGCATTCACTTCCACAAAGGCAAGACGCTGGTGTGCCGACAGCGGGGCCGCGCCATTGTACATCTGGCGATGAGTGCCGCAGCAGCGGCTGCAGCGCCAGATCTGCAGGCACTGCTCGTACACTTCCTCCGGAGATGAAAAGGTCCCGCCTCCGGAAGCATAGCGCGTGCCGCGGACATCGAACATCAGGTAGAGGCTGCCGCTGCTTCCCATGCTCGTAAGACGGATCTGCGAATCGGTTTTCTGGCAGACCCAGCCAGACGGCAGCTGCGTGGTAAACGAGCCCTCTGCCCCGGTAGAAGAATATTTCAATGGAACATTGCGGATAAACTCCGCGTCCGCCCCGGACGGATCGAAGTTCAGAACATATTCGCCAGAACGCTCTGCTCCCAGCACCGGGGTAAGCGCGGCCGGATTTCCTGTCTGCGTATGCCCCTGCAAGGCCGCCGGAATGCCAGTTTTACCGCCGCCTCCGGTCCCGCCAAGAAGACCTGCCAGACGCAGATATGTCTCTTCCTGCGCCAGCACTGCCTTCAGCCACGCATATTTTTCCCGCACGGCGGACGAATGGATCAGCAGCTTTAAATCTGCTTCCGTGACCAGACTTGAGATTGCAGGCACGCCCTGCGCGGCCGCTCCCTCATTAATATTCCGGACTACCGCGTTAACCTGCGGCACATTGCCAAAACTGGCCTGCAGCGTCAGCATGCCCCAGAACACCAGCGCCATTTCTTCCCGGGTCAGTGTCTCCGAAGGCAGAATATATGTATACTCATCCCCATCGATCAGTGCCCGGTTTGCTCCGGTTCCATCAATGCAGTAATGATGAAAGCCGGCACCATAGGCAGTCATTGTGTCCCCCTGACGAGCCGCCTCTGCCTTCCATGGCAGCAGCGGTATGATCGGAAGCAGCCTGCCACTGAACAAAATTACTGCCAGCAAAAAAGCGGCTGCCCTGGTCACGGATTTTTTCTTTCGCTCCACTCGTTTTCCCATACATCTGTCTCCCCTGTTTTTCTTCCCATTTCACGACAGTTTTTCTGCTCTCCCGGGAAGTTTTCTCCTCCTTTACCGCTCTGTCTCCTGGCGCTGTACCACCCCGTTCACGATCCACGCACCATTTTCATTAGTCTGTTTGCCATCTGCCAAAACCGCATTGCGTTTCAGCGCGCCGCGGCTTCCGTTGGATTCTTCTTCAAAGTACAGGCACTGTCCGTCAATCCAGTTCCAGCCGGTCAGCATACGTCCCTGAGTTCCGTCAGATGCCGGATTCAGGTAATAACGGTCTCCGGCCTCATCCTGATACCAGCCGGTCATGAGAAATCCGGCCTCGTCAAACCGGAACCAGTCATAGGCACTCTGTCCGTTCTCAGCGCTGGCATACGGATTGTGGACTGCTGCCCACTCCTTTGCGTAGGTCCGCTCCTGATCCGCGAACATCCACTGTCCTGCCGCATTCTGCACCCAGGTACCTGTCACCACATAGGACGGCATTGACGGTCCCGCTGCTTTTGTCACTCCGCCGGATGTAATGCCGGTGGAACCGCCGCCACCGCCTCCTCCACCGGAGCCTTTTGAGGATCCTCCGCCAGAACCGCCTGTGCTGATTTTCGGAACCGTATCATCCTCCGTGACAAAAACGATCCGCACACGGCACTGCGCCTGAATATGACCATGAGTCTGGTCTTCACTGACTGCCGTGACCAGCTCTGTCTTCTCCCCGCTTCCACTGACTTTCTCCAGAGGCTTCTCCCGTTTCAGAGCGCGGTCACGATGGATCAGGTTCTGGATCCAGGCAGGGTTTGTTTCTCCTTCCGGATCCCACACCAGTGAAATCTTACAGTTCTGCTGATTGGCCCCGGATGGTTGCAGCCGGAGATTTTTTCCGCTCTCCGTATCCTTCCAGCTTACCTGCTCATAAAAGGGATGTTCCGGGTTCAGCGCAGCTGTCAGCACCACCGGCCCGCTGACAGAAAGCGTTTCTGTCGGCTGATAGCAGCTTCCCGTCAGCCTTCTGGTAATTGTAAACAGGGCTTCCGTCTGGTTCAGGCTTAAGGTCTCCACGCGCACTGTAGTCAGATCCACAATCTGAAAATCCACCGCCACACGGCAGTTCGCGTAAAGTGCCCGATGATTCACTGAAGTCTCCGGGTTCGTCACTGCGGACACCACACCATACCGGGTGTAGACAGTATCCTGAATCTTCTCCCGGTACTGGTTCGCCGCCTGGGCCTGCACCTCCCGGTTTATGATATTGGTAATAAATGCCGAATTCATATTGGACAGAATCGATGCGTCCTTCATGGTATAACCGGTCTCCGAACGATTCTCCAGAAGATCTGTATCGTCCACCAGCCAGCGCACGGTCCGGTCTATGGTCTGTCCATTTCCATTGTGTTCCACATGAATCAGCACCGGCTGCACCTCCACGCTGTGATCCTGCTTTCCATCCACGTAGCGGGCAATCAGAATTCCGTCCTCATTCTTCACTTCCGTGACGAGCTGCGGATGCTTGCGGTCTCCGCTCCGGGTCTGCACCACCGAAATGCGTGTCTGCGCCGGATCCGTCTCCAGCTTCGTGGTCACCTTGACATACTCCGCGCCCAGTTTTGTGTCGCACTCCGGCATAATAAAGGAATACGCCCCGCCGCTCACATACTGCATCAGCTGCTCCTTTCCATCCTCATCCAAATAAGTAGGAGGTTTTACTCCGCCGGCCTCGCTGGTATCCACAATCATCTGGTAACGGTCCGCAGCCGTGTTTTTCGGGGCAGTCGCAACCGTCACTACCGCTCCCGCCTTAATGGCAGACGGATGATCCTTATCCACATCCCGGTAATAGGAGCTTCCCGTAGATGAGATGGCCGTCAGCACCGCCACATCGGTATCGTAGGTTCCATTGGCATTTTTCGCGTCGATACGCGGAATGTAGACCAGATATCCTCTTGTGGGTTCTCCCATAAACCCCGGCGCAAAGTGGTCCATGGCAAAGGGCAGATCCCTTTTGTAACCCTCCATGGTAAATTCCCTCCCCAGCTTCTGAGTGACGATGTAGCGGACTCCGTCCTCCAGCTCCTCATAAAAAAACCGGTCCCCGCAGTCGTGCTCGATCTGTCCTGCTACGGTTTTGTACTTGCGCTCCAGGTCAGACCAGTAGCCGATGTGGGCGTCCTCCGAAAAGCGGTTGTCACCGTCAAGCGTGCTCCCGAAAACCTGCTTTGCCTTAGCCGGTGTATTGGTAAAAAGATAGGAAACGCGGCTGTCACGCTCGGTTCCATAGGTGAAGCGGGCACCGCTATCGCGGGTTCCTATAAAAGTTCCCTCCCGGGAAGCACTGCCGTTGTTGGTTCGCGAGATACTGCCTGCCATGCGGGCCAGAATCAGGTTTCCACTCTCGTATTTTCCAATAATGCCGCCTGCCGCGCGGCTTCCATTTCCTCCAATGGTTCCGTTTACGTAAGAATTATAGATGCCGCTCTGGTTCATAATACCGGCAATGCCACCGATATAGCCCTTTCCGTGAATCCGGTCAGAAACTCCGTTCTGGGTAATGACCACATTGTCAACCAGATAAGCTTTTTCTGCCTTACCGGCAATGCCGCCCACTGCGCCATCGGTTCCGGCACTGTTCATGGCAATTCCCTCTGCCCGGCAGTTCTCCACAATGACGGAACCGTCCGACTCCTGAATCTGGGTTCCGGCTGCTGTTCCCTTTCCGCTTCCGCAAAGTACCGCCGCGATTCCACCCGCATCCTGCTCTGAATACACATAACCGGATACCGTGACATTTCGGATTACTGCGCCGTTTTTTATGGTACCGGCCAGAAGCCCTGCCCGGTCCGCGCCGCTGATCTGGTCTGCATGGATTTCCAGATTTTCCACGCTGCCACCGTCTATCACGCCAAACAATCCCAGGTTTGTCAGGCCCCGGAGTTCCCCGATGATTTTCAGACCAGTTATGGTATTTCCACAGCCATCGAAATGTCCGCGAAACGGTGTGATCACATTGCCGCCAAATTCTGAGCGGTCACGATACCAGCCAATGGGATTCCAGTTTCCCAGATTGATGGAAATACCGCCCAGATCCAGGCTCTGCGTCAATTCAAAATAGCAGTCCTTATAATCGTTTCCTGCCGCCACCGCCTCGGAAAGTCCCATCAGATGAGATAATGTTTCTATCTGGTACGGGTCTTCCCGGGTTCCTTCTCCCGGAAAATTCACGTTGCCGTTCCAGTCCGTCCACAAATCCCCGGTGACCGGAAGCTCCGCCGCAAGCAGAGCCAGATCGGACGCGGCAGCCAGCTCCACCTGCCGCGCGTCCGATGCGGTGGCAAGGTCTATGTCATCCAGCCCTTCATCGGCGTCGGAATCTGTAGCCCGGGCATATCCGCCCTGGTCTGCTTCCATATTCTTATCAAAATCCGTGATCAGATCTGCCTCCAGTTCCACTTCATCCAGATTTTCCTCATCGAAATCCTGCAAATCCCCCTCTGCGTCACTCTCCGTTGCCCGGGCATACCCATTTCGCATAACCGGCGCAAGCGTTCCCGCGCTCTCGGCCATAGCCAAGCCTGCCGGAAACATCCCCGGTGATAATACGGCCAGTACCACCGCCATGGCAGACGCGGTCTGGCGTCTGATATGAAATACCTTCCTGTTCTTCTTCATACATCCCCCTTATACATCAGTTCTTCTGCGGCAGAACAAATACCGGCCGCACCCCCGTAGTTCCCGTAACCTTCATCTCATCATCCTGCTTTTCCGTTTCCGCTGTCTGCACCGCTTCTGGCCGTATATTTCCCTGAACCAGATCCACGATATAAATCTGGCTTCCCTCTGCCGTTCCACAAGGCGTCCGAAGCCAGTAGCCTTTGCAGAATTCGCTGATCTGGGTCTCCGGATTCTTTCGTTTCACCGCTCCGAATTTCCAAAGCCAGTTCCGATAACGGTATGCTTCGTCCACCGACAGAATAAACAGCCGGTCTTCCATTTTCTGGCTTCCAAGATACTGCGCCGTCAGCCCACCTTCCGGAAACTGCTCCCAGCATTCCTCCTTTGTTTTCCCGAAATATCCCCATTCCACGCCTGTATTAACCATTTCCGCATCCGCAAATTCTTCCGCAAAGCGGGAAAGCCACCCGCGGACCGCAGAATATTTGTAATCCGCCGAATTTCCAAAACACACAATCGGCCCTGGTTTATACACATAGCTGTGATCGCGGTCCCCCGGTGTCTCAAACTCATATCTGGAACCAGTATTAGCCGGAATTACCTCGTCGCAGAGAAACAGCGCGCCACTTTTGTGGCCGCCCATATGATCCGCATAATTCTGGTCAATACAGCGAAACCGGTATGATTTCCCATCAATCTTCCGGGTTACCGTATCACCGATATTCCAGTGCCGAAGCTGCCGCGCCTGATGCGCTGAAAATCCACGCTCTTCCCAGGCAGCTTTTGTATTTTGTTCCTTCTCCTGCGCCCCATAAACACAAAGCGCCGGTCCCGCCGTCAGAAAGGCCCAGGCGCACAGCAGCAAAATCAGACACTGCCCCCTTTGTTCAGCCTGCATCGCATCCCCCTCTCTTTTTTAATTTTTTCTGTTTTAAACTTGGAAATAAATAAATGAAATCTGAAAAATAACTTGAGATAACTGGAAAAACTAAGATTTCAGATGACTCGTTACTGTGCCATCATCATAGCACAGTAACGATCACAGTACAAGAAAAGTTCATCGACAAAAAATGACACTATCCGCGCAGACAGAATTCACTGCAGTCTACCACACGGGTCGCAAAGCCTTCGTAAAATTCCGGCTCATGACATATCAGAAGGACGCTGCCTTTGTAGGCCTTTAAGGCACGGGCCAGCTCTTCCTTGGCATCCACATCCAGATGGTTGGTCGGCTCGTCTAAGAGGAGCACATTGGTCTCCCGGTTAATCAGTTTACATAATCTTACCTTTGCCTGCTCACCGCCAGACAGGACACGCACCTGGCTCTCGATGTGTTTGGTCGTCAGACCGCATTTTGCCAGGGCAGAACGTACCTGATACTGGGTGTAGGACGGAAATTCTTTCCAGATTTCCTCAATACAGGTAGTGGTGTTGCCCGGTGCCATCTCCTGCTCAAAGTAGCCCAGATACAGATAATCGCCCAGCTCCACACTGCCGGACAATGCCGGGATCAGGCCCAGGATGCTCTTCAACAGGGTGGTCTTTCCGATTCCGTTGGAGCCCTTTAAAACCACCTTCTCACCGCGTTCCATGCTGATATCAAACGGGCGGGTCAGCGGCTCATCGTAACCAATCACCAGATCCTTTGCCTCAAAGATCATCTTGCCCGCGGCACGTGCCTCCATAAAGTTGAACTCTGGCTTCGGTTTCTCTTTCGCCAGCTCAATGACCTCCATCTTATCCAGCTTTTTCTGGCGGGACATAGCCATGTTACGGGTGGAAACTCTTGCCTTGTTGCGGGCCACGAAGTCCTCCAGCTCGGCAATTTCCTGCTGCTGGCGCTTATAAGCCGCCTCCAGCTGTGCCTTCTTAACGGCGTAAACCTCCTGGAAATGGTCATAATCTCCCACATAGCGGTCCAGCTTCTGGTTCTCCATGTGGTAAATCAGGTTGATGACGCTGTTTAAGAATGGAATATCATGGGAGATCAGAATAAAGGCATTCTCATACTCCTGCAGATAACGCTTCAGCCATTCAATATGCTGCTCATCCAGATAGTTGGTCGGCTCATCCAAAAGCAGGATGTCTGGCTTTTCCAGAAGCAGCTTTCCCAGAAGCACCTTGGTACGCTGGCCGCCGGAAAGCTCGGAAACATCCTTATCCATGCCAATCTCCTGCAGGCCCAGCGCGCGGCCTACCTCTTCTACCTTGCTGTCAATGATATAAAAGTCATGGGCCATCAGAAGGTCCTGAATCGTGCCCAGCTCCTCCATCATGGCATTCATCTCGTCCTCGGATGCCTCGCCCATCTTATCGCAGATGGCGTTCATCTGCTCTTCCATCTCAAACAGATACGCGAACGCACTCTTTAGCACATCGCAGATGGTCATTCCCTTTTCCAGCACGGTGTGCTGGTCCAGATAACCGGCGCGCACATGCTTTGCCCACTCGACCTTTCCCTCATCCGGCTGCAGTTTGCCGGTGATAATGCTCATGAAGGTAGATTTACCCTCGCCGTTGGCGCCCACCAGACCGATGTGCTCACCCTTTAACAGACGGAACGAAACGTCCTGGAAAATAGCCCGGTCACCAAATCCGTGACTTAAATGCTCTACATTTAAAATACTCATGAAAACTCCTCTCAAAACCTCTCAGACACAAACAATCTCTGCAAAATATTGAAATCTGCGGCTATGCCGTATTTTGCGAATGCTACTATTTTACCTAACAAATTCTGCGGTGGCAAGCTCTTTTCTCGGAATTTGCGCATATCTTATGGTAATTACGCACCGGTCCGTGTGAACCCGGCGCTCTGCCTGTCACATGGCCCCGGCAAACATGACCAGGTGATTCCATGGTACTTCCGCTCAGCCACATTCCCCCTGCCTCCGATGCCCGCATCATCTGGATCGCCAGTGAACCGTCACGCCGGGAGAAGCTTGCCCGGCAGGGCTTTGTTCCCGATGAACCGGTACACTGCGTATGTCGTTCCCTCCGAAGGCGGCTCTTTTTATTCCGGGTGCGCGGCCGTCTGATTTTACTGCCGCGAAAGCTTGCAGGCGAAATTTTTGCAGAAATCCAACGCTGATCTTTCAAAAACAAATGCTTAACAATTTTTATCAGACGCAGTATAATGGAAAAAATTTCCAGCAGGAGGAGACACGAAATGATAAGTCAGATCACACGAGATGAAGCATTGAACTTACTGAAAACCTACAACAAGGAGCCGTTCCACATTCTGCACGGTCTCACCGTAGAAGGCGTCATGCGCTGGTACGCGAGGGAGCTTGGTTATGGAGATGAGGAGGATTTCTGGGGAATCTGCGGACTGCTCCACGATATTGATTTTGAGCTTTACCCGGAGCAGCACTGCACAAAAGCGCCGGAGCTGTTAAAGGCCGGCGGTGTCGGCGATGACATGATCCATGCCATCTGCTCCCATGGCTACGGCATCTGCTGCGATGTAGAGCCGGTCCATGAGATGGAGAAGGTGCTGTTCGCCGCAGATGAGCTGACCGGTCTGATCGGAGCCGCAGCCCGCATGCGCCCATCCAAAAGCATCAGGGATATGGAGGTTTCCAGCTTAAAGAAAAAATTCAAGGATAAAAAATTTGCTGCAGGCTGCTCCCGCGACATCATCCGCACCGGTGCCGAACGCCTGGGATGGGAGCTGGATGAGCTCTTTGCAAAGACCATCAAGGCAATGCGCTCCTGCGAGGACGCCGTGAATGCGGAGATGGAGGCCTGAAAATACAAAAAACCGCGTAGCCACGCGGTTTTAAGAAGCAGGCGACGGGAATCGAACCCGCCTCCTCAGCTTGGGAAGCTGATGTTCTACCAATGAACTACGCCTGCATTTTCTATGGAAACACTGTTTATTATAAATCGTATTTTTCAAAAAGTAAAGAGATTCCTGTTTTTTGAAAAAAGCAGGAATCTCTTTTCAAAATGATTATGCTTCCTTCGGGAAGATCCGGCTGCCATAGCGCGCCGCAAATACGTGTCCTTCTTCGTCACGGATCGCAGTCAGATAAATGTCGGAATAGGTTTTCCGTACCATACCCTGCCACGGATATACGGCCTGAAGTGCGGTCGGATTTCCGTTTACCTTCATGCTCAGGGTTCCGTTTTCTACAGTCAGCGTAAATGCATCACCCTCACCGGATACATAGCTTCCGGCTAACTCTTCCAGTTCTTCGGCGCTCCAGCTGCGTTCTGCGTGGATCTGCCGTTCTTCCTCAACCTCAAGGCCGCAGTAGGCATTCAGGGCCGCATCTGCGATGGCTGCCACGGAAACATCCATGGTGTTGCACAGCACTACAATACCAACCTCTTCCTGCGGACAGAAAGAGAAGTTGGAGGATACGCCCGGAAGGCTTCCACCGTGCTCATAAACAGCACGGTCACCTACCTGCTTCGTCTCCAGACCGTATCCATAGTATATGCCCGGCTTCATGAACTGTCTCGGCTTTTCCATCTCCTGAACAGCATAGCGCTCTACGATGCGGTTTCCGTTTCCTGCCACACCTTCATTCAGATACATAACCGCATACTTCAGCATATCACCCAGAGTGGACTTCATACCACCGCCGCCGTGCAGGACGAATGCATCGTTCTGGTAGTCGCGGTCAGCTCTCCAGATTCCGTTCTCCAGAGAATACAGGATTGCCGCATTCTCGTCCTGGCTGTTGCGGATAAAGCTGATGTTGCTGCGGTCCATACCGATCGGCTTCAGGATCTTCTTATCCAGATATTCTGCAAAGGAGCCATAACCGGAATGACGGCGCACAATATCAGAAAGCAGACCAAAACCGTCGTTGCAGTAGCTCATGCGCTGTCCCGGACGTCCGGTGAAACGGGTCTGGTCATCCAGGCGGCCTGCCACACGGCGGATTCCTTCCTCTGCAAAGTCTTCCCGGTAAATGAGCTCTGCATCCAGGGAATCCTCAATTCCCATCTCCTGCGCGGTCTTATCCACTACGATACGCGGAAGCGGGAAATAGCCACCGCTGTGGCACATCAAATGCCACAGCTTAACCGGCTCAGACTGATTCTTGTTGGTGAACTCCGGAATGTATCTGGAAACCGGATCATCTACCTTTAAAAGGCCGTCCTGCTGCATCTGCATGATGGACAGTGCCGTAAAGGATTTGGTCACAGATGCCATACCGAAAATGGTGTCTCTGGTAATCGGGAGCCTGTTCTCCGCATCACGGTAACCGAAGTAATTTTCGTACTGGATCTCTCCGGCTGCATTGACGATACCGACCGCGATGCCGCGGGCCTGGCCATCCTTCATTACGCGGGCAATCAGCTCTTCTAACTTTGCCTTGCCCTCCGGTGTCATACGGTTCATGCCAGCATCTCCTTTTTCAGACATTTGATGCCAAGGCCCGGATCAGAGGAAAGGATCAGGTGTCTGGTATCTTTTACGGTAAAGCCACCCTCGTACGGAAGCTCTTTTAAGGAGAAGGTTGCGTCCAGATCCGCACGTGTAATGTTCTTTAATGCTGCACCCAGGGAAGCTGCCGCGGTTACACCGATACCGCTCTCCTCTGCCATACAGCCCAGCATGACCTCCACGCCTGCTGCCTCTGCGATCGCAGTGATCTTCTTTGCCTCATACAGGCCGCCGCACTTCATCAGCTTGATGTTGATGAGATCTACAGCTCGCTGGGATACTAACTGCAGGGCATCCTTGGAGTCCCAGCAGCTTTCATCTGCCATGATCGGCACAGAGCTGTGGGCGGTCACGAATTTCAATCCCTCAAAATCAAAGCGCGGAACCGGCTGCTCTACCAGCTCGATATCGTACTCATTCAGGCGGTTGATGAGTTCAACAGCCTCCTTGGCTTTCCAGCCCTGGTTTGCGTCCAGACGGATCTTCACCTGGTCACCGACTGCCTCACGGATTGCGCGGACTCTTGCCAGATCGGAAGCAAAGTCTACGCCGACCTTGGTCTTGATCACGTTAAAGCCTGCCTGCACATGTGCCTTTGCATGCTCTGCCATGACTGCCGGATCATCGATGCCAACGGTCATATCTGTCTCGATCTCGCCGGAAAGTCCGCCCAGAACCTTATACAGCGGAAGATTGGTGCTCTTGCCGATGATGTCATGGCATGCCAGGTCGATGGCTGCCTTTGCAGTACCTGCATACGCTACGGTACGGTTCATCACGGTATAGATTGCCTCCATGTCACGCGGATCCATGCCGATCAGCTTCTCCTTCAGACGCTCTACGGTAGCGATGGTTCCATCGAGGTTTTCACCGGTGATCAGCGGTCCCGGAGAGCCCTCACCATAACCGGTGATGCCGGCATCGGTCTCAACCTCAACCAGGCAGCTGACTGCGTGAGTGATGAGGCCCAGTGCAATGCGGAACGGGCGCACCAGCGGCACCTGCATTCTGTAGGTCTTAATGTTGGTAATTTTCATGATACTTTTATACCTCCTCCATTATTTTTCTTCTGTAGTTCCGTTCTGTGCACAGGCTCCATTGCAAAAATGGCAGGCGCACAGATGACCTCCTCCGATGTCCCTAAGCTCCGGCTTCTGTGTGGAACAGATTTCCTGAGCCATGAAACAGCGGGTATGGAAGATACATCCGGACGGTGGATTTGCCGGGCTCGGCAGATCACCCTGGAGAATGATCTTCTTTCTCTTGGAATGGCGCTCCGGTACCGGAATTGCGGACAGCAGGGCCTGGGTGTACGGATGGGACGGGTTCGCAAACAGCTCTTTCTTGTCCGCCAGCTCTACCACATGTCCCAGATACATAACCATGACACGGTCTGAAATATGCTTGATAACGCTTAAGTTGTGGGAAATGAAGATATATGCCATTCCCATGGATTCCTGCAGCTGGCGCAGCAGATTCAGTACCTGAGACTGGATGGAAACATCCAGTGCGGATACCGGCTCATCGCAGACTACCAGAGACGGATTAAGCACGATCGCGCGGGCAATACCGATTCTCTGACGCTGTCCGCCGGAGAACTCGTGAGGATAGCGGTTGTAGTATTTGGTGTTCAGTCCTACGACCTCCATCACCTTTAACACCTGTGCCCGGGTCTCCTCCTGGGTCTTATAGCGTTTCTGAATATTTAACGGCTCGGCAATGATCTCGCCGATGGTCATTCTCGGATTTAAGGATGCGTACGGATCCTGGAAAATGATCTGCATATCTGCGCGCATTTTCCGCAGCTCCTGGCCGCTTGCCTTGGTGAAATCCTTTCCCTTATAGAAGATCTCGCCGGAGGTCGGCTCGATCAGACGAAGCACAGAGCGGCCCATGGTAGATTTACCGCAGCCAGACTCACCAACCACACCCAGGGTTTCTTTCGGATTCAGGGTAAAGGATACATCGTCCACCGCCTTGATCCATGACTTATCTTTCTGGAAGAAGGAAGATTTTCCCGCGAACAGTTTCCGCAGGTTCCGGACCTCCAGAAGCGGGGTCTTTTCATTTACTTCACTCATCAGATGTTCTCCTCCCACTCCTTCGTATATTTAAAGCAGCGCACCATGCGGCCCTCGGCTTCGACTAACTCCGGCATCTTCTGACGGCAGATCTCGCGGGCCTGCGGACATCTCGGGCAGAACGCGCAGCCTGCCGGCATATCATCAAAGCTTGGCACCATGCCCTTGATAACGCTCAGCTCTTTGGTGTCGTCATCATCCAGCTTCGGAATGCACTTCATCAGTCCGTCCGTATACGGATGCATCGGCTTGTCAAAGATCTGGTCGCAGCTTGCGTGCTCAACGACCTTGCCTGCGTACATAACCATAACATCATCCGCAACCTCTGCGATGACACCCAGGTCGTGGGTAATCATCATAACGGAGGTTCCGGTCTTTTCTTTTAACTCATTGATGAGGTCCAGGATCTGCGCCTGAATGGTTACGTCCAGCGCAGTAGTCGGCTCATCACAGATCAGCATAGCCGGATTACAGCAGAGTGCCATGGCAATCATGACACGCTGACGCATACCGCCGGAAAGCTGATGCGGGTACTCGTCGAAGCGGCGCTCCGCAAGCGGGATCTTAACCAGCTTTAACATCTCGATGGCGCGGGCTTTTGCTTCCTGCTTGGTCATTTTCTCATGAAGGAGCAGGGCCTCGATCAGCTGCTGTCCGATGGTATAAACCGGATTCAAGGATGTCATCGGCTCCTGGAAGATCATGGCAATCTTCTTGCCGCGGATGTCGCGCATCTGAGCCTCCGTCATCTTTAAGAGGTCTTCCCCCTCAAACAGGATCTCACCGCCCTCGATCTTACCGGGACGCTCTACCAGACCCATGATCGATAAGGAAGTGATACTTTTTCCGCAGCCGGACTCACCTACAATGCCGAGGGTCTTACCCTTTTCCACATTGAAGGAAACATCGTTAACCGCTTTCACAAGTCCGGCCTCAGTATGAAAGTAGGTTTTTAAATTTTTTACCTGTAAAATATTCTCTGCCATCTCTCATACCTCCTAACTTCTCAGCTTCGGATCCAGTGCATCTCGTAAACCGTCACCGAAGATATTGAATGCGATAACTGTGATCATGATAGCCACACCAGGCATGATGCTGTATACCGGGCGGTAGCTGATAAAGGTCTGTGCCGCACTGATCATATTGCCCCATGACGGAGTCGGCGGCTGGATACCGATGCCCAAAAAGCTTAAGGATGCCTCGTACATGATTGCGTTCGGGATACCAAGGGTAACCAGGACGATAATGGTGGACAGGCAGTTCGGAACCAGTTCCTTCATGATGATCCAGTAGGTAGATGCTCCGCAGGCGCGGGCTGCCTCTACGTATTCTTTTTCTTTTAACTGCATGACAGAACCGCGGATCATACGCGCGGTGCGAACCCAGGTCAGAAGGCCCAGGGCGATAAACAGGTTCAGGACACCCTTACCCATGAAGGTCATGATCGCCATGGCGAAGATCAGATCCGGGAATGCCTGGAAGATCTCCATGACACGGGAAATCAGGCTGTCGATCCAGCCGCCATAGTAACCGGCCAGGGAACCTAAGGTTACGCCTACGATAGAAGCGATGATCTGTGCCACGATACCGATACTGATGGATACTCTGGAACCGTAGATGATACGAGATAAGATGTCACGGCCGAATTCATCGGTTCCGAACGGATGTGCCTTGCACGGTCCGCCAAGCACAGCGCTGTAATCCTGATAGGTCGGATCATACGGTGCGAGGAGCGGAGCGAAGATTGCCATCAGTGCCAGCAGGATCAGTACACATGCGCAGAACATTGCCATTTTGTTCTTCTTTAAACGGCGCAGGCTATCTCCGTAGAAGCTGGAATACTGCATGCCGTTTTCCATAACATCCTGCTCAAACTGTTTCTGTTTATTAAAAAATCCAAGTAATTTCTTAGCCATCTCTTATGCTGCTCCTTTCCCGTAGCGGATTCGCGGATCCAGAAATGCATAGGAAACATCAACGATCAGGTTTACGACAACGAATACAAATGCGATGTACATAACGGTGCCCTCCAGAAGCGGGAGGTCACGGTTGGACATGGCATCTACTGCCAGCTTACCGATTCCCGGAATGGAGAATACCTTTTCGATCAGCATGGATCCTGTCAGCATGTAACCAAAATCGGTACCTACGAGAGTTACGATCGGGATCATGGCATTTTTCAGGGCGTGCTTCAAGATAACGGCCCAGCGCATGGCGCCCTTTGCCTTCGCGGTACGGATGTAATCCTGTCCCAGTACTTCCAGCATACTGGTTCTGGTGATTCGCGCAATATTTCCTGCGTAACGCGCACCCAGCGCAAGACTCGGAAGTATGTAAGATGCCGGCGTATCGAATCCTGAGATCGGCAGAACGTTCAGCTTTAAGCCGAAAAGGATCTGCAGAATGATCGCTACCCAGAATGCCGGTGCAGATACACCGACGATAGAGAGTACCATAACCACGGTATCGATGCCTTTTCCTCTCTTGACTGCTGCAAAGATTCCGCACGGAATACCAATGACAGAGGCGAAGATAAAGGACATGCATGCCAGCTTTACGGTTACCTTAAAGCAGCGGAACAGCGCATCGGTAACAACCTCCTTGGTGAAATAGGAGGTACCGAAATCCAGATGGATGGCGCCTTTTATAAAATTCAGATACTGTACATAGTATGGCAGATCCAGACCGAGCTCCTTACGCACTTTGGCGATAGTCTCCGGATCTGCACGTTTCTCTAACATCAGGGCAACCGGGTCACCCGGTACTACCTGAAGCAGAACAAACGTGATCAAGCTGATGCCCAGAAGAACAAAGATCGTCTGGAGCAAACGTTTTCCTGTGTATGAAAGCATTTTATTTTCTCCTACATGCGAACAGAGGAACTGCCAAAATGCGCAGCCCCCCTGTTTCTCTAAACATTTTTAATTGTTGCCGCAATAATTACTGAATATCAGCATTCTTCCAGAACATACGGAAGGTCGCATCCATCTCAAATCCGGTGATACGCGGATTTAACAGATAGAACTTGGTCTCATTGTAGAGAGGAGTGGTTGCCCAGTCTTCTCTGGTCATGATGTGCTCTGCTTTTTTGTAGATTTCCTGACGCTCTGCCTCATCGGTGGTTGCGATACCCTCATCCATGAGTTTATCGAACTCGGCATTGTGCCAGAAGCTGGAGTTGGTGTCGGTCTTGGTCATCGGGTACAGCATGCTCTCCGGATCAGAGTAATCTACATACCAGTTGGAGATACCGCAGTCAACGCCGCCGTTCTTCTTCATATCGGACCATGCCGCAGAGTCAACCTGCTCAACCTCTACATTGATGCCTGCTGCCTTTGCCTGTTGCTGGAATGCGGTTGCGATTGCTACGTTGCCCTGATATTTGGTGTTTACGGTTACACGAAGGTCAATGCCATTCGGATATCCTGCCTCTGCAAGAAGGGATTTTGCCTGCTCCGGATCGTACTCGAACTCCGGAAGGCTGTCATCATGACCGATGATACCAGCCGGAATGTAAGAGGTCGGAACGGTTGCAGTGCCGTGAAGGATGCTATCGCAGATAGCCTTACGGTCGATGGAAAGCGCAATGGCCTCTCTTACCTTCGGATCGTCATAGGTCTTGCTGTTTACAGTCAGGCTGTAGCAGCCAGTCGGCTGGAAGCCATGCATTTGATCTTTCAGATCCGGGTTGCTGGAGTATACCGGGTAGATGGACGGATCAACATCTACATAGTCTACATTGCCCTTCTGATACTCAAGGACCTGGGTGTTAACATCCTCGATGAACTTGTAGTCCAGACCGGACAGTGCCACTGCGCCGCCATGGTAATCATCGAAACGGGAAAGGGTTGCGCCGACACCGGTCTGGTAGCTGTCAAGCTTGAATGCACCGGTACCGATCAGGGTGGTCATACCCCAGTTGTTGCCAGCTGCCTCACATGCCTCCTGCGGATAGATTGCGCAGTATGCGGTAGACAGAACGGAAAGGAACGGTGCGTACGGTTTCTTTAACTGAATGGTGAAGTGGGTATCGTCCTGAACCTCGACACCGGACAGCTCATCTGCGGTACCTGCGCTCATCTCGTCGTAACCAACCACGTTCTCAAGCAGGGTTGCCATCTTTGCCATTTTGATCAGACGCTCGTAAGAATACTTAACATCGGAAGCCTTCAGAGTCGTTCCATCATGGAATTTTACATCCGGAAGCAGCTCGAAGCTGTAGGTCATGTTGTCGTCGGAAATGGTCGGCATAGCTGCCAGAAGAGTCGGAACCAGTCCATCGGATGTGGTAGTCAGCAGGGACTCAGTAATGTTATCGGTAATTTTCATTACGATGCTGTAGGTGAACTGCTGCGGATCCAGTGCTACCTGCGGATCTACTGCTGCGACACGTACAACCTTGTCGCCGTTCTCAGTGGTTGCTGCTGCGGAAGTGCTGTCGCCAGCTGCTGCAGAAGTCTCTGCTGCGGAAGTGCTTGTAGAATTTCCAGAACCGCCGCATGCAGTAAGGGATGCTGCAATCACACAGCTCAGGACAATTCCTGCCAGTGTCTTTCTCATGTTTGTTTCCTTCTTTCCTCGTTTTCGCTTTATGCTTCTTTTGTGATACCGAATTCTATGATGCGTTTCAGATTTCCCAGCCGAAACCGCTGTCCGGACACCGTGACACACAAAAAGGGAGGTATACCGAGACCAATCTTTCTCCTAATACGTCCCTGCTTCTTTGCAATATCCGGTTTGACAATTTTTTGTATCATCTGCCACATTAATTCAGTAAAATCTTAAAGCTATGGTCATTATAACGATGTATATATGTAAATGCAAGAGGGAATTTTAATTTCTACTCATTTCTTATATGTTTTCCGTGTGATGCGGTCGTTTCTTCTTTTTGTCCGTGTATCGCGGTCATTCTTCCATCATCGATAGACAGTTTGTCAGGATCCCTTGGGATCATGGCGAAAAAGTGTCTTCGACACTTCAACTCCCCTGCCCCTCAATCTTGAGGGGTGGG
>ERZ773164.676-NODE-676-length-39179-cov-10.575452_pt1 | contig 39179 bp, 29 predicted proteins | sample MGYA00511917_ERZ773164 | MGnify/ENA primary metagenome ERZ773164 (study PRJEB29015, sample SAMEA2737847) | human gut metagenome | biome: human gut; feature: human-associated habitat; material: faeces | place: China | collected 2012 ...
GCCGGTTCTATTGTTTAACTTTTAATTTTCCGGTAAAAATTTACCGAAGTATTGTTCTTTATTTGTTCGCTGCATTGTTAATTTATAGCCCAAATAATCCATATTTATCAAGTCTGTATTTATTTCTGAAAAATCAAGTAAAAAGCATTTGTTTGAGCCATCATTAGGCTTTTTCAAATGCAATCCACTTTCTCCAAACAGATTACAAAGTTCTTGATAATATTCAAAAAGAGATTTAAATGGTTTCGGAATAGTTGATAATATTATAAATATATCATCAACATATCGTGCATAAAATATAACTTCTCGTTTATTGCGAATTTTTAAATCAATATTCTGTAGATATAATTCAGATAAATATGCACTAATACCTACTCCTCTTGGAATACCAAGTCCTTTTGGTATTATCTTTTGATCCTTTTTATCCTCATATAATTTAATTATTGTTTTTATAAAAGATCTTGATTTATAATTTAACAGAGTATTATTATTTATCCTCTCAAATAATTTTTCTTGAATAATCGATTCATAAAAACTTGAAATATCAGTTCTTATTACATAAACTGGTACACGCGAGTTTAATAATGTTTTTATGTTTGATAATATACTATGTCGGTTTTCCTGTTTGACTTTAAACGTTTTATGAATATTATATTGTAACTGCTTCATAGTAAATAAAGCAGTATGATTATCTGTATTAATACTGAACACTTCCATCTCTTTGTCTTCTTTTTTCATCGAAAACTTTCTCATTAAGAATTGGAAGGACTTATTATTGACCCTATCAGCAATACTAGATAAGTAATCTGTAAGTATTTCTTCTTTTGATTGCTTTAAATCTTGAAGGTAATATTCAAGCCAATCTAATCTTTCTCGTTGTTCCTGCTCTAAAATAGATTTTTTCTTTCGCCTTAATTCTCGTATTTCATTTTTAACGGATTTGATTTCATCTATTTTAGAACGAAACTCTTGGGGCATTTCATTTATATTTATATTCCCCTTTCTATTTTCAAGACCATAAATAATTTCAAAATTATTAGTTGAAAAAGATTGATCTAACATATTATTTATAAGATATTTATTCGGTAAATGGGATTAATAATTTACCTAAAAGTTCTGATAATCCCTTTTACTTAACCATTATTACTCTATTTTCTTATATCTGACTCTAATATACTCACTTTTCTTTTCACGCCCCTAATTTAAGTATAATTTTATAATGGTACCCAATTTGAATAATGAAATGCAAGAGAAATATAATACATCATACATTAATATACATCTACTTCAAAGTATTGTAAATTGGTATTATAAATCAATAAATTTCATTATATACTAAAATTAGTATCTTAGGATATACTACTTTTAGTCTTTAATTCGTATATTTGCGAAAAAGGGAAAATGCATAAAATTGTTTTTTATGTTCTTAGAATCACAAGAGAGATATAGATAAGATTAATATCTAAACAAGAGCGTTTCGGAACTGGTGCAGGAAACATTTCAAGGAAAGGTATTCAGCACCCACATACGCAACGCCATCGCACTTGCCGAAGCTCCAACACAGGGGCAGGACATATTCCACTATGCCCAAAAATCTGCCGGAGCAGAAGATTACGAGAGTGTATGCAATGAATTATTAACGAAAGAAATTATCTAAAAAAATGGCAAGCAAGAAAGATTTGAAAAGCAGTATGGCACACGGACTGAACAACGGACTTGACAGCCTGATACAACCGACTACTAAAATTCAAGAGCCGGAACAACCGAAAAAGGAGAAAGCGGTACATTGTAACTTTGTGATAAACCAAAGTATTCATACACGCTTGAAAACACTGGCTATCCGTAAGGGTATTACGCTAAAAGATGCGATACAGGAAGCAGCTCTTGAATATCTGAATAAATACGAATAACACGTACAGTAAAATATTATGGCAAAGAAACAGCAATTAGGATATAAGGAAATTGAAGAACGGCTGAAAACGTTTAAGGATAATGCAACCTCTGCCGATGAAATAGGGTTTGGTCTGCTTTATGCTTTCGGAAAAGGAGAGCGCGACATTGAACGCTACAAGGAAGGCAAAGGCATATTGAAAAATTTCGATGGATTGCTAATCAAAGGGCTGTTCTGTTATAAAAGCGTGCCGGAACTTCATCTGCAAGAAACCTTAGAGCAACTGAAAAACGATACACAAGTATTAAAGGCATTGCCGAAAATCATTGCCGTAAGTGATGGCAAAACCTTGTTGGCATACGACCTTAGAGAAAAAGACACTTACGAAAACAAAGTGGAGCGGCTGTATTGCGACTTCGCTTTCTTTTATCCGCTTATGGATGTGGAGCGTGTGCATTATATCGAAGAAAATCCGGCTGATGTGAAAGCGGCTGAAAAGCTCGCCAAGCTGCATGACGAATTACGTGCCTATAACGAATTCAACAGCGAAGCCGACCTGCACGACCTGAATATCTTTATTACCCGTCTGCTGTTCTGTTTCTTTGCCGAAGACACTGGTATTTTTGAAGAAAACCTGTTCTCCGCTTCTATCCGTCAGTTTACGAAACCCGATGGCAGCGACCTGTCGGAATATCTGGATGCAGCTTTCAACGTGATGGATTGCAGCCTGCGAAACAGTGAAACGCTGTCTATCATCAAACAGTTCCCCTACGTAAACGGAGGTCTGTTCGCCAAACATATTCAAATACCAAAAATGGGAGCCAAAGCCCGCAAGATTATCATCGAGTGTGGCGAACTGGACTGGAAAGACATCAACCCCGATATTTTCGGTTCTATGATTCAGGCGGTGGTGAATCCTGAAGTGCGTGCCAACCAGGGTATGCACTACACCAGCGTACCAAACATTATGAATGTAATTAATCCTCTATTTTTGGATGAACTACGGGAAGAATACAAGAAACTGGACGAGCAACAAAAACAACTGCAAAGCGAACTGGATTTAGGGGCATTGAATCACAAAGACTATTACAAGGCTTGCGCTCCGATAGAAAAACGCTGCAAACAGTTGTTGCTACGCATCTCAAAGATGAAGTTTTTCGACCCTGCCTGTGGTAGCGGAAACTTCTTAATCATCACATACAAGTCGCTTCGTTTGCTTGAAATGGATGTGTTGAACATCATGCGCAAATGCAAACAGGCACAAGAACTGAACTTCATAGACAGTTCGTGCATTACGCTGAACCAGTTTTATGGCATCGAGCTGTTGGACTTCCCCCACGAGGTAGCCATGCTCTCACTCTGGCTTGCCGAACACCAGATGAACCGGAAATTCCACGATAATTTCGGGGTAAATACCCGTGCCCTGCCTTTGCACAACATTACACAAATTGTGTGCGGCAATGCTTGCCGCATTGACTGGAATACGGTTTGTCCGCATACGGCGGAGGAGGAGGTGTTTGTGTTTGGGAATCCGCCGTATTTGGGGAGTAAACTTCAGTCAAAAGAGCAGAAAGAAGATATTTCTTTTGTATTTCACGGAATAAAAAACTCCAAAATTCTTGATTATATAGCAAACTGGTTTTATTTAGGTTCACAATATATAAAAGATTCGAAAGCTAAGTTTGCATTTGTAAGTACAAATTCCATTTGTCAAGGAGAGCAGGTTGCCGTATTATGGACACAAATTTTAAAAGAAACGGAAGAAATTTTGTTTGCTCATACCTCTTTCAAATGGAGCAATAATGCCAAAAACAATGCCGGAGTAACTGTTGTCATTATCGGAGTAGGGAACAAGACTACACAATCAAAATTCTTGTTTAATGAGAAGCAAAAAATTTCAGCAGAAAATATAAGTCCTTATTTATCTGTCGGAAGTAGAAGCATTGTGCAAAAACAAATTCAATCTCCAAAAGGCTTACCTAAAATGTCTTTTGGCTGTATGCCATACGATAAAGGTTATTTGTTGTTGAATAATGTCGAATATGAAGATTTAATCAAACAGTATCCTGATGATTCAAAATTTATCCGACGCATATACGGTTCAGAAGAATATATTAATGATATAAGACGGTTTTGTTTTTGGATTGAAGATAATGAGCTGGAAGAAGCCTTAAAGAATCCAGTTATTTCGAATCGTATAGAGAAAACAAGAGATTACAGATTACAAAGTGTAGATGAAAGCGGTCGGAAGCTGGCTTTGCGTCCATATCAATTTAGAGAACATCCGGTTTTAAATCAATGTATCATCATTCCTCGTGTATCTTCAGAACGCAGGGAATATATACCAATGGGATTATTAGATGCCGGAACTGTGATTTCAGATTCCGCTTTCGCCGTTTACGATGCCCCTATATGGCTCTTCGGTATCCTCACCAGCAAAATGCATATGACATGGGTCAAGACCGTAGGTGGGAGATTAGAAACACGATACCGATACTCCGCTCAACTCTGCTACAACACCTTCCCCTTCCCCACTATCAGAGAGGAAAAGAAAAAACAGATAGAAGAAGCTGCCGAAAATATATTAGTTACACGTGCTTTCTACCCCGAAAAGACATTAGCAGAACTATACGACCCGTATAAAATGCCGGAAGATTTGCGCGAAGCTCATGCCACGCTTGATGACATTGTGGACAGTTGTTATCCCGGCTATCCTTTTGCCAATGATGAAGCCAGATTGGAATGTCTATTCAAACTCTACGAGAAGATAACTAAAAAGAAAGACTAAGGATATGGAAACGAATATAAAAGACAAAATAGAATACACCGTGATTTGCATCTCTGAGTTTGCCAAGAAACATAAACTCACGTTGCCGCAAGCATTTAACTATCTCAAACGCTGGAAAGGCATTGACTTTCTTGACAAGGGATATGAAGTAGAACACCTGTTCTCCATTGAGGACGCAGTGGACGATTTAACCGCTTATTGCAAAAAGCAGGGAGGGCAGTTGGCATGATACTCTATCACGGCTCAAATCAGGAAATAACAGAAATAGACCTGACCAAGACACGACCTAATAAGGATTTTGGTCAAGGGTTCTATCTGACAGAAGACAAGGAACAAGCCATGCAGATGGCTTTACAGAAAGTGGTACAGTCAGGCGGCACACCGACAGCAAACGTGTATGAGTTTGACGAAAGCCACCTGACAGACAGCGACCTGAGTGTAAAGATATTCAAAGGATATACCGAAGAATGGGCAAGGTTCATCTTAGCCAACCGCAACCGGGAAAGCAAAGTAAAGATACACGATTATGACATCGTGATAGGAGCCATCGCAGACGACAAGGTGGGAGTGCAGTTATTCCGATATATGAAACAATACATCGACCTGCCTACCTTAGTGAAGAACTTGCAGTTCGTAAGACTGACTACCCAGTATTATTTCGGAACGGAACGTGCCATCAAATTATTAAAGAAGCTATGACAGACGACGAACAATTCATGATAGAGTGCATTACGACCGAACTCACCAATTACGTGATGCGTGATTACCACATCGGTATGCAAGAGGCTTTGGATAGGATATATAATTCAGAAACCTATTCAAAGCTAATCGACACCAACAGCGGATTGTATTACCAAAGTCCTCTGTTGGTTTATGATATTTTCAAAGAGGAACAAGCTCATGGAAACAAACAGTAATAACATTGTAGATATACAGTACGAACAGACAGGCACATCAAGCAGTACCAATGAACTTGGAATGCGTGAAATGCAAGCCAGAGCGTATGAAGCACGCAACCAACGCTTTCTCCTGATTAAAGCACCTCCGGCTTCAGGAAAAAGCCGTGCCCTGATGTTCATCGCATTAGACAAACTCGCTCATCAAGGTATTAAGAAAGTGGTTGTGGCAGTGCCGGAAAAAAGTATCGGACGCTCATTCAACGATACCAATCTCAAAGAACACGGGTTCTTTGCAGACTGGAAGATAGCACCCTATTTCAATCTGTGCGACACCTCAAACGAAAAAGACAAGGCAGACCGCTTCCGTGAGTTCTTTACAGATTCAAAAGCAAAGATATTGCTTTGCGCTCATGCCACGTTGCGTAATGCCTCCAGTCAGTTGCCGGATGACACCTTCAACGACTGTCTGCTTGCCATTGATGAGTTTCACCACACCAGTGCCGATGCAAACTCCGGACTGGGCGACATCGTACGCCGTGTAATGAACCATACAAACGGACACATTATCGCCATGACAGGCTCTTATTTCAGAGGGGATGGTGTGCCTGTGCTTCGCTCGGAAGACGAAGCACGGTTTTACCCCGTAACTTACAATTATTATCAGCAACTGAACGGTTATACATATCTGAAGAATCTGATTCTCGGCTATCATTTTTATCATGGTGTTTATCTCGACCATTTGTCCGAAGTGCTTGACACACGGAAGAAGACCATCATCCACATACCCAGTGTAAACTCGCGTGCCTCGACAGGAAGAACGAAGTATGAAGAAACGGCTGAAATCATGCGCCTGATAGGTTCGTTGGAATACAAAGACTACAACACTGGGATTTATCATATACGGACAAAAGACGGGCGGCTGCTGAAAGTTGCCGATTTGGTGGAAGACACCTTAAAAGACCGAAATATGGTACAGTCTTATCTGAAAAACATAAAGAAAGCCGATGATATGGATATTATCATCGCATTGGGAACAGCCAAAGAAGGTTTCGACTGGCAATGGTGTGAAACCTGCCTAACCATTGGTGTGCGTGGTTCACTGACCGAAGTAATCCAAATCATCGGACGCTGTACACGCGACTGCGAGGGAAAGGAAACCGCTCGGTTCGTTAATATGATAGCCATGCCTGATGCGGAACAAGCCGATGTAAAAGTAGCAGTAAACGATTTCTTGAAAGCCATTACCGCTTCTTTGCTTATGGAGCAGGTCATGGCTCCCAACTGGCATTTCAAGACCGTAAAAGAAGCCAAAGAAAACCCTGCTTCCGGTTTGAGGGAATTGGTTGTGGAAGGACTGAAACCCCTGTCAAGTGCAAAAACGAAGATGATTGTACAAGAACAGTTGGATGACTTGAAAGCCGCCATCCTGCAAGATGAAATGGTGGTAAAAGCCATCAGTGGCTCTACAACAGCCGAGCGTCTGACCAAAGAACTCATACCTAAAGTCATTCGGGAAAGATATACCGACCTGAGCGATGACGAGGTAGAAGAAGTTAGGCAACGGGTCGTTTTAGATACACTGATAAAGAGTTCAGAAGTAGTCAATGATAAAGGCGACCCCATAACCTTTAATCCAAGTGAAAAGGAGAGCGAGGGTAACAGATTGCTCAAAATAGCCAATCGCTTCATAGAGATAGACAAGCTGTCAATCAATCTGATTGATACAATCAATCCGTTTCAGCGTGCTTACGAAATCTTATCAAAATCAGTAGATGCGCCCACACTGAAAATCATTCAGAACACTATCGCTGAACAAAAATTCAATCTGACCATTGAACAGGCAATTATCCTTTTCAAAGGTCCGCTTAAAGAATATATACAAGCGCATAATGGGAAAATCCCTTCGGTAGATGACCCAAATCCCAAAGTAAGGGAACTGGCGGCAGCCTTGCAAATGATGAAGAATCTGAAAGAACGGAAGATGAGAGGATTGGACTTTAATCCCGATGAATTTAAACAAAAATAAGCTATGGAATGGCCTAAAGAATTATTAGAAATATTTGACGATCCGTTATTGGACGATGTACGCCCCAAAGCTGTCGCTCCCACATCCAACGACCGAATGGCTCACAGATTAATAGAAATAAGTGATTGGGTGGAAGCTCACGGAAGAGAGCCGCAACCCAACGGAGATTTGAATGAGAAAATGCTTTTTGCTTCACTCAAAAAGATACGAAGTGAAGCAAACAACTATTCTCTGAAAATGTTTGATCGACTGAATTTATTGGATTGATACGGATATGGATATAGACAAAGAATTGGAAGCCCTGATGAACGACCCGCTATTGAATATGACAGAACAGGAACGTGCCCTTTTCGATATACCGGAAGATATGAAAAAAGTTATCGAAAAGAGAGCGAAGGCGGACTACGTGGCACAACGGAAACCTTGTCCGGATTTTTATCTTTACCAGCCTATTTTTGAAAAAGCACATCAGGAACTAAGAGAGGGCATCAGAAATCTTGCCAAACTCTCAAAGACCGAAACCATTGAAGCAGGGCAATATTTTATCATTGACGGGCAGATGCTATTTTTGGAACATCTTGATAGCAACATTCAATGGCGAGAAAAAGTAAGAGGTAGAAACGGTCGTACACGCTGTATTTATGAAAACGGAACAGAATCCGACATTCTGCTTCAGACGCTACGAAAAAGCGTAATGGAAAACGGCTATGTACTCACAGAACCGGAAGAAACAACTCATCGAAAGTTTTTCAAAAACACAGATATTAAAGACAATGACCATGTAACCGGATATCTTTATGTTCTCCGCTCGCTATCGGACAACCCCAAAATAAAGGCGCAAAAGAATCTTTATAAGATAGGTTTCTCCACTACATCAGTAGAAGAACGCATCGCCAATGCCGCCAATGAACCTACTTATCTGATGGCTCCGGTCGAGATTGTAGAAACATTCAAGATAGTGAATATGAACTCTCACATCTTTGAAAAACTGATACATCAACTGTTTGATATAGTCAATTTTCAAGTACGCATAACCGATGAAAAAGGGAAGACGCACAAACCCAAGGAATGGTTTATCGTACCACTTCATATCATAGAAGCTGTGGTACACAAAATTGAAGACGGAAGTATATTGAAATATACTTATAATCCTCAAATGCAATGCCTCGAAAAGAAAAATATAAAGCGTACCATAAGCTATGATACCACAGGTATGAAAATACTTACACTAAATATCAAGAAAGTATTTTTTGACCAAATCGTAAAAGGAGAAAAATGTATTGAATACAGAGAACTAAAACAGACCACTCTAAATAAATATACCTATATTGATGAAGCGGACGGAAAAAGATATTTACGACGATATGATGCACTACGTTTATTCGTTGGCTATAAAAAAGACCGGGAAAGTGCACTTGTACAAGTTTTAAATACGACTTATAATAATGGAATTGTGGAATATCATTTGGGAAAATTATTAGAATTAATTTAAATGAAAGCGACTTCGGAGCTTTGTGGGGAACGGTTTGGCGGCGGTAGCCGTTAAACCGTTTGGTTTTCGTTTAACGAAAACACAACTTGCTGTCCGCAGGAGCGGACCACGATTGGGTGTATCCTGCTATATCCATATATCCCTATAATGTCATATCCATAGGAAAACCGTCCATATCTTTCAGAAATTCAATCTGTTTCCGCATCATTTTCAGGGCATTTCTGAGGCTTATATATTCCTATATGTATATATCCATATCCACACATAGTGGATTTTTTAAGTTCTGACCAGCAAATAAGATACCATGCAGTCCATTATATATTGTAATCCGCCTATACTCCTATAACGCAATAGAGGTATAGGAGTATAGGCATATAGTCATATAATGCCATAAGGATATCGTGTGCTATCCTTATATGCATATATGTTTATAAGCCCAACCCAAACTGTATCAGTATGTAAGCATATATTTATTTTTTCATGTTTTGATACATTCCATTTCCGGAGGTTTTCGGAAAGGGTGTCGTGAAATCCGATCCCCTTGTGCCCCTTCAGCATTTTTCTCTTAGAGGTGATAGCAAATAAAAGCAGACATGAATTTATAATAAGAGTTTATAATAGCTTTTATGACAAAAACGGACTATCCACGACTATCTATGACATGAGAATATATGTACTTGATATAAAGGGAATCGCTTCCTATCTTTGATTTGTTTAATTCTATAATTTATTATAAAATGGAAATTCAATACATTGATACAGAAGTGTTCCGTAAAATTATGGAACGCTTTAACAGGTTGGTAGAACACATAGATTTAGCCTATGATAAAACCAAGGGCAAGCAGTTGGGAGAATGAATGGACAATCAGGATGTCTGCTTATATTTAAATATTTCTCCAAGGACATTACAAACTTTGAGAGACAATGGAAAATTACCCTACACTCAGATCCAACATAAAATATTCTATAAAGTGGCAGATGTGGAATCTTTGGTCAGCTATGTAGGACTAAAACGGAAAGAGAAAATATTAAGAGATAAGAACAATTTGAACAAGTAGATATATGGATGCTATCATAATGAAAGATAATAAGCAAGTGGTTTCCTTCTTTAAAAAGTTAGAAACGATGTTTGAAAAAATCGATGCAATCAAAGAGAACGCCCGTCCTCTATTAAATGGAGAGCGTTACATGACGGACAAAGAATTATCTTTAAAACTAAAAATCAGTAGAAGAACATTGCAAGAATACAGAAACAATGGTTTGCTACCTTATATTTTACTTGGTGGAAAAATATTATATAAAGAGTCAGATATAGAAGATCTACTGGAGAAAAATTATTATAGAGGTTTTGCTTCCAATGAATAGATGGACTAATTATCAACTTAGATAAATCTGTTGAAAATGAGATGTTTCCTTTCAAAAAAGAGTTGTCTGAATTAGCCTTTCTGATAGTTTTTTACTAACTTTGTATGCGAAAGAAGTAAGAGTGCTACTGCAAAATGCAGCAGGAAAAACGAGGTCAAATCGGAGGACTTAATTATACTTCTGAAGATAATATTTTGATAATTAGTAGATTATAGTAGCTTTATCTGTAATTTTCGAGCCCCAGGCGGATCACTGAAAACAAAAGAAAAATCAAGCAAATCCCTGATAATCAAGCATTATCAGGGATTTCTTTTTTCTGGCAGGTAGCAGAAAATAGCCGTTTCAAGCATATTATCGGTGGATAAAATCAAAATTAAGACTTGCAGCAATCTGATTTTCAAAATATTACAAAAAACAACAACAGTACCTTTTAGGTATTTTCCAATCTCACCGGAACTCTAAACAAATTGCACGAAAATCAACAAAAAGATTTCAGTATCCATAAAGGAAATAGAGAAACTGATCTCCGAAAAGGAAACAGTAGTGGAATATCCTCTTTTCAGTCCGGACAAATAGCAGTTCTTATAGACGAACTTTACCACAACTTATGTGATAGACCTCAGCCTACGGAGAAAATATCGCAAAGAATAACAAATGTGAAGGAGGAGTTGAGACAGCCTATTCAAGAACCGGACAATCGGCTACATCTGTATTCCAAAGGAGTAAGTCCGAACTTTCGCTTGAAAGCAGTAGAGAAATGAGCATGATATTCATAACCGACACACGCCCCAATCTCCTGTATCGTCTTACTGCTGTCCAATAGATAGCGACAAGCCATCTTCATGCGATACTCAAAGATGTGACCAAATACGGTTGTACCAAATACTGTCTTAAATCCTCGCTTAAGCGTACATTCATTGGTACCCACCCGCAATGCCAGCTGGTGAAGTGACGGAGGATTTAGATATTCCTGCTCAATAATGGCCCTAGCATGATGAATTTTATCACATGTTATCCCGATAGTACATGAGCAATGAAGATAATTTTCTTCTTCCTGCCCGGCCAGAAAAAGTGAAAGGATCTCCCGTATCTTAGCATCTGCATACATAGATGCCATATTGCCATTGAGTTGTGAAAGTCTGATATCGTGCAACGCTTTATAAACACCCGGACCAAACGGACGATTTTTCCGGTACGCCCTGTACTGACCATTACAAAGGACGGTTTCAAAATCTTTACCGCCCAGCAAATCGGGATAGTGTATGGCAAGTTCACGGAGATAATCATGTGACAGCATGATTTCCATCATATGGAATGGCGTGTTTTTAGGAAAGTGAACACAAGAGTCTACCCCGTCACATTTTAACAAATTGGCATCTCCTTTATTCCACTCCTCACTTCGGATTACAGAGTTATAACAACAGGTAGCATGTCCTGCAAAAGTGGCACAAAACCAAACGGCATGATAGTCGTCAGCCCGAGTATATATTTTAATAGGTTCTTCACTGGATATATGTTGATCCATAATCGAAAACAACGGAGTAGATATCTCTTCAAATGTCGCTTTCAAATACGTATTGTCAATCCGGTAGTTATTTTTTTCCGTCCGTTTTCCTTTTACGATGTTCGGCATGGGCCATTCCAACACCATTTCACACAAATCATGTTTCATTAACCGAGTAACCATCATTATTCCTTTAAGTTAAAGTCAAGTTCCTTTTCGCGTAAGCAGTAAAAGCCGATAAGGCTCTACTTTTGTCCCCAATTGGAGAACTGATACAAAATTACGATAACCCATACATCGGTACAATCCCCATTAATAGGTAAATTACAGTAAATCATAAACATCAACCCAAAACATAAAAACTAAATATGAAAGTAAATTTATCCGGAGTTCCCGAAACTCTGTTTATCACCTTACGGGTACAGGCTGCCGAAACCGCCAAGCCTAACAGTAGCACCAGGGCCCCTTATACCATTGAAGTTCGACCGACATTTATCGAAATAAGGAGAGAAAGCCATGAAATATAGGATACTTGTTTTAACCGCCATCCTGTTTACCGCATGCAACTTACTTCATGCACAAGTGCAGACAGGAAAATTAAGCGGAGTCATCATAGATGCCAATAATGAAGAAACACTGGTGGGGGCCAATATATACGTAGAGTCACTGAAAAAAGGGACTTCCACCGATAAGAACGGTGAATTTTCAATAGAAGTCCCTGCGGGACACTATCGAATTGTTATCTCCTATATGGGATATCGTACCCGACAAGAAGAGGTCAGAATCTCCGAATTGAAAACCAAGAAGTTAGTGATTCGTCTAGAACCGGAAACTCAGTCGTTGGGTGAAGTTGTCGTCACAGCCAAAAGCGAAGCCCGCCAACTGCGCGAACAGGCTATGCCCATGTCAGTGATAAGTATGCAACAGTTGCAGGGAACTGTCAGTAATGTTCAGGATGTTCTGTCGAAAACGGTGGGTGTAACTATCCGCAACACAGGAGGGGTAGGCAGTTCATCCCGTGTTTCCGTACGTGGGTTAGAGGGAAAACGCATCGGCTTTTTCATAGACGGTAGCCCGATGAATGACAATTCAGACTTCATCGATATCAATGACATACCGGTAGACATGATCGACCGAATCGAAATCTACAAAGGAGTGGTACCGGCCAGGTTTGGCGGCTCTTCTGTGGGGGGAGCCGTAAATATTGTCATCAGAGAGTATCCGCCTAAATACCTCGATGCCAGTTACAGTATCGAAAGTTTTAACACACACAAACTTTCGTTAGTAACCAAACGCAACATCGCTACCAAAGGATTAGAATTCGGAGGCGGAGGATTTTATACTTACTCTGACAATAACTACAAGATGGAATCTCCTTTTGAAGAAGGGCTTATCATTAAGCGCAACCATGACAAATTCAAGAAACTGGCTGTTGCAGGTAGCCTGAAGGCTCGTAAATGGTGGTTCGATTTAGTAGAGTTCGAACCTGTCTTTATACACACTTTCAAAGAGATACAAGGTATTGAATATAATATTGAGAAAGCCCACACTTACTCAGACGCCTTCATTTTCGCCAACAAACTGGAAAAAGAAAACTTCCTGACAGAAGGGCTCGATATGGAATCGAATCTGGCCTATGCCTACACGGTATTCCACATGGTGGATACCGCTGCTTACCGATACAACTGGGACGGTACGACTTATCCTGCTGTATCCGAATATGGAGGAGAGATAGGCAAATGGGCCTCGAATGCCAGAAACGAGAAACACACCATCACCCACAAGTTGCATCTGAACTATGTGATCAATAATAATCATTCTATCAACTTGAACTCACTGTTCAGTTTCGCATCCGGACACCCGAAAGATGACCTGAAAAATAAAGTTGTTGGTTATAAAACCAATTTCAGAAGTACGATGGCAAGCTGGATTGCCGGACTGGGATACGATTTCCGCACCGACAATGATATCTTCCTGAATTCGCTCAACGTGAAATATTATATGTATGGTATGAATACTCACATGAGCAGTATCATGTCTTCGGAAGCCGAGAAAGTGGATATGTTGAAACGGGATTTTGGCATCAGCAACGCTCTACGCTATAGATTTACTCCGGATTTCATGGGTAAACTCTCGGTAGGATATGACGTACGCCTGCCGGCCGAAAGCGAACTTTTGGGTGACGGATATACAGTCGCCCCTTCCGGAAACCTGCTTCCTGAACGCAATACAAGCGTAAACCTGGGTTTTCTTTTAGACCGCACCGGAAAGGATGCCAGCAACTTACAGGTAGAAGTAAATACCTTCTATGGATATCTTGAGAATATGATCCGGTTTACAGGAGGATATCTCCAGTCTCAATATCAAAACTTCGGAAAAATGCGTACCCTTGGAGTTGAAGTAGAGGTCAAGGCGGACTTGACTCATTGGCTTTACGGCTACTGCAACATGACCTACCAGGACTTACGGGATGTGCGGAAATTTGAACCGAATACCCATATAACCAACCCGACCAAAGGTAGTCGGATGCCTAACATTCCCTACCTTCTGGCAAATGCCGGACTAGAATATCATAAAGAGAATCTGTTCGGAGGCAAGGGACAGAACACCCGTATCTTTACAGACGGTTCTTTTGTTGAAGAATATTTCTACGATTTTGAACAAAGCCGGTTTCAGGAACGGAGAATTCCACGCACCTTCTCGGCCAATATCGGAATAGAACACAGCTTTATGAACGGACGGTTCATCATTTCGGCACGAATGAATAATCTGACTGATGCCCGAATGATGTCTGAGTTCAATCGTCCCCTACCCGGACGTAACTGGGGAGTAAGGTTAAGATATGTATTGAAATGAAACAAGATTATTTATTTTAAAAACCCAAAAACTATGAAGATTAGAAATTTGATGCTGGCACTTGCCGGCACTGCACTCGTATTTTCTGCATGCGAAAAAGATCCGAACCCTAAAGTCCCGACCACCGATGCCAACATCGCTCTGGCAACCATCCTGCCCAATCCCGACGGAATGACAGGAGCAGCTTACCTGCAACTGATCCGTGACGAGTTTCCACAAAATACAAATAACAACAACGGAATTCCCATTCCGTACGGAGGATCATACCCGATTATCGAAGGGAACGATATTTTCGTTTTTCCGGGATACATGGGCGATAGCAAGAACGAGTTAGTGAAATATACACGGAACAACGGGCAGCTGTCAAGAACGGGAACAATGAAATTGCCACCCAACTCTTCCGCCACCAATATCGTTTTTGCGTCTACCGGCAAAGCTTATCTATCCATGGCAGGATTAGGCAAGATCGCTATCTTCGATCCCACTACCATGACACAGCAAGGAGAGATAGACCTGACTTCATTAGGAGTATCCGACAGCAATCCGGATCCATCCGCCATGTTACTGCGCGACGGACTCCTATTCGTAGGCCTCAGCCAGATGGTGGGTGGATGGATTCCCCCACAGGATCGCCCGTACAGCGACATTGCCATCATTGACACCCAAACGGATAAGTTGCTGAAAATGATAACAGACAAGACCAGCGGCATCTCTATGCCAACCCGCCCAATCGACCGCTATTCCATCTTCATGGACGAGAAGAAAGACATCTACATTTCGTGTATGGGAGGCTTTGGTATGGTCAAAGGGCATAATGCCGGAGTTCTGCGTATCAAAGCCGGAGAAACGGAGTTCGACCCGACTTATCAATGGACAATCACAGGAGCCGCCATCAGCGGAGAAGAAAAGACTGCCGGATTTATCTCCGCCATCCGGTATGTAGGTAACGGAAAAGCGTATGCTTACATCAATATGCCGGGTTACTACAAGCCGGGAGAACAAGGACACACAGCCATCGCCGATCTTGCAGTGGAAATAGATCTGTACAATAAAACCATGAAAAAAGTGCAAGGACTTGACTTGTCCAACGGTTTCGGGGTTATGCTTTCCCTTTATAAAGGAAGTATGTTGATAGGTAACTCATCGGCTAAAGCAAAAGGTATCTACTCACTGGATATACAGACAGGTGAAGTGTCTAAAGAACCGATACTGACCACGGTAGGCAATCCGATATTATGTTACTATTTTGAAAAATAAGGATAGTCACCTTTGGATGATTTTAAGAAAGAAGTGCTCTTGCAGGATACACAGAGTTACCGTATCTTTGCAGCCGTTTAAAAAAAAAAATAATTATGGAACTTCCTGAAGATCCGATGATGCTGTTTAGCGTCATCAACATGAAACTTCGCGATTGCTATGCATCGCTCGACGAACTCTGTGAAGATATGAATATCAGCAAGGACATACTGATCGGAAAACTGGAATCGATCGGGTTCGAATACAATGCCGAACAAAATAAGTTCTGGTAAATGTGCCATATACCTGAAATCGCCACAGATTGAAAGTATGTCGAAACTCGCACTCATCACAGCTTACACGGATTTATACTAATAAATATCATTAGCTATCAATAGGTTAAATTCGTTCTGTGGAACTCTATGTTACTCTGCAATGAGTTTCGGCACACTCCAAATCTATGGCGAAAAGGTTATCCCCGCCTTTTATTATTTATTGGTGAAACGGAACCAATTAAAATCGGTATATCCGTCTTCTCCCGCTTTCTCCTTACTAAAATTGAATAAGGCAAAACGATTGGCAGTCCAGACCAGCCCAAGCCCCATACTAAGTTCATTACCGATGGGAAGGAAATACTTGCCATCGGTACTGTAATAGAAAACGGCACGGAAACCTACATCCATCACACGGGCACGTATCCATATTTTGTTCCCTTCAAAACGATCGATTGTTTCAATCGTTTGACCATCATTACACATTACAATTTTCTTTTCACCATTAGTCTGCTCTACAGCCACATAGGCATAGGGGAATTCAAATACACCGAAACCGGCTACATTTCCGTCTTTCAGTCCGGAGACATCCAGTTCGACTGTTGCTTCGGAAGAAGGTCCCTGTACCCTCTGGGTCAATGTATTGCGGGCTGTCTTCAACGATTCGGCATACGAGGCTTTCAGTCGCATATGTCCTTTCCGTTCCTTCAGGGACCAACGGCTATTGTCCGGATTATGGTTCCACTGCCATTGAAGTCCGAGCGAAGATGTATTGAATTCATCCGTTGTGGCAGGAGAAGCGAACGGATAGGTCTTTCCGACCTCAGGTTTCGGATAGGTAATAATGTCTTTACCACCACTGCCAAGCATCGGCCATCCATCTACCCATTTCACCGGTACCAAATGAGGTACACGCCCGATAGGGCCTCTGTCTTGCATGATAATAAACCACCAGTCACCATTCTTCAACTGCACCATCCCCCCCTGATGCAAACCGTTGGGGGGATAAGAACCGGAATCATTCATGATCAGTTTATGTTCGTAGGGTCCATAGATGTTATCGGAACGCAGACATATTTGCCAGCCTTCGGTTCCACCGGCTGGACAAGTGAGATAATACTTCCCGTTGATCTTATAAGCATGGGCACCTTCCATGCCATAGCCTCCTCCGAATTCATGGGCATTCTTAAATCGCTTATCCCATATCTTCACTTTCTCTCCCTTCACAGATTTAGCATCGGAAGCCAGCTCTGTAACATACAGTGTCCCTTGTCCGTGGAAAACATATACTTTGCCATCGTCATCGAACAGTAATCCCGGATCATACAGGTATTCCGGAAAGATAGTCCGTTCCCAAGGGCCTTTCACATCATCGGCAATGCAAATGGAAAAGTGCCCGGGGCCCTCTCCTTCCCAAGAAGGAGTGCAAAAGCCAACATAGAATTTACCGTTATGATGACGGATAGTGGCAGCCCATGATCCACGCAGATAACGATCGCCCCCCTTCAAATCATAGCGTGCATCTTCATCGTATCGGTCGACAGCATACCCTGCCATCTTCCAATTTACCAAATCTTTCGATGTGGCAATGGGACAACCGGGAACATAATGCATACTTGTGGAGACAAAATAGAAGTCATCGCCCACCCGGATCACATCCGGATCAGGCCAATCACCCCACATAATAGGATTAGTAAACGTCCCATTTCCATTATCCGGATTCCAAACCGGAGCTTGTGCATGGATACTACATAAAGGCAACATCCATGCAATCAATACATACAAATATTTTTTCATGACAGCTCTTATTATTTCATACATTCGACATCCTCTGTATAAGGAGCCACCTCAGCGCCAAACAGGCAGGCACCTTTCGTTTCGGACTGACGTAATCCAAGTATTATCACATTCTTTTCTCCGGCACGTAACCAACACTCCGGAAGATAGAACTCTCGTTGCGGCCCCTCTTCCCAATAGCGTCCGATATTGTGTCCGTTCAACCACATATATCCCGTTCCGGTAGCATTTACAATCAACTTCCAGGGAATCCATACCGAAGGATTTTTCCGGGGCATATTGAATTCGAGACGATACCAGGTAAGCAATGCATCCCGTCCGCCATCGACTGTTCCGGTTAGCTCTCCTTTACGCACCAAAGGATAATCGGCTGATAACTTCACAACAGACCAGCCCTCTGTGCTTCCCGTTCCCAAATTCCAGTCCTGACAGATTCCTCCGAGATCGGTGGAAACTTCCCAGTTCAGCTTCTTGATCACCTCGAACTCCTGTTTTAAACGGACTCCCTTGAGCAGACCACCTGCCCCGCTCCGGTTACTCACCACCATAGCTATCCCATTATCGCCCTCGTGAATGAAAGGGGCCACATTGATTACATAAGGTTTATCCCACTCTTCGTGCGTACCTACTTCCACACCATTCACCCATAAGGTCCCGGCATCATCTATACAACCAAATTCAAGGACAGTCATCCCTTCACGAATCATTTCTGGTGTCCAGCGGATACATGTACGATAGACGGCACAACCGGCTTTCTCCTGTAAAATCCAGGCAGCAGGCCATTTCGGTTTCTCCAATCCGGCAATTTGCAAGGTAGCCAGGTTATCAATCGTTTGCTGATCGAGCAGAATTTTTTCCCACCCCGCATCTTCAGCAAATACAGCGGGCATCAAACGGGGCCCGTCCGTTCCGACAGATTTTACAAACCATTCTTCAATAGGCTGAATACCTGTCTGCCTGCGTCCGAAACCGGCCTGCTTGACTCCGCTTAATTCCTCCATCGGACGGTATCCGTGAGCATGCCCCCGGTTCTCGTAAATGGCAATGATCTCGTTAACGCCTTTGTGTAAAAGCCCGGATACGATAAAAGTATTGTCCAGCTCGTCCTTCGATACACGCTCAGCAAATTCCCCATTCACGCAGACGTAAACAGGATCACCGGTGAAGAGTTCAAAAACCAGCGAACCATAGCGGTCAACTTCTTTCTGGGTAAGATTCACCTGACTACGATACATTGAATAACGGCAATCATTGACTCCCAACTCGGGAAGAGATTTACCTTTACGCAACGGTATCCAGTCTCCACGAAAGTCTTCGTCTTTCCGCCAGACATCTGTAATAGTGATAGGTAAGGGTAAAGCGACCGGACGTTCCGGCAAAGTTTGTTCACGCGGATACCACTCCACCATATCAGTTCCGGCGTGCACCACCAGTAACTTACTATCCAAAGCTGCCAACTGACAATCTATCCTCATGGGTTTCCCTTCAACAGTCAGGTTGACTAATTGACGGAATGCCTGTTTTTTATCACGATTCAACAGAAAGACAAACAAAGTTCCGTCGGCAGCCCGGCGAATCCCAATAGTCAGGTTATCGGCTCCTTGCACATCGAACCGGACAGGCCGACTTCTGACAAGCAGTCCCCCGAACTTATCGACCACCTCACCAATTCCTTTCACTGCAGCGTATTTCTCACCGACCCCTCCGTTTTCCTTTAGCGGAGCTCCATAATCATAAGTAGTAGTCATACGACGGGCTCCCCATCCGGCAAAATGAGTACCGCCAAAGAACATATAATAATTCAATCCGGTAGAACCACCCGCCATAGCCATCAAAGCCATCCCCCGGGCATGACGTCCGTCCAGATAACTGTCTTCACTCAGACGCCCACCGACGGTAGAGAACCAGCCACCTTGCAACTCGCACACAAATGCAGGTGCTTTGGGTTGTTCGGCCTTTAACTTCTCTATACGTGATTTAGCCTCGTGCATATTCCACCATACATATTGATTATCCATGTCAAACAGCTGGCTGATCACCGGATCATGAGAACCGCGCACTTCGGGAGTCACACAAGTAAAAAGAGGGACATCAATGCCATTTCGGATGCAAGCATCCGAAAGTACCCGCAGAAATTCTTCCTTTTTCTCGGACTCCATATCAAAGTAAATGTATTCATTCTCCAATTGTACCATTATGATACCCTTCTCACCCGGTTGCTTACGAGTGAGTTGTTCCTCACTAAATACCCGGCAAACAGCATTGTACCAATGCTCCGACCATTTCATGTGCTCAGGATGGTTGCTCCGAAGCCAGAAACTGGTATCATAGCTGTCCGGGCAAAATTTGGCAAGCCAGCGCGGATAAGCACCACCGGCCCACTCGGCACAAATAAAAGGACCGGGACGAACAATGGTATACAATCCGAACTCTTCATGTGCCATATGCAGCCATGCTTTCAGATCATCAAAATTGCATTGCGAATAGTCGTCCACACTCTTCGGCATATTCCGTTCATGCCAATTCCAGGGGACATAGGTTTCCACAGTATTGAATCCGGCTTCTTTTATCTTCCGGAAGCGGTCACGCCACAATTCCTGCGGGCAACGGAAGTAATGGAACGCAGCACTGAGTATAAAAATATCCTTTCCTTCGATAGTAAAACAATCTTTATCATATTTCACCCGGTCGGGATGGAAAAATTGCTTCTCCGGCAAGGTCTGTGCCTCCACAGCGAAATGTACTATCATTCCTAACAGAATGGATAGAGTCAAACTTCGATAATTCATATTCATTACTTTTTTCATTTATTGATACAATGTAACTTCAGCCAATCCGGCTGCTCCCTCCGAGCTTTTCTCAATGGTAAGGCGCATATATTTCAGTTCCTTACCGATCTGCACAGGCTTAAAATCCCATCCGGTACATTCTCGTTCGTATAGAGTCTCCCAACTCTTTCCGTCGATAGAAATTTCGACCTTATGGGTATAAGTAGAACTATCCTTCTGAAAACGAATCCGACTGGCAAACACATTCACAGATCGTTCCAATTCAAGTAGAACGATCTGGGGCTGAGATTCATCATCAGCAATCCACCATGAAAAATCATCTCCATCTGTAATATGAGAAGCCTCATAGCGTTTCTGTTCCGAAGTAGCCTCAACCCGAACCACTTTTAACGGAGTTTTTGTACAGATGACGTTTTCCCAGGCAGTAGCCTTTACAACAACTCCCTCTTCTTCATCTCCGGAATAGGGAACGTGATACCCTTCAGGTACAAATACCCCGTCGTATCTCCGGGTTACAATTTCCCGGGTGTCCCCCCGGAGTCCGTCTGCCGTAACCGAAATATGAATTTTACCGGGACGACAAGTCGTTCGTATCAGCGCATATCCTACTCCGCCTTCCACCAACTGGGGATTAATCCCGATACGCTCTATTCCATCCCCGATCAGACTTCCCTCACCGGATACGGAAATATGTATCCGGACATCCGATGTATTGACAAGAGTACCATTTGAATCACAGACCTTAAAGTAGACAGGAATCATATCCGATCCGTCCGCCACAGGTTGTATATTCTCTTCCTTCAACCAGATTTTGACCTGTCGAGGTTGTTCCGGAGTGCGTACACTGTGGGTAGCAACGACTTTTCCATCTACTATCCCTTCTGCCACTAATTCACCGGCCTCATAAGTACCGGCATTAAAAACATAACAGGGACTCCCACCTTTTTCTACAATGGAACGATAGAGAGGAGTACGCTCCTTACGCATCTGTTTTCCAATCAAATGATGATTACGGAAAAGGCGTACTTCGTCACAATTGGAAAATACGGTGATCTCATTTACTGACGAAACATAACGTGAAGCAGTGTTTTGTGATGCAATAAATACCATCGGCCCATCATATAATCCCGGTTGGGATATTTCTTTATCACGCATGCTCTGCATCATATAGTAACTGAACTTGGGATATCTGTTTATATCGACTATCCCACAAAACATGGTTTCCTGCTCTGCTCCACGTGCATAATCATTATAACTCCACAAAAAATGTCCTCCCATTCTGGGATTAGCATCAAGCATGCACCAGTCGAAATATCCATGCCCGTTAAGTTGCAAAAAACGCCCTCTGCACTGTTTCAATTGCTCTTCTTCATTTTCCATCAGGCTTACCCTAGGTTTTTCTCCTACTCCGTCACCCCACTCACGACAAAACAAAGGTTTCACTGCGATCTGGTCCTCCGGATAATTACTCATCACATCACCGTCTTTTGGAAAACGGGATACCTGTTTATAAAAAACATCGAAACAGTCTACCCGGTCTGCATGTCCAAAGTAGTCGCCGGCAGTGTACATCTGATCTCCGGGATATTCGGTATGTGCTATAGCATATAGATTCCGGGCTATCTCTGCCGGATAGCGGCTTTCATTAAGCGCTGTTTCCCATAGTATGACGGAAGGGTGATTCCTATCCCGACGAATCATTTGCTTCCCAACTTCATAAAGACGGGAAATGAATGTAGAATCGTTCTTGAAATACTGCCATCCGGGGATACACTCCACTACCAGCAACCCGTACTTATCACAAGCAGCCAAAAATGCAGGATCCTGCGGATAATGAGCTGCTCTGACGGCATTGCATCCGCCCCGCTTCAAATCGATCACATCTCTTTCTTGCATAGAATTAGCAGCTGCATCTCCTATATGTGCAAATGCCTGATGGCGATTGGCTCCACGCAGATAAAGTGATTCGCCATTAATATAGAAACCTCCGTCGCGGGTATAAGCAATAGTACGTATACCTATGGATTCAGTATGACAATCTACAACCTTACCGTTTTCAACAATCTCATTTTGCAACGTATACAAGTTTGGATCATAGGGATGCCATAACGATGGATGTACTATTTCCAGATTTTGCTCCAGATGAATGGCCTCACCGGCTGACAACCGAAAAGGAGTCAATTGACAGGCCACTATTTTTCCACTCTTATCTATCAGTTGCGTACGAAGTTGGGCTTTCCTCTTTCGTTTCCCTTCGTTTCTGACATGAGCCTTAACATGGGTCACGGCTTTTTCTTTTCCGACTACCGGATAAGTAACAAAGATGCCTCCTCCAGCTACCTCTTCCTCTTCTAAAGCATGAGTGATATGTAACGGATCACTGATAACCATTTCCACATCTCTATAAATCCCGCTATAGTAATAGAAGTCCATACCTGCCTGTGGTTTTCCAGGAGGTGTAAGTGGATCATATTCGGCAGAAGCCCGAACTGCCAGCAGATTGTCCCGGTCCCAGTTTATCCGGGTAGTAATATCTGTTACAAAACCGACATAACCTCCCCGATGAGCACTAATCTTCTGTCCGTTCAAATAGACTTCACAAGCATTCATGACTCCTTCAAACGAAATTTTTATTTGTTTGTCTTTGTATTGTGACGGTACTCTGAAAGTACGTCGATACCACCCGACTCCATCATAAATAATATCTCCTCCACAATGCTTCTTCTCTAATTGCATAATATGAGGGATGATAGCTGCTATCCAACCGGAATCATCCAAACCGGGCTGCCCACCGCTTTCAACTTCTCCCCGATGAAAAGCCCAACCGGTATTCATGTTCAACACCACTCTTGCCTCTGCCTCCCCTGCCAATGCAGGGAAGGAGCAGAATACAAGCATACTACAGAAAAAAAATATCCTGAAAAACATCTCTGTTACCTTAACCATATATCAAATAGAGAGAAATTAATAATGGGGATTTTGTACAATTGCCGGAGTGGCATCAATCACTGTCTGCGGAATAGGCCACAGATAATGCTTTGCCGGATCAAATTTCCGGTTCTCAACAAAAATTCGTTCATTTGTCAATGAAAGGGCACCGGTTACAGGATCGACCGTTCCAAGTAAACAACCATATACCTTCCCGTTCAACACTTGTTCACCGATTTTCCAACGGCAAATATCGAACCACCGAAGTCCTTCCATAGCAAGCTCCACACGTCTTTCTCTTCTGAGTAATTCACGCAATTTCTCCTGACCGGTATATCGGGTCCTGTCTACAACCGGCATTTTAGCACGGGTACGTATGTCGTCCAAAATATCGTAAACGGAATTATCAATCTGATTCAGCTCTATTTTACATTCGGCATACATCAACAGCACTTCTGCATAACGCATAACAATGGCATTCATACCACAATCCCACATATCTGCATAATCAGACAAATCGTCCACATATTTACGAACTAGATATCCTGTTTTAGAACGTCCGTAGGGAGCATAATAATCTCCATTCGGATCTTTCACATCGATTGGGTCGTAACGTTTTCCTTCGTATAGATTTCCCGGAGCTAATACGGTAACAGCCAAACGAGGGTCTCTGTGCAGGTAAGGTTCTTTCGGATCATATACCTCAGACTCTTCGATTGTTTTTCCATCTTCACACTCAAAAGCATCTACCAGTGATTGAGTAGGATTGATAGAACACCATCCGCCCACACTGGCCGGAGGCAATACTCCCAAAACCCAGTTACCGTACAGGCTTTCTACATATTGTACATCCAGAATAACTTCCGAATTATTTTCATTCGCAATCTTAAACAAACCTTTATAATCAGGAAACAGTTCGTAGCCCAATCCCATTACTTCGCTACAAGTAGCCATACAATCATCATACTGATGTTCGAACAGTTCCAGACGAGCTTTCAGTGTCAAAGCTGCACCACGAGTTATACGTCCGACATCACTTCCGGAGTAAGATTCGGGAAGTTGCGGAGCGATCTCTTTCAGTTCATTCAAGATAAACTCAACCACTTTCGCTTTCTCAGTACGTGGCAAATTGGCGTTTTTAATTTCAAGAACGGAAGTTACCAAGGGCACATCACCATAATGCGTCACTTTCTGAAAATAATCCCATGCACGCAGAAAACGTACTTCGGCTGTCAAGCGTTTGCGTAAATCTTCATTCATTTCGGGGCGATGGATATTCTCCAGGAAATTATTATAGCGAACCATGTTTCCATACCCCATATAGCTATAACCCGGATCGGTCGGGGTCGCTGTACCTGCAGCCTGTACTGCCCAGCCTTCCCAAGTAAAAGGATTATAAGCATTATCCGACGCACAGTCGGCATAAATCACTTCATCCATAGAAAACCAACCATTATAACACCCTGTAGCTGCGGCCATGGCATCTTTTTCAGTTCTCCAAAAGGCTTCGTTTGAAGGTTTGTCCAAAGGATTCCGATCTAAAAAATCGGTACTACATGCCGAGAACAAAGCGGCAAACAACAAACTATATATTATCTTTTTCATATGTATTATCTATCAGAAAGTAATGTTTAAACCAAATGTATTTGTTTTGACCTGAGGATAAGAGCTTCCTCCTTCGGGTGATTCCGGATCGAACCCTTTATCAAATTTGGTAAAGGTAAGCAGATTCTGCCCGCTATAATAAACTCTGATTCGTGAAATTCCCATCATATTACACCACTCTTTTGGAAGTGTATATCCCAACTGGAAGTTCTTCAAACGTAAATATGAAGAGTTGACAATCCAGAAAGAAGAGGGATTATAAATACTGTTGTTCTGGCGATAAGAAGAGAATGCTCTCGGAAACTTACCATTCGGATTGGTTTCAGCATCCCAACAATCACGATACATATAAGAAGGCTTTCCCTTAGCTCCAATCATTTCACCTACTACACCCGGACCTGCAAGATAGCCTTGCACATCAGCTGCTCCCTGGAACAGAAAAGTAGCATCGAGTCCTTTCCATTCGGCAAACAGATTCAAGCCAAATGTCCACTTAGGCATGGTGTTACCAATGTAGACACGGTCTTCTCCATCGATTTTTCCATCGTTATTAATATCACGGTACTTGATGTCGCCCGGTGCTGTATCAGTGCCGGGAATCGTTGCGCTATTAGCAACCTCTTCTTCAGTTTTAAAAAGTCCTTCGGCAATGTATCCTCCGATAGAGTTGATGGCATATCCTTCCTGGTTGAAATATTTACCACTCCAAATGCGTGCACCACCATTCTTCAGGTCCATCACTTCATTCTTATTATATGCGGCATTTGCCGATACCTGGAAATTCCAGCCATGAGTATTCAATTTATAACCTGCCGTTATCTCCAAACCGGTATTCTTTACTTTACCTGCATTTTGATAAGGTGCATTTAAACCATATAAGGTACTTACGGGTAATTTCATCAGAATATCATACGTCAATTTGCGGTATCCTTCGATAGATAAAGTATATTGATTGCCCAGAAACCCCATGTCAAGTCCAAAGTTCAAAGTCTCGGTAGTCTCCCAGATCAAATCGCGGTTAGCTCCATCGACCGGTGCTACCCCCTGTACAACAGTTCCGCCAAACGAATAATTAGCCTGATCAAGTACAGATTGGTAAGAATAGTAAGAAATAGCCTGATTACCCAAAACTCCCCAGCCGCCTCTCAGCTTAAGATCTGACAACACATTACGGGTTCCTTCCATGAAAGGCTCATTAATAATTCGCCATGCACCAGAGAAAGATGGGAATACTCCCCAACGTGAGTCCTTAAAGATACGTGAAGTTCCGTCACGACGGATATTTGCCTCAACCAAATAACGATTATCATAGTCGTAAGTCAAGCGTCCGAAGAATGAACGCAAAGCATATTCATTAGCCGAACCATCTGCAGTCTGACCATCAGGTGAACCGGCATTCAACTCCCAAAGATCATTGTTCAGAAAGTTTTTCCGATATCCTTTTGTCCAGTCTTCACGGTAATATTCCTGTTCGTATCCTGCCAATGCACCTACAGTATGTTTTCCAAACGTATTGTTATAGCTGACCAAAGTCTGTAAGTTCAGTTTCAGACCATTTTTACGTTCATCAGTTTGATTGTTAGGTCCCTGATACTTTGTAGGCTCACCTGTTTTCCAGTTATAATATTGAATATCCTTAATGAATTTTTCATCAGAAATCGATTTATATTCGTAACCCACGATTTCCTGAATTTTCAACCCTTTAATCGGTTCATAACTTACATTTCCGATGGCTCTGGTAATATGCTGTTTGGTAGTACGTAAATTACCTTCTTCAATAAATGCAAGTGGATTACCATCATTGGCATATCCATAATATCCATTTGAATATTTATAAGGAATGAAAGGAGCTATCTGATTGATCTGCGAAAAGATGTTAGACATTTCACCGGTAAAACCACTCACCGGTTCTTGTGCCTCCCCATAAGTAAAAGAAAGATTCATACCTGCCGTGAACTTGCCCATCTTGGCATTCATATTGCCTCGTACCGAATAACGGTCATATTTAGCAATATCTATAATACCGTCCTGTCCCAAGTAACCAGCAGAAAACATATAGGTCATTTTATCCGTACCACCTGAAATTTCAGCGCGGTGGCTATGCTGCAAACCGGTCTTATAAAATAATCCCTGCCAGTCTGTATCCGGATAATTGTCAGGATCCGAACCATTTCTAAACTTTTCGATCTCTTCATCTGTATAGATCGGATTCTTTCCTTCGTTAACCATAGCTTTGTTATACAACTTCGCATATTCCCACGAGTGCAGATATTCAGGAAGAGCCGTAGGTTTCTGCCACCCCACATAGCCATCATAACGAAGCGTGGGAGCTTTATCTCCTCCTTTTTTAGTAGTAATCAAGATTACTCCATTTGCCGCACGCGAACCATAGATAGCAGCTGAAGAAGCATCTTTCAGTACCGAGATGTTCTCGATATCGCTGGGATCCACTTCATTTATGCTGGATACCGGCAAACCGTCTACCACATACATCGGATTAGAATTATTCAGAGTCCCGACACCGCGTACCCGTATGGTTGTATTATCATTTCCCGGCTGCCCCGTCCCGGAGATAACCGTTACTCCGGGCAAAAGTCCCTGAATCGCATTCGAAACGTTTGTTACCGGACGATTCTGCAACGACTTGGAATCGACAGCAGCGACAGCTCCCGTTAAGTTTACTTTCTTTTGAACCCCATATCCTACTACAACCACCTCATCCAGGGTCTTCGTATCTTCCTTCATGATGATGTTAAACGCATCTTTTCCTTTTGTCGACACATCTTGTTGGAGATAACCGATATAACTGATAATCAAAGAAGCATTTTCCGGAACTTCCAGTGTGAATTCCCCATCCAGATTTGTTATCACCCCATTGGTACCGACTCCTTTTTCCACGACATTCGCACCAATAATCGGTTCGCCCGTAGCATCCTTCACCACTCCGGATACTTTTTTCTTTCGGGAACCGGACTGTTGGTCCGCTTTTTTTTCAATAAAATAAATCTTATTGTTTTTTATTTCAAAAGTTACCTTCGTTCCTGCCAACAGTTTAGACAATGCTTCATCCAGACTGGCATCTTTCACTTGAATAGAAATTTTGCGATTCACATCGATCAACTGATCGCTGAATACCAACCCCATTCCTGTTTGTGCTTTTATAGAAGACAGTATTTTTTCTACCTTCTCATTATTAAAATTCAAAGAAACTTTTTGTGACCATGCCGAAACAGTGAAGCCAAATAAAAGAACTCCTAAGAGCAACAGCATTTTCGTTCTGGTTCTTGTTTTCATTTCATACAGTATTAAATTAATTATTTTTATAGTTTATAAAAAGGCCTTTCTATATAAGCTAACACACCATCGAAAAGAAGGTATGAGTGCTATTTTTATTTTTCTGCAAAAAAAGATGCAGGGAAATGATAGGTCTTGCCCTTATGTAGTTGTACATGCCTTCTAACATCCCCACAAACCACCTCGTACCGTTCATTTTGCCGTGCATACAAAAATGCTTCTATCAATTTTCCCGCTTTCCAGGTAATGTCCAAAGTATGTCCTCCATAGATTTTTATACCTTTTATAGAACCATCGGCATAATCACAAGGCCAGGCCGGCAAAAGTTCTATTTTCCCCTTCTCGGTATAAACCAGCATCTCCATTAGCAGGCGTGGGATGCTCAAGACTGCATCCAAATTGTATACTTGATGTTCCGGATCATGTGAAGTGACCAATCCGTCATATAAATAATGACGACGACTGAAACGGTCCAGATTTGTTTTTACCTTATCTATATCGCCCAGACGCACTGCCTGAAGAGCCACATGAATTAATCCATGGGCAGAACCGGTATCGAAAGCAAAACGTTTGTTTAATGCGATACGTGCTGCATGTATAAGACGAGGATCTCCCTCCGACTTACCCAACTGCGAACCGGGAAAAACCGGATAGAGATGCGAAAGATGTCTGTGATTATATACGTCCTGATAAGCTTCATCAATCCATTCGGCCAAGGCTCCTTCGTCATTAATCCGATAGGAAGGCAACCGTTGCAGGTAATTATTCCATTTAGCCAATTCTTTTTTGTCAGCACGAAATGTACGCCCCATCTCAAGAAGCAAACGGAACACTTCTTTAGCAATAGCAACATCCATTGTAGCATCTTTGCTCAACCAGGTGTCAGTCCCCGGAGGAGCATTCTCGGGAGAAACACTGGGGCAAATGTGATATAAGCTATCACCATCCATAGTCAAGTAGTCTTCATAGAAGTCGGCCATTTCCCTGTATAGCGGGAACACATGTTTCTTAAGAAAAGCCTCATTACCGGTCAGCATGGCATACTCATAAAAAGGACGTATATTCCAGCCGGCACCACCGGGCCAGCACATCCAGGGAAAAGACCGTCCGAAATGGGTGAGATATCCACTTTCCGGATCATTATAATGGGCAACAATAAAGCCTCTGCACCCCAGATAATTTCGCGCGTTCAGTCTCCATCCGGGAAGCAGACTCTCCACATAACCAATATAAGATTCCGCACATTCATGCAAATTGCCCATAGATGCTGCCGAGACGGCCAAGTTGATATTTGAATCCCATACAAAGCCACCGATCCATCCGGGTTTCCATCCTCCTCCCCAGATTCCCTGTAAAGGAGGAGGATACTTGCCGGATGAAGAAATAAGCAAATAACGTCCCATAGCATGAATCTGCTCAAGAAACAAAGGAGTAACCCCATGCTTATGAATATCGGAAAGCATTTTCTCTGTCGAAGTCGTTTTCCAATCGGAAGAACAGCCTAAATCCAATTGCATGCGGCGAAACATTTCGGCATGTTTCCGACTGTGAGGTAACAACAGAGTATTATAATCGAGCGGTAAACGTGACAACTCCCTTTGCACGGAAGGGCGTACCGACAAATTTGCATTCTCCAACGGAGTAATTCTCACAAGAACGAGTACCTCGTCAGCGTCTGCTATTCTCAAAGAATCACCTTCGGTAATCATACTTCCCCCTTTAAGAGACACTCGGACCAATCCCTCATAACCACCGGCATCATATTTGTAAGCGGCACGGTAAGATAACCATCCTGAAAATGCTTCTGTACTCACCGATGAGAAAGCACTATCCAGATTATGCTCAAAATGAACTCCTTCACGTCCCGGAGTCTCCTTAAGCCCCAACACTAAATTTATCTTTCTTTGTCCGGTTGCTTTCAGACGGAGCACATTGACATTATGCTCTCTGGATGAGAATACAGATTCCGTCACTCCTCCTCTTCCACCCCAAAAGGCGGAAGTCTCACCCGTTTCCAGATCAAGTTGTCTTCTATAGCCATTCTCTGCCTGTAGAGTGGTATCGGTATACCGAATGCACAGATCAAAAGCTGGATGGGGTATAAGAGGCCAGCGCTGTACGGCTCCCATAGCAACCAATTGCCGATCAGCTTCACCGGTCATCAACTCATCTGCTGCATCGCTTCTCCCGGATTCTATCAACCGGCGCACTTCCGGAAGAAGCGAAGCTGTTGAAGGAACCGCTACTTTATGACGATCCCATCCTCTTATAAACAATTCCTCGTGGACACAGATTATTCGTTCCGATCCCGGTTGCCCCATCACCATCGTCCCGTGGCGACCATTGCCGGTGACAAATGCATCCTGCCATGATGTGGCAGGTTTCTCCGCCCAAACCACCCATCGTCCGGACGAAACAGAAGAAGATGGATGATGTACCGTACCGTAAGTAGTTGACAATGACAGACAGGCCATCAAAAGTGTAAACAGATATTTCATATAAACACATATTTGCTGTGATATCTCTTGTGTATAGATATCCGGTTCATACTTGAAATTAAATATTCTTAAAGGCCCTTTTACTACATAAGCTAACACCCCATCCGAAAGAAAGTATGAGTTTCCATATAAGAGCTTATCTAAAAAAATAGATGCAGCTCCTGAACAGGGTCTGCATCTATCTATAGAATAATAATTCAATCAATCTATTTTTCCTTCTGAATTTCGAATACCCCATCTTCCGTTTGCAAGAAACGTATCCATGAAACCGCTTCCAAATCACGCAATACATCGTCCACATTCACTTTGCTGGTAGATAGAGTAAACCTGTTATTCAATAGGGTGGAATCACGCACCACAAAATGAACATCATACTGCCGTTCCATGACCTTTATAATATCTCTCAGCGGAGTAAGATAAAAATTCAGGCTATTGGAACGCCAGGATGAAATCTGGCTCATATCATCCGGTTTGGTTATCTGGCAAATTCCGGATGTCCGGTTGTATTCGGCACTTTCACCCGGTACAAGAGGATATTCCTTGTTCTTGGTATCTTTCAACAGCACGCCTCCTTCTTCCAAGGTGACCCATACATTGGGTTCTGACGGATATGCCTTTACATTAAATTTAGTTCCGGTGACCTTTACTTCAACACCTTTCAAATCGATGATAAACGGACGCTTCTTATCCTTAGCGACCACAAAAAAGCCTTCTCCCCATAACTCCACACTCCGACTGAACAGACCGAACTTCTTGGGATACCGCAAACGGGTATCCGAATTCAACTGTATAACTGTTCCATCTTGCAGAACAACCTGCATTTGCTCTCCGCAAGGAACCTTTAATTCAGCATATTCTGTGGCAGAAAAGACTCCGGTTCTGTCAGCCAGAAACCAAAGAAATATACTAAGGAATAAAAAAGGAATCAATACCGCTGCCGCTATCAGTCCGCGACGATAAGAAACTATTTTTTTCTCAGGTTTTATTTGCCCGATGAAGCGTTCCCGCATCCGTTCTTCCGGCACCGGATGGTCTAACCATTCCCGGGCCCGTTCTTCGGTGAGCCGTGCAGACTCGCTCTCCAAACGCCCCGACAAATATTCGCTACCCTCTTCTGTAGCAAACCATTCCGCAACCAATCCCGCTTCTTCCACAGAAGCTTCGTTATTGAGCACTTTATCTATAATCGCATCATCTATTTTCATTTCGACTTTTCTTTATCTAATAATAAAAACACTTCATCAACTTAAAAGTATGAGTTGCTGCTCACTCTAAAAAATGAATCCACAATACATGAAGTAATACAATTAACGATTCAATCTCCGCACGGAGTATCTTAATGGCCTGAGTATAATGGGACTTTACGGTAGGCACCGTGATATGCATCTCGTCCGCTATTTCCTGGTTAGAAAGTCCTTTTTCTATTTTCAGGCGGCATATTTTCTGTTTTTGAGGAGGTAGTTTACCGATGGCAGTCCGAAGATGTTCCCTGAAATCTTTATCTTCAAAATTCTTCAGAAAACTGTCGTCCGCTTCTTCGTTCCGTTGAGCCATCTCGTAATGCTTTTCAAAGACAATCTGCCGATGTCTCAACTCGTTCATAATGTAGTTTTTCAGGATGGTGAACAACAGGCTTCTGATGCCAGATTGAAATTCAAAACTGGAACGTTGCTCCCACAATTTCATAAAAGTATATTGCACTGCGTCTTCAGCCTCTTCACCTGATTTAAAATACCGATAAGCCAGCGCATACAACAAGCGGTTATACCGTTCGAAAACAGTAACAAAAGCGTGCTCGCTGCCTTTACGGAGTTCAGCATACAGTTTCTGGTCAAAATCTAAAAATTGATTCATTATCGAATATTTCTCACTTGGTGATCTAAGGTCCTGCTTTTAGAAATGGCAAAGATAAGAAAAAACAGTTTGAACCTTATCCTCTTTGAGAATGTTTTAACTGTAGAATCTTAAAACAATAACGGTTATGGAGAAATATCTTATTCACAGTAATGAGCTGCACCTGATCGATCAAGAAAGAATCCACCAGGCAGTAGAGCAGATGGTAGAGTCATTGGATATGGCCGCCGGATCTACATTCAGTTTTGACCTTTACAAAGTGGTGGAAACCTATTTCAAGGATCTGGATAAACGGAGAGAGATAAACCATCTGTTAGGCATCACAGACAACACGTATGATCCTACAGAAGATTTCGGAGTGTGTTAATTGGTTAAATATAAATTTGCAAAAAGGGTGATTGCTTCTTCAGAAGTAGCCACCCTTTTTGAATATTCATCAATTCGGAGCCTGATGAACCGTAAGTTGCGGGAAGGGAAAATTGATGCCTTTTTCATTGAACGTAGCATAAATCGTCTTGTTTATGTCGAAATAAACGCCCCAATAATCGCCACTCTCCACCCAAACACGGACTACAACATTCACACTACTGGCATCCAGCGCATGCAGAGCTATAAACGGAGCAGGATCATTGAGAATACGCTTATCGGCGGTCAGCACCTCACGTACCACTTTTTCCACCTTATTATAGTCTTCACCATAATCGACGCCAAAGATCCATTCAACGCGGCGGGTCTTCTGGTTACTATAGTTAGTCACCACTCCACTGCTTAAAGCCCCGTTGGGCACATAGATGAGCTTGTTGTCGGCAGTTGTCAGGATTGTATGGAATATCTGAATTTCCTTGACCGTACCGGAAACACTTTGTGCTTCGATCCAGTCGCCTACCTTATAGGGTTTGAACAGTAAAATAACCAGTCCGCCGGCAAAATTTTGCAAATTACCGGAAAGCGCCATACCGACAGCCACACCGGCAGAAGCCAGCAAAGCAGCAAACGAAGTCGTCTCGACGCCCAATGCGCCTACCACGGAAACAATTAATAGTACGGTAAGAAGGATATTAACGAGACTCTTTACAAAAGTCTTGATACTGATATCCACGTTTCTCTTATCCATCACCCGGCCGACCAGACGGTTCAGCATCCGGATCAGAAAACGTCCGACCAAAAATACAATGACCGCTTTCAGAATATGTCCTCCGGCCTGTATGCCCGAGTCTATCAGTTGTTGGGTGATCAGTCCCAACTTATCGAGCCCGTCTGCCTGGGCTATAGCCTGGTCCAGCTTCTCAGCCGCCACTTGCAGGGAATCGGCGACTTGTTGTGTAGTTTGGAATAGTAGCATAATAATACAATTTTAGAGTTTGTCCATTTAATAACAGCGGACAAAGCTACAATGTTTTTATCAAATAGCGAAGTGTTTCTTGCTTTACACAAGCAAAAAGCGTAAATTTGCCGCCGATTCACTTAGTAGGGGTGCCTTAACATGACGGGCTGAGAACATACCCTTTGACCTGATCCGGGTAATGCCGGCGTAGAGAAAAACAAATTAGCAACATGAAAAAGATGATTTTTGCCGGCTGTCTGATGGCCGGAGCAAGTGTCTTCGCGCAAGCGGGCGAGACAGACAGCTTGAAAGTAGTAAATCTGCAAGAGGTGCAGATAGTATCCACACGTGCCACTTCAAAAACCCCGGTGGCATTCACCAACGTTTCGAAAGAAGAACTCAAAAAGCAGAACTTCGGGCAAGACATCCCTTTTCTGCTCAGTATGACTCCTTCGGCACTGACCACCAGTGATGCCGGAGCAGGTATCGGTTACACCACACTGCGCGTACGGGGAACAGACGGGACACGCATCAACATCACAGCCAACGGAATCCCGATGAATGATGCCGAAAGCCATACACTCTTCTGGGTAAATATGCCCGACTTTGCTTCGTCCGTAAAGGATATACAGGTGCAGCGCGGTGCGGGTACATCGACCAACGGCGCAGGCGCTTTCGGAGCCAGTGTCAATATGCAGACGGAAGGTATTTCAATGCAACCTTATGCCGAAATAAACGCCTCGTACGGTAGCTTCAACGCTCACAAAGAGACAGTAAAATTCGGGACGGGACTGCTGAAGGATCATTGGGCATTCGATGCCCGCCTGTCCAACATCGGTACGGACGGATACATAGACCGGGCATCAGTAGACCTGTACTCTTTCTACGCACAGGGTGGATATTTTGCCGACAATACTTCGGTGAAGTTCATCACCTTCGGCGGTAAAGAAAAGACGTATCATGCCTGGAATTATGCAACTAAGGAAGAGATGAAGAAATATGGCCGACGCTTCAACTCATGCGGCATGTACACAGATGACGACGGACACATCCGCTTTTACAAAGACCAGACGGACAACTACCTGCAAATGAACTATCAGCTCTTGCTGAATCATACTTTCTCGGCAGCATGGAACCTGAATGCGGCACTCCATTATACAAAGGGGGACGGCTACTATCAGGAGTATAAAGAGGATCGCAGCCTGAAAGAGTATCGCCTGCATCCGTTTATGTACGACGGAAAGGAAGTGGAAAAAAGCGACCTGATCCGGCAGAAGAAGATGGACAATCACTTTGGCGGCGGCGTATTCTCGGTGAACTACCGGAATGAGAAGCTGGACGCTTCGCTGGGCGGCGCACTGAACTACTACGACGGATGGCACTTCGGACGGGTGATCTGGGTGAAGAACTATATCGGCGAGTTGCTGCCCGACCACGAATATTACCGTAACAAAGCCAAGAAGACGGACGGGAACCTCTATCTGAAAGCCAACTACAACCTGGTGGCAGGCCTCAACGCGTATGCCGACCTGCAATACCGCTACATCAACTATAAGATACACGGTGACAATGACAAGTACGATTATAACACTGACGGACTGCAAAAGCTCGCAGTCAACGATCACTTCAACTTTTTCAACCCGAAAGCCGGACTGAACTGGGATATCGACTCCAACAACCGGGTTTACGCCTCTTTCTCCGTTGCCCAGAAAGAACCTACACGAAACAACTATACCGACGGTAACGCAGACGAATATCCGAAGGCGGAAAAACTGTACGACTACGAACTGGGGTATACCTACCGCAACACATGGTTGAGCGCCGGAGTCAACTTCTACTATATGGACTACAAGGACCAGTTGGTGCTGACCGGAGAATTGAACGAAATAGGCGAAGCCATGGCACGCAATGTGCCGGACAGTTACCGGACGGGCGTAGAACTGATGCTAGGAGTTAAGCCATGCCGATGGTTCCAATGGGACATCAACGGTACGCTGAGCAAGAACCGGGTGAAAAACTTCACCGAAAAACTGTACGAAGACGAGTGGAAGAACCCGATCGAAGTGGAACATGGTAACACCCCGATCGCTTTCTCTCCGGACTTTATACTGAATAATCGTTTCTCGTTCAGCCACAAAGGATTCGAAGCCGCCCTCCAGTCACAGTACGTCAGCAAGCAGTATATGAGCAATGCCAAGCAAGCAGAGCAGACACTCGATGCTTATTTTGTGAGCAACCTCAATCTGGCATATACATTCCAATTGCGACACGTGAAGTCGGTTACAGTGGGATTCACCATCTACAACCTCTTCAACGAAAAGTATGAAAACAACGGGTATGCCGGAAGCGGCTATACGCTGAAGGACGGCAAGCCCGAACGCTATAATTATGCCGGCTATGCCGCCCAAGCAGGTACAAATGTAATGGGTAACATCTCGATCCGCTTCTAAGCCATGAACTATCTCGAAATCACAGGTGCCCTTGTCGGGCTGATTTACCTTTGGCTGGAATACCGGGCAAGCATTTATCTCTGGATAGCGGGCATCATCATGCCGGCCATCTATATATTTGTATACTACCAAGCAGGATTGTATGCCGACTTCGGCATCAATATCTACTATCTGCTCGCGGCCGCCTACGGCTGGATGGTCTGGATGCGGGGAAGCGAAAAAGAGACCCGGGCCGAGCTGCCCATCACGCACACACCCTTGAAAAGATACCTCCCCCTATTGCTGGTATTCCTGGCAGCCTTCTTCGGCATCGCCTGGATACTGATCCGGTTTACGGACAGCAACGTCCCCTGGCTCGACTCGTTCACCACGGCGCTGAGCATCATCGGCATGTGGATGCTGGCACGCAAGTACGTCGAACAGTGGTGGGCATGGATCGTAGTCGACGTGGTATGTTGCGGACTCTACATCTATAAAGAGCTTTATTTCACATCCGCTCTTTACGGACTTTACTCAATAATCGCTATCTTTGGCTACTTTAAATGGAAACAAATGATGCATTATGAAAGTAAATGATATCGATATGGACGCCGTCATACTGGGCAACGGCGAATATCCGACCCACTCAATGCCGGAAACCATGCTGATTATGGCGCCTTACGTGGTGTGCTGCGACGGGTCCGCCGACGAACACATCCGAAGGGGATTTACACCCGATGCCATCATCGGCGACGGAGACTCGCTCTCACCGGAGAACAAGGAACGGTTCAGGACCATCTTCCACCAGATAGACGACCAGGAGACGAACGATCAGACCAAAGCGGTACACTTCCTGCTCGACCAAGGCAAAAAAACAATCATCCTCGTGGGTGCAACCGGTAAACGGGAAGACCATACCCTGGGAAACATCAGTCTGCTGATAGACTATATGAAAGCAGGAGCGCAGGTAACGATGCTGACGGACCACGGAATGTTTATTCCGGCATCGGGGCGGAACTGTTTCAAGTCATATCCCGGACAGCAAATCTCCATCTTCAACTTCAACGCCACCGGACTGAGGGCCGATGGGCTGGTATATCCGCTCAGTGACTTCAGTAACTGGTGGCAGGGTACGCTGAACGAAGCGACAGGCACCGAATTTACGATCCATGCGGAGGGAGACTACTTGGTTTATCTGAATTACTGACTGGTTTCTCCTTCGTCTCGGCCACTTCGACCAGATAGACACTGACGCAGATCATACCGATGGCAATGGTCTGCGACCAGCTGAAGCGGTCCTGTCCTACGAGTAGAGAGACGATGGTTGCCACGATCAGTATCAAATACCCATAGATGGCCACCACGGTAGTCTTCAGATATTTCAGTCCGATCGGTACCAACAGGTAGCTGACAACCGTAGGGAATATCAGGACAAAGAGGAGCACCGACAGCGGAAACCAGTGTAACGGCCCGGAAAATACCGGAGCATGGAAACCGGTGACAGCCGAAACGACGATGCTTGAAAAAGCCGCTCCGGCAAAGGTATACTTCAATACTGTAAACATTCCGACCGACTTCAGTATTCGGTTACTTGCCACCAGATAGACAGCATAGGCGATCGAACTCAACAGGCAGAGCATATTGCCTGTCAGGGCGTCCGAAGCCAGATCGTCACTCTTCTGAGCCAGAATGCAAAGAATGGCTCCGCCGAGTCCGAGGGAGATACCGGCTATCTTCATCGCACTGATCTTCTCCTTGAAGAAGACCACGGCGATCACAAACACCCAGATAGGCTGCAAACTGGTGAAAATGGAACTCGAGACCGGAGTCGTTTTACTCAACCCCATCAGATAAAGAAACATGAAACCATAGATGCCCAAGGCTCCCAGGAGAAAAAGGAATATTTTTTCTTTCCGGGTGGAAATTTCGGGCTTGACAAACATCCCGATGATCCAGAAAGCAATGGCGGCAAACACGCACCGGAGGGTAACTCCCGAAAGGGGGCTGACCCATACGGGAAGCAGATATTTCAACGCATTCATGTTCAATCCGCTAAAGGTTTTGGAAACCACCATACTCAGATTGGCCTCCACTTTCTTATTCTTCATCATACGAGGGTTATTTTTTTATTCCCGTACAACAAAAGAGGGAGACGGAAAGTTCGGAGAAAGAAGGACGATAAAGTCCGGAGCGGAAAGCAGATTACGATTATTTAGTTTTACACTAAAAACAGACTTTCACCCGCATGCGGAACGAAGAAAATCCGCGGGCGGGCGGAAGCGAAACCGGAGATGCCTGCAGGCAAAAAAAGTGGCGGGGGGTTTTTTAAAAA
>ERZ773164.687-NODE-687-length-38550-cov-60.391843_pt1 | contig 38550 bp, 36 predicted proteins | sample MGYA00511917_ERZ773164 | MGnify/ENA primary metagenome ERZ773164 (study PRJEB29015, sample SAMEA2737847) | human gut metagenome | biome: human gut; feature: human-associated habitat; material: faeces | place: China | collected 2012 ...
GCGCGTCGAAATCGCTGGTGGTTTTCTGGTTCTCTTTTGACATCAAAAGAGAACATTAGCCTTAATGAAAAAGCGCTCTAACCCCGCGCCGTCGGCGCGCAAAGAAAGTAACGGATTTTACGATAATACAAGAAGTACAAGGAGGCCCACTATGTCCAACATCGTCATCATCGGCTCCGGCCCGGCGGGGGTGTCCGCCGCGCTGTACACTGCCCGTGCGGGGGTGGACACCACCGTCCTCACCCGGGGGCCGGGTGCGCTTGACCGTGCAGAGCTTATCCAGAACTACTACGGCTTTGCCGCCCCCATCTCGGGTGCGGAATTGGAGCGTCAGGGCATCGAGGGGGCCAAGGCTGTGGGCGTTAAATTTGTGACCACCGAGGCCGTGGGTCTGACCTATACCGATAAACTCACTGTAGAAACCCTCGATGGAGATTACCCGGCGGACGCTGTTATCCTCGCCACAGGTGCTTCGCGGGCGACGCCCCGCATCCCGGGGCTGGCGGGCCTCGAGGGCCACGGCGTCAGCTATTGCGCCACCTGCGATGCCTTTTTCTATCGCGGCAAAGATGTGGCCGTGGTAGGCAGCGGCGAGTACGCCCTGCATGAGGTGCAGGCGCTTTTGCCGGTGGCGGCCAGCGTCACCCTCCTGCTGAATGGTGCGCCGCCGGCGGCAGAGTTTCCGCCGGAGGTGACTGTCCGGCCGGAAAAAATCGACGCCATCCTCGGTGAGCAGAAAGTCACCGGCGTCCAGCTGGCCGGCGGCGATGTGGTGGAGCTGGCGGGTGTGTTTGTGGCGCTGGGTGTTGCGGGCAGCACGGCGCTGGCCCGGAAAATCGGTGCCGCTGTGGAGAACGGCCGCATCGTGACAGATGAAAAAATGCAGACCACCGTCCCCGGCCTCTACGCCGCCGGAGACTGCACCGGCGGGCTTTTGCAGGTGGCGAAGGCCGTCTATGAGGGCGCTCTGGCAGGCACCGAAGCCGCCAAAGCGCTGCGGAAGAGGTGATTTAAGATGCCGGAGATCCTGCCTATCCCCAAATGCAGCGAGCACCGCCAGTGTCTCGCCTGTGCCTTCCCCTTCTGGGACAAGCTGACCGCCGAGCAGCAGGATATACTCTGCCGAACCACCCGCCCGGTGCGCTATCACAAGGGCGAGCGGGTCCACAGCCCGGTGGAGAACTGCGTGGGCATCCTGCTGCTGCGCACCGGCCAGTTCCGGGCGTATCTTCTCTCCGACGATGGCCGGGACGTGACCCTCTACCGCCTCTTTGGCGGCGAGATCTGCATCCTATCCGCCTCCTGCGTTATGGACTCGGTGAACTTTGACCTCTACATCGACGCCGAAGAGGACACCGAGGCCTACTGCATCAGCGCAGGCGTCTTCCGCAGTCTCATGCAGCAGAACGTGGAGGTGCGGTGCTTCGCCTACCAGATGACCGCCGAGCGCTTCTCCGACACCATGTGGACGATGCAGCAGATCCTCTTCATGAGTGCCGACCGGCGGCTGGCCATCTTCCTCGCGGATGAGCTTGCCAAGACCGGCGGCGACGATGTCCGCCTGACCCAGGACCAGATGGCAAAGTACATGGGTTCCGCCCGCGAGGTGGTGAGCCGCCTGCTGAAATACTTCGCCGGTGAGGGCATCGTGAAGCTCTACCGCGGCGGGGTGACCGTGACGGATAAGGACAGGCTGACGAAGATAGCACACGGAGAGTAAAAAATGACGCCGTGCATTGCACGGCGTCATTTTTGGTGTTTGTTTCGCCACTGTTCCACGTCTGCCCACTCGGCGCGGCCTACCATATAATCGAGGCTCACCTGATAATAGTCTGCCAGTGTGATGAGGTGGTGGGTGGGTATCTCCTGCACACCCAGTTCGTATTTTGCATATTGTTGCTGCGTTGTGTTGAGGATTTTTCCGACATCCGTCTGTGTAAGGTCGGCATCCTCCCGCAGGTCGCGCAGGCGTCCATAGTAATACATCGTAAGCCCTCCTGAGAGGAACTATACTTGACATCTGATAAGATGTATTGACTTTACGCCTTATCGGATGTATTATAGAAATAAGAAGACCGGTTTATTCAAAAATAAGGAGGTAGAACGATGAAAGCTGAATTGATTAGCACGATTGTAGGCGCGGCAGCTTGTGCAGCGGCAGGCGCAGCGAAAGGGGCCAGTATCGGCATTGCCGTCGGTGGCCCCATCGGTGCAATCGCAGGCACGATTCCCTGTGCGATTGCAGGCGGTGTGATTGGTGCTTTGGGTGGTAATAACGTAGGCCATCGTATTGACGAGCGTTGAATGATAGTGAAACTCAAATAAGCGAAAAAAGGCCGTTGCTCGACATAATATATGTCAAGCAACGGCTTTTTCTTTACAGAAATAAAATTTATTCAAAATGATTGACAATCTTCGATGTGTACGCTATTATGTACATAAGGGGGCGGTAACATGACCACGACGAACATCACCAATTTCCGCAAGAATGCGTTCAACTATGTGGAGCAGACCATCAAGTACAACGAGCCGCTGAACATCAGCACGAAGGACGGCGACGCCGTTCTGCTGAGCGCGGAGGATTACAGCGGCTTGATGGAGACGCTGTATCTGGTTTCAGTACCCGGCATGAGGGAAAAAATCATGGACGGCCTGAAACAGCCTCTGGACGAATGTCTGGACGAAGATGCAGTGGAGTGGTAAATGTATAAAATCGTCTACACCAAAACAGCGGCGAAGGATGTTCCGAAGCTGAAATCTGCCCACCTGGCAGATAAAGCGAAGGCTCTGCTAGATATTATCCGGGATGACCCTTTCCAGAAACCGCCGCCCTATGAAAAACTGGTCGGAGATTTGAACGGCGCGTACAGCCGCCGTATCAATTTGCAGCACAGACTAGTCTATCAGGTCTACGAAGAAGAAAAGACCATCAAAATTCTGAGTCTCTGGACTCACTACGAGCGATAAAAAATGCCATCGTGCTTAGGCACGATGGCATTTTTGCTGTTAATGGGAATTACCCTTTGCACCCCTGCTCTTCCCAGTCGCCGAAGTCGGAGACGTCGGCGATTTTAGTCGGGTCGAACTTGCCGTTTTCGTCCTTGGGGGCGACGGCGGGGCCGGCCTCCACGGGGTTCGGGTTCGGAGCCTCGGGGTCACAGACCGGGCGCTCTTCGCTCAGGTCGGGCAGAGTCACAGGCTCTGCGGCCTCAGCGGGCGCTGCCTCCGTCTCAGGGGCGGCGGGCTCCTCAGCGGGAGCGGTCTCTTCTGCCGGTGCGGCGGCTTCGGCCTCCGCCTTAGCCTCACCCTCGGCGTATGCCTCGGCGGTCTTGGCGGCCTCTGCGTCGTCCTTTTCGGCTTCCTCGGGGAACTCGATGGATTCGATGATGGGTGCGGCCTTTTCGTTCAGGAGCTTGTCCATGATGACGATGGCGGCACCGGTGGCCGCCACAGCGGCGGCAGTACCCAGAATGCGGAAGATTGCTTTCATGCCATGGCCTCCTTGGTTGTGTTGTAGTTAGGAGAAGGTGACAACATCGTTCAGCGGCTTCTCGGCAGGCTCCACCGACAGTGCGGTGAGCACCGGGCCTTTGCCGCGGTAGATGTTATGGAACTTATAGCCGACCTTTGCGGTCACTTTGACCCATGCCCGCTGCTCGAGGGCCTTGTAGCCGTCGTAGCTGCAGGGGAAGCCCACGAACTGGATGTCCTGTACGCAGCAGGTCATGGCGAACCGGCCCGGCACGAAACTGTTCTTGCCGGCACGGTTGGTCTGGCAGACCTGTGCGAGGAACTTGACGGTCTTGCCCGCGTACTTCTGGGGCTCGTCCTGACAGTCCATATACCAGATGCCGTAATCGTCGTCCGGGATGTCGATGACCGGGGCGTTGATGTCGAAGGGCAGGGGGTCGGGGATGTCGTCGTAAGCTACGCTGCCGTCCTTGAACTCGTAGGCGATGTCACACTTGCGGGATGCCTGACGCACCAGCTTGTGCAGCTCCTGACGGGCGGCGTCGTTGTTGACGGCCTCGGCGCGGTTGAAGACGATGAGCTCACTGCGGGCGATCTTGTCCAGCATCAGCGCACGCATGGAGTTGTCGCGGGCGTAGGTCAGCGCGGTGGTGCCGTCGGCGGTGGCGATGCACTGGTAGACGATCCAGTTTTCGGGCAGATTGTTTGCCAGGTCCTGCAGCATCCACATACCGTTGTACTCGATGACCACGCGGCCTGCGTCGGCCTCCCTGGCCAGCTTTGCGAGGTTCTGGGGGTTCAGCTCAGCCTTGTCCTCGAGGTTGTAGAGGGTCACGCCGGGGAAGGCGAACTTCTTCTCATTGTACTCTTCTTCGCCCTCCTCGCAGACCAGCAGAAGGGTCTTGTCGCCGGAGTCGAAGTTGGGGTCTTCAAAGGTCTCCTGAATGAACTTGGTCTTGCCGCTCTCGAGGAAGCCCACAAACAGGTAAACCGGGATCTCATTTGCCATAATCTTTTATCCTTTCAGGGTCGATCAGCAGCCGAACAGTGCGGCGATGGCCTTTTCATCCAGCTTGGAGCCGATGACCACCAGCTTGCCGCCGACGTCTGCACCGCGTGCGCGGACTTCCCACTCGCCGGGAACGTAGTCGAACTCCAGCCAGCCGTCTGCGCCGCCGTCCACGATGCCCTTGGAGCGGAGGATCATGCCGTAATTGCCGGTGTCCAGCTCGGTGAGGGCGTGCTCAATGTCAGCCTTGGAGAACTTCTTGGCCGTCTCGACGCCCCAGCTGGTGAAGACCTCATCGGCGTCGTGGTCATGATGATGGTGATGATGGCCGCAGCAGCAATGCTCGTCGTGGTCGTCATGGTCGTGGTGGTGATGCTCATGCTCGTCTTCATCATCGTCATCGTGGTCATGGTGATGGCCGCAGCAGCAATGCTCGTCGTGGTCATCATGGTCGTGGTGGTGATGGTGCTCGTACTCATCCTCATCATCGTCGTCGTCATCATGATGATGACCGCAGCAGCAATGCTCATCATGGTCATCATCGTGGTCGTGGTGATGATGATGTTCGTGCTCCTCTTCCTCGTCCTCGTGGGCGTGCTCCTCGTTGGCCTTGGCAGCCATAGCGATCAGCTCAGCCTTGAAGTCGTCCTTGGTGGACATGGCCTTGAGGATCTGCTCGCCGGTCAGGGCGTCCCAGGCAGTGGTGACGATGGTAGCGGTGGGGTTCTTCTCGCGCAGCATGGCCACAGCGGCGGCGATCTTTTCCTCGGTGGCGTTCTGGGTGCGGCTCAGGATGATGCAGCTTGCGTGGCTGATCTGGTCGTCGTAGAACTCACCGAAGTTCTTCATATACATCTTGACCTTGTTGACGTCGGCCACGGTGACGAAGCTGCTCAGCTGAACATCCAGATGCTCGGCCACGCCCTCGACAGCGCGGGTCACGTCGGACAGCTTGCCGACGCCGGAGGGCTCGATGACGATGCGGTCGGGGTGGTACTGCTCCACCACCTGCTGCAGAGCGGCGCGGAAATCGCCCACCAGAGAGCAGCAGATGCAGCCGGCGTTCAGCTCATTGATCTGGATGCCGGACTCCTTCAAAAAGCCGCCGTCGATGCCGATCTCGCCGAACTCGTTCTCGATGAGCACGACCTTCTGGCCTGCAAAGGACTCTTTGATGAGCTTCTTGATAAGGGTGGTCTTACCGGCGCCAAGGAAGCCGGAGAAAATATCGATCTTGGTCATAGTCTGAAATGCCTCTTTCTTTTATGCAGACGCCGCAAAGGCGCTGCCCAGCAGGCCCGTCGGGCCTTACAAGCAGTCCGGGCCGCTGAGTGCTGACCCGTAAAATTCCTACACTCCTATTATAACAAGGCTGTCAATGGCAAACCGGCCTTTTTGATGAGAAATTTGTAACATTTTTTGCAATTTGCTTGCATTTTCGGGCGGCAGGGGCAAAACAAAAGCTCCCCGCAAGCAGGCAGGGAGCAAAAAATGCGGTGTCAATCGGCAGTCTGCCCCATCTCTTCAATAATCCATTCGGCGATTTTCTCAGTCTTTTCGTCCGTCTCGCCGGTGAACCAGAAAATGCCGTCTTCCGTCTCCACCCGGAGGAACTTCCCGGCGGTGGGGTCGAGGCAGAGATGCACGGTGCCGTCGTGTACCATGACAAAAGAACCCTGCCAGTAGTGCTCCAAATCGAGGCCGTGTATCCGGCCGGCCTCCGGCAGGGAGGAATAAACCTGAACCTCGGTGATGTCGTCTATGGGAATCGTGTACTTCTGAGTCTTTCCATGGTAGGATTGCAGCTCTACCGTGGGCGACACTTGCAGTTCCAGCCTTGCGGGGGTGTGGTCGAGAACGCCCAGCACCGGCCCAACCAGCAGAATGCTGACGATTGCAATGACATTGACCGCCATAGCGATTTTACCCCGGAGGGTGGCGAGATTGACAGCGCTTCCTTTGCCGATACGTTTGGGAACGGAGATGCGCTTGTCGTCGGGGTCATAATAGAGCAGACCGTATTTCCATGCGGCGTCCTCGGGCGCGGCAGGCCAGCCGTGGGCATCCCGCAGTTTTTGCAGAGCGCGGTTCCCCCACAGACAGGGCAGATACGGCAGGGCCAGACTTCCGAAAAAGAAATAGACCCAGACCGTGACATAAAACAGCGAATTGGGCGCGAAAAACAGCCCGACGCTCACAGCGGCACAGAGCAGGCAGATGGTGCGCAACCGACGCAGATACCGCTGTACGATGTCCTGCACTTCGGGCAGCTCGGCGGCATTCTGCGGCAGCGTGACGCCCAGTAGGGCGCCGTTCCGCTCGATGCGTTTCAGGCTCAGATAGTCGATGCCAACACAGACGATAAGGCAGACGAGCATGATGATGGAAAATACCATGAAAACGCCTCCATTCTATAAAGAGCTTCCGACCCTAGCATACACGGAAAAACGCGAAAAGTCAAAACATCGCCCATGAATTGCATTCTGCGCCCCGGAATGATACAATAAGGGACAGCAAACCATCGCCGCCGGACGTTTTTCCGGCAGAATAAAGAAAGAAGGCTTTTTGACATGAGCATGAATACCGTTCCCGAACGTCTGGCCGCCCTGCGCGAGGCCATGAAGGCTAACGGCGTGGACGTCTACCTCATCCCGGTGGGAGACCCGCACGCCAGCGAGTATATGCCCGACCACTACACTGCCCTGACCTACTTCTCCGGCTTCCACGGCGAGAACTCCAACTTCGTCGTCACCATGACCGAGAGCGCTGTCTGGGCCGATGGCCGTTACTTCGTGCAGGCGGAAAAGGAGATCGCAGGCACGGAGATCCAGCTGATGCGGATGGGCGAGCCGGGCGTGCCGACCGCCGAGCAGTACTGCGGCAAAGTCCTGCCCGAGGGCGGCAAGCTGGGCCTCTGCGGCCTGACTGCTTCCTGCGGTCTGGTGCGCAGCCTGCAGAAAGAACTGGACGCCAAGAAAGGCACCATCAAGCTGCTGGACCTCGAGGACGAGCTGTGGACGGAGGGCCGTCCCGCCCTGCCCGCTACCCCGGCATGGCTCCTGCCGAAAGAGTACGCAGGCTTCTCCCCTGCCGAGAAGCTGGGCCAGCTGCGTGCGAAGCTCTCTGAGCTGGGCTGCACCGCACAGCTGGTGGGCAAGCTGGACAATCTGGCATGGCTGCTCAATCTGCGTGCGATGGACATTCAATGCACCCCTTATGCAATGGCCTATTGCTATGTGACCCCCGATAAGGCGACCCTCTTCATCAACACCGCCCGCGTCAGCGCTGAGGCTGCTGCGGAGCTGAAGGCAAACGGCGTGGAGCTGGCCGAGTACGACGATGTGCTTACCGTCCTCGCCGCCCAGACCGAAGAGCAGACCGTTCTGGCCGACCCCGCTTCCGTCAACTACGCCGTTTACCAGACCCTGCAGGCCAACCCGGCTCTGACCGTCAAGGACGAGGCCGACCCCCTGCTGCCCATGAAGGGCGTCAAGAACGAAGTCGAGCTGGCTCACACCCGCGAAGCTCACATCCGGGACGGCGTGGCTATGGTGCGCTTCCAGATCGAGCTGGAGAACCGTCTGGCCGCCGGCGAAGAGCTAACTGAGCTGACCATCGACGAGATCCTCCACAAGTACCGCAGCGCACAGGACAAGTTCCTGACCGAGAGCTTCGGCACCATTGCAGCTTACGGCCCCAACGCCGCCATGATGCACTACCACGCCACCGAGGAAGACCACGCAAAGCTCGAGAAGAAGGGCTTCTTGCTGGTGGACAGCGGCGCGACCTATATGGACGGCACCACCGACATCACCCGCACCTACCCGCTGGGTGAGCTGACGGAGGACGAGCGCCTGTTCTACACCTGGACTTTACAGTGCCACATCGACATCGCCCGGGCTGTCTGGCTGGACTACTGCGACGGCCATATGCTGGACACCATCGCCCGTGAGCCGCTGTGGCGCCACCTCATCAACTACCGCTGCGGCACCGGCCACAGCGTCAGCCATGTGGGCAACGTCCACGAAGGCCCCCACGCCCTGAACGGCCGCAACACCACCGTCTTCAAGCCGGGTATGATCGTCACCGACGAGCCGGGCGTCTATGAGGGCGGCGTCGTGGGCATCCGCATCGAGAATGAGCTGGAGTGCTATCACAAGGCATCCAACCAGTACGGCGAGTTCCTGGCATTCCGCCCCATCACGTTCGTGCCGATCGCCACCTCCCCCATCGTCCCGGGCGTTCTGAGCCGCGACGAGCTGGATTGGCTGAACGCCTACCACCGCGAGGTCTTCGAGAAGCTGGCTCCCCACCTGACCGAGGACGAGCGCGACTGGCTGGCCAAGAAGTGTGCCGCCATCGGAGCGTAAAATTCCTCTAAAAGGCTCCCCTATTAGGGGAGCTCCGCGACATGCCCGTGTCAGCGGGATGGAGCGGTGAGAGGTTGAATTTCAACAAAAGCGGGAGGCCCCGCAGGGGCCTCCCGCTTTTCTTTAGGATGAGATCTCTGCCTTGTGCTCTTTCCAGTAGGCTTTCGCCTCGTCGATGACCTTCTTGAAGGGGCCGGAGGGGTAAGTGCTCTCGGCGATGTCGATGAGGAATTTGTAGAGCTGGGGCCGCACCTGCTCATACATCCCAAGCCGGGTGTAGAGGTCCTTGTAGTAGTGGAACACCTGGATCTTGTTCTGCACCAGAGTGGCAGGCTTTATCTGGGTGTGGCAGATGCTCTGAGGGTTCTGGACGTAGTAGTAGCCGGGCTGCGGGATGGACGCAAAGACTTCGGCGTACTGGATATACTGCATGTTGAACACGAGGTCTTCGGCCCAGCGCATTTCGCTGGTAAAGCGGATGTCGTGCCGGGTGAGGATGTCGCGGCGGTAGAGCTTGTTCCAGAGCACGCTGTAAAAGTAAGAGGCGGGCTTATCCATCAGGCGGCGGGCGAAGGTGTCCTTGTCGTAGACGCCCTCGGGCAGGAAACCGTATTCCCGGTTCTCCGGCGGGCGTGCAACGTGCATGACGCCGAGGTCGTCCTGGATTTTTTCCAGCACCTGTTCCGGCTTTGACGCCCCGGCGGGGATGACCATGGTGTAGGGCGAGATGACGAGGTCGGCACCGGTCTTCTCTGCCGCCTCCACCAGCCGGGCCGTGTAGTCCGGGGCGATGTAGTCATCGCTGTCCACGAACTGGACGTACTTGCCGCCGGCGAGCTTCAGGCCGAGGTTCCGGGTGTCGGACACGCCGGAGTTTGCCTTGTCCACCAGCAGGATGCGGCTGTCCTTTTTGCGGAACTCCTCGCAGACGGGCAGGCTCTTATCTTTGGAGCCGTCGTTGATGACGATGAGCTCGAGGTTCTTGTACTCCTGCCCGCAGATGCTTTCGAGGCAGCGGCTCAGGTGGCTCTGGGCATTGTACACAGGGACGATGATGCTGACGAGAGGCATTTCCATAGCAGTTTCTCCTTCTGTTTTTCAGAAGCTGTTTTCGTGAGCGGGGTGCGCAATGCTTATGAAAACGGCTTCTCAGAGCAATGATACTCCCGCCGGGCCAAAAAAGCAAGCGCCGGCGGCAGGCCCGAAAGGGGGCTTCGGAATGATATTTCATATCGCGGTGTGCAGCCCGGACAGCGTCCTCCGCAGCCGGGTGGAGCGGCAGTGTCTCGACTATTATGCCCGGCGGGACGACGCCTGCATCATCGAGCAGCTGGACAGCCCGGAGGCCCTGCTGGCCCGGGACGACGCCGGGGAGCGGTACGAGCTGTATCTCATCGAGCTGCCGTCCACGGCAGCCGCCGCGTCGCTGCGGGCAGCGGCTGCACTCCGCAGCCGGGGGCGGCGCAGCCCGCTGGCTTTTCTGGCCCATACGCCCGCCCACGCCTACAGCGCCTACCGGGTGGACGCCATGCAGTATTTATTGCTGCCTGTCCCGCCGGAACAGCTGGACGCTCTGCTGGCCCGGGCCACCGAGCCGGAGTACGGCCCGGCCATCCCGGTAGCCACGGCGCCGGGTCTGCGGGTGCTGCCCTTCGCGGACATCGAATACCTCGAGTGTACCCACCATGTGGTGCATTTCCATCTCGCCAGCGGCGAGGATGTGCCGTCCCTGTCCGTCCGGGTGCCGTTTGCACAGGTGGCCCAGCCGCTTTTAACGGATGAGCGCTTCGTCCAGCTCCACCGCTCCTATGTGGTCAATCTGGCGGCGGTGTCCCAGCTGGCGGCGGGTGAGTTCTGGATGCAGAGCGGCGCACGGGTCCCTGTCCCCCGCGGGCGGGAGCCTGCAGCCCGCACGGCGCTGAAAGATTATCTGGAAAAGCAGTTCCGATAAAGCAATGGGGAGGCCCGGAAGGGCCTCCCCATTGCTTTATAATTTTGTCCAGTCCAGCTGTGTCCAGTCGTGTATGTACTGGTCGGCGAGGCGCTGCAATTCGGGCTGATCGGCAGCGCTGGTCTCATCCTCGATGTCGATGAGGTAAAAGCCGCACTGCCTGGCCGTGCGGGTGGCGTAGACGGCGTCCTCGCAGACGACGGCGTCGGCGGGTTCGCTGCCGCCCAGCCGCTCGAGGACTTCGCGGAACACCTCGGGGTGAGCTTTGCTCTTCGCGCCCTGTGCGGTGTAGAAGAACTCGAAATAGTCTGCGACGCCCAGCCGGGTGAGCACTTCTTCGCACTGCTCTGCCCAGGTGTTGGAGCAGATGCACATCCGCACGCCCTCGGCTTTCAGCCGGGCCAGCATCTCCCGGACGCCGGGCTTCAGCTCGACTTTTTTGTACAGGTCCCGGATGACCTGCCGCATGGCAGGCTCGTAGTCCCGAAGGGTCAGGGGCAGATCGTAGGTGCGGATGAGATACTCCGCACCCTCCACCATCCCCATGCTCAGCAGAACATCGTGGATGCCGGGTCTTGCGGTGCGGCCATAGCGGCGCAGCAGCTCCAGCGGTGCGCCCTGCCACACCACGGTCATGCTGTCGGTGAGGGTGCCGTCCATGTCGAAAATCCATTGCTTGCGGTGCATCTGTCGTCCTCCTGAATCGTTCTGGCAAAGTGAATTTATTATAGCACATTTTTTGTTACAAAAACAGAGAGAAATCTCCCGGGAAATATGCTATAATCTAGGCAAAACCGGAACACATCAAAGGAGGCAGAAAACATGGCGCAGAACAACACCCCCGTAAAGGCGCTGGTGCTGGCGGGCGGGGGCGCCCGCGGCAGCTATCAGGTGGGCGTCTGGCGGGCGCTGACCGAGCTGGGCTGGCGGCCCCAGATCATTACGGGTACCAGCGTCGGCAGTCTGAACGGCGCCATGTTCGCCCTCGACCTCTACGAGACGGCTCGGGACATGTGGCTGACCATCCGCAGCCAGGACGTGATGGAGCTGCCCGCCGAGGATGCGCCGCTTTCTGAGCTGCACGCATTCCTCAAAGACGCTGTGACTCAGGGCGGCATGGACGTCACGCCGCTGGAAGAGATCGTCGAGCGGGTGCTGGACGAAGAGAAACTCCGCAAAAGCCCCATCCGGCTGGGCCTTGTGACCGTGGAGCAGAAGACCCTCAAGGCCCGGGAGCTTCCGCTGGAAGACATCCCCGAGGGCAAGGTGAAAGACTACCTGCTGGCCTCTGCGGCCTGCTTCCCCGCCCTGCGGGCCCACACCATCGACGGGGTGTCTTACCTCGACGGCGGCTACCGGGACAATATGCCCACCGCGCTGGCCCAGAAGATGGGCGCAGAAGAGCTGGTCTGTGTAGACCTGGAGGGTGTGGGCATCACCCGCCCCAACCGCACCGGCCTGCCCACCACCCTCATCCGAAGCTACTGGGAGCTGGGCGACATCCTCCGCTTCGAGCCCGCCACCGCCCGGCGGAACATCGAGCTGGGCTACCACGATACATTGCGGGCCTTCGGGCGGCTGCGGGGCTGCGCCTACGCTGTGGACAGCGGGGCTGAGAGCAGCGCGGATGCCGCCGCATTCCATGCGGCCTTCGAGGCCGTCCAGAAGGACGTGCGGGAAAAGCACCCCTCCACCCTGACGGCAGACGCTGCTCTCCTGCTGGCAAAACTCTCGGATGCAGAGCTTGCCCCGCTGGAAGCCGCGGCTGAGGACGTGGGCGTAGACCCCGCCCCCTACTACACCACCCGTACTTTGGGAGAAGCTTTCCTTGCAAAATGCGACTTCGAGCGCCTCAGGAGCTTCGAGCCGCTGTTCGAGGGTGAAGCAGGCCCGGCGCAGGCCGCACGGGCCGCTCTGCTGCCCAACACCTTTTTGCAGGCACTGGTCTGCCGGGCGCTGACCGGCAGAGTGCCGCCGGAGGAGATGGAAACATGAAGGTATATAAGGGCTTTACCGCATCGCCCGGCCTCGTGCTGGGTCAGGTCAGCCGGCTGGACCGCCCGCCGCTGGTGTTCGGCGAGGGGCCTTTCCACCCCGAACAGGAAAAGCAGGCGCTGGAAGACGCCATCAAGGTCGCTCAGCAGGAGCTGGACGAGATGGCCGGCCGCGCCGCGCCCTCGGAGCAGGCCATCTTCCTGTTCCAGAGCATGATGCTGGAAGACGAGGGCTTCATGAATGAGGTGGCTTTCCAGATAAAAGCCGGCGTCGGTGCCGCCGAGGCGATGGACCGTGTGGGCCACCGCTATGCCGCCCAGCTGGCCGCCATGAAGGACAATGCTTACATGCAGCTGCGGAGCGTGGACATCCTCGATGTGACCCAGCGCATCACCAACATCCTCTGCCACCGGATCCGCAGCTGGCTGGCCCTCGACCACCCGGTCATCCTTGCGTCTGACCTGCTCATGCCCACCGATCTGTTCAGCGTCCCGGCGGGCCGCATCCTCGGCCTCATCACCGCCGAGGGCAGCGGCCAGAGCCATGCGGCCATCATCGCCCGCTCGCTGAACATCCCGGGCATCACCCAGGTGGGCGAAGATTTCCTGAAAGACTGCGACGGCCGCGAGGTCATCCTGAACGCCACCGAGGGTGAGTGCATCCTTGACCCGGATGCCGCCGCCCGGCAGAGCGCCATCACCTGCATCTGCGAGATGCAGCGCCAGAACAAGGAGCTGAACGCCCAGCTCGAGCTGCCCAACCGCACCCGGGACGGCGAGGAGTTCGAGCTTCTGGCCAACTGCTTCGGCCCCGAGGATGTGGGGACCGCGATGGAGTCCGGCGCGTCCGGCGTGGGCCTGCTGCGCAGCAGCTACATGATGATGCCCGGCCACGCCATGGACGAGCAGGAGCAGTATCTGTTCTACACCTCCTGCCTCGCCGCCGCCAAGGGAAAGATGGTGACGGTGCGCACCTTCGACTTCGGTGCTGACCGCACCATGGCCGACGCCTATCAGGGCGTCCAGTCCTCCAAGCTGGGCCTGCGGGGCATCCGCAGCAGCCTGCGCAATATGCCCCAGATGGCAGTTCAGATCTGCGCCCTCATGCGTGCCGCCGCAAAAGGCCCGCTGCGGGTCATGTTCCCCATGGTGACGAACATCGAGGACTGGGATTCCGCCATGCAGGTGGTAGACTACTGCCGCCGCAAGCTCGCCGAGCGGGGCGCGGAGTTCGAGCCTGACGTCCCCTTCGGCGTCATGCTCAGCGTACCCGCCGCCTGCCTGACGGCAGAGGACTTCACTGCCCACGGCTGCCGCTTCTTCGTCATCGGAACCAACGATCTGACCCAGTACACCCACGCGGTGAGCCGGGAACTGGCCATTGCCGAGCACTACTACCGTCCCGCCAGCCCGGCCATGAAAAAGCTCATCGCCATGGTGGTGGACGCCGCCAGGAAAGCGGACATCCCCGTCACCATCTGCGGCCTCGCCGTCGGCAATGCCGTCAACGCGACCCAGTATCTCCGCCTCGGACTGCGCAGCTTCTCCATGAGCCCGCAGAATCTGCTGACCATCAAAAAGGCCCTGCGGGATGCAGATGCAAAATAAACCGTGCCATTGACAGTTTGAAGTTGATGTAGTACAATGTACTATGAAAAGGAGATGATGGTATGGCATTCTCGATTCGGTTATCGGAAGAAGAACGGCAGCTGGCCGACAGCTATGCAAAGCTCCATTCCATGTCAATGGGCGAAGCATTCAAGCGGGCGCTGTTCGACAAAATCGAAGAGGATTATGACATTACCGCCGCAGAGGAAGCCTACGGCGAGTATCAGCGCAGCGGAAAGAAGAGCCGCCCGGTGGGTGAGTTCTGGAAGGAACTCGACTTATGAAATACCGGGTGGAAACGACGCCGCGATTTGAAAAGGAATTTCGAAAATTAGACCGCTATACCCAGCGGATGCTGAAAGCGTGGATAGACAAAAACCTCGTGGACTGCGCTGACCCACGCGCCCACGGCAAGGGCCTGACGGCCAACCGGAGCGGACAGTGGAGGTATCGCATTGGAGATTACCGTCTGCTCTGCCTCATTGAGGATGAAGAGCTGGTGATCCTGGCTCTGACAGTAGGCCATCGGCGTGAAGTGTATCAGAACTGAATACAGCAAAACGGCGTCCCACCTCGGCGGGACGCCGTTTTTCATGTCAGAACTTACTCGAGGTTCCCCGTCAGGGTCATGACGGCAGAGACAACGGCCAGCGGGGCCGTCTCACAGCGGAGGATGCGGGGGCCGAGGCCGACGGTCTTTGCGCCGGCTTTTGCGGCCATCTCGGCTTCCTCGGCGGCGAAACCGCCCTCTGCGCCGGTGATGATGGCGATCTTCAGCTTTTCGCCATCGGCGGGCGTGGCCTCAGCCAGCAGCTGGCGCAGGGGTGCGCCGCCGCACTCGTAGCAGAAGAGCACGAGGTCATACTGGTCGAGGCTGCGGCAGACGGCCCCGAAGTTGGGCAGCGGAAGGGCCACATCCGGCAGTACGCCCCGGCCGCACTGCTTGGCGGCTTCAAAGGCGATGCGGTTGTAGCGCTCGTTTTTCTGCTCTTCCTTCTTGGGCGCGGCCACGCAGTAGCGGCTGAAAAACGGGATGAAGTGGTCACAGCCCAGCTCGACGCCGTGGCGGATGACCTGCTCCAGCTTATCCTGCTTGGGATAACCCACCAGCAGGGTGACGTCCACGGTGGGTTCTGCGGCGCTGGGGTAGCCCGGCTCCACGCTGAACTCCACCGTCTCGTCGCCGAAACCGGTAATGGTGGCAGTATACTCGACGGCGCTGCCGTCGCAGAGGATGACGGTGTCCCCCAGTTTGCCCCGCATCACGCGGGAGAGATGGTGGGCGTCGGCCCCCCGCAGCACGGCGGTTCCGTCGGAAATTTCAGTGGTAAAATAACGGTGCGGCATGGTTCCTCCTTGAGCGTCCTTGCCCTCTCCGTCATTGCTCACGCAATGCCACCTCTCCCAAAGGGAGAGGCTTTTGCCTGCCCGTTACGTCTTTGGCTCTCCCTTTGGGAGAGCTGGACGCGAAGCGGCCTGAGAGGGCAAGCCCGTTAAAAATTTTACGCTTTTTTGCAGACGATGCACTCCCAGCCGCGCTTTTCCTTCACTTCCAGCACAGCGAGGCCAGCGGCTTCCAGCGCAGCGATGACCTCATCCTTCCGGCTGTCGATGATGCCGCTGGCAATGAAGACGGCGTCGTCGGCCATCAGGCCGGGGACGGCGGGGGCCAGGGACATGATGGCGTTGGCCACGATGTTGGCCGTGATGATGTCGTACTTGCCGCTGGCCTTGTCGGACAGATCGCCCACGAGGACGGTCAGCTTGTCGGCTACGCCGTTGAGGGCGGCGTTCTCGCCGGCGGTGCGGACGGCCACGGGGTCGATGTCCACGCCCTCAGCCACGGCTGCACCCAGCTTGAGGGCCGCGATGGCGAGGATGCCGCTGCCGGTGCCGATGTCCAGCACCCGCTCGCCGCCTCTGACCCGCTCGTCCAGCACTTCGAGGCAGAGGTTGGTGGTCTCATGGCCGCCGGTGCCGAAAGCAAGGCCCGGGTCGAGGATGAGCTTGACGCGGTCGGTGTCGTAGTCCTGCCAGGACGGCACGATGGCGAGGCGCTGGCCCACGTCCATCGGGTGGTAGTATTTGCGCCAGCCGTTCTGCCAGTCCTCCTGCTCCACCCCCTCGGTCTCAGAGGTGTAGGGGATGCCTGCGGCCTCCATCCGGGCCGCGATGAGGGCCAGCGTCTCCACCGGCGAAGCGCCCGGCTCAAGGTACATGTGGATGATGACGGTGTCCCGGGGCTTGTCCAGCAGCTCCTGCTCGATGAGGTCCACGTGGGCGATCTGCTCCACCTGTTCCTCGATGTCGCTGTAGTCTTCGATATAAATGCCGCCCTCCGCGATCATGGTGGCCACGGCCTCAGCGGCCTCGGCGTCGGCTTTGGATACGGTCAGGCGAATATCAGTCCATTCCATAAGGATGCTCCTTCCGTGTATTGGGGATATACTGTCTTTATAGTACCTGATTCCGGCCCGGGATGCAAGCTCTCGGGCCGAAAGATGCCCGAAAAGGCTTTCTTTTTTCCCGGCAGTATGTTAATATGGTGTTGTACCCGGACTGGGTCCGGGCGGCTTCCTGCCGGAAGCGCCCGCCGCATCGTTCCCCAAAGGAGGAATTATCGTATGTTTTTGGGAATGGATATTTACAGCTGGATCGCCGCTATCGTCATCGCGCTCATCGTCACATTCCTTCCGATCACGCTGCCGTTCAAGATCGTTCTCGCCATGGTGGCCATGGCCTGCTTCTACTTTGGACGCAAGTATTATCACAACCATAAGAACGGCGGGGCAAAGACGCCCGGCATGAGCTCTGCCGAGAGCGAGGCACTGGCCTCCGGCATCCTGAAAGCCCTCGGCGGCAAGGACAATATCGCCAAGGTGGACTACTGCGCCACCCGCCTCCGCTTTGAGGTACACAGCTACGCCTCCGTGGATGAGGCCGCTGCCAAGGCCGCAGGCGCAGAGGGCGTTATCCGCCCGGCCAAGAACGCCTGCCAGGTGGTCATCAAGGGCGATGTGCAGGCTGTGTACGATGCCCTGCGCAAGCAGCTGTAACCAAGAAGCTGTTTTCTTACGCAAACAGCTTCTCGAACACCGCCGGGAACGGGCCGCTGCGCCCGGCCCGGCGGTATTTTTATCGGAAAGGAATTTTGATATGAAGCCCCAGACCTTTACGTGGAAGAAACTCACCGCCGACGAGCTGACGCGGGTGTATCTGGACGAGATGCGCCGCGACTTCCCGCCCAGCGAGCTGAAACCCCTGAGCATGATACTGAACAGTGAAGCCGCCGGCATGGCCCACACCTGGGGTGTGTTCGAGGGGGAGACGCTGGTGTCCTATCTGCTGATGGTGCAGCCTATGGGCTGTGAAGTGAGCCAGCTGGACTATTTCTCCGTCCTGCCCGCCTACCGCAGCACCGGCATTGGCGCACGTCTGCTGGCCGCTCTGCCCGCCCACGAGGAGGGCGCAAAGGCCATCCTCATCGAGGCCGAGTGTCCCGAGAAGGCCGACGACGAGGCCATGGCCGTCCGGCGTCTGGGCTTTTATGCCCGCTGCGGGGCCGTTGACACCGGCTGGACGGAGCATCTTTTCGACGCATGGTTCCGGGTGCTGGTGCTGCCTGCCGAGGGGGAGACGCTGGATGCGGAGACGGCCAACAAAGAGCTGGCCGACTGCTACAGCCGGGTGATGGGCGCGGACAAATGGCGCAGATATGTCCAGCTCTACCGCCCGGACGGCACGGAAGAGAAATTCTGATTCGATCATAGGCTCTGAAAGGCTGCTTTACGTTCTGTGAAGCAGCCTTTTTTGCACCCCTCAGCGGGCGGGATGCACAAACGAACGCGCGGATCTTTGACAGTTTGACCGGAAATGTAAAATCGAGTGTCCTGTTTTCCACACCGGCTTTACCAGAGGATGACAGCAGCGCAAAAACACCGCACAAAGCTTTACCTGCATTTTGCGCCGCCATGGTCGCAGCCGGATGGGCGGTGCGCTACAATAAAGGCGTCCCAAGAGAGATACAATGAGGAAAAGGAAAACAGCCCGGCCAGAACAAAAGGGCCGGCCCAGTTGAAGGAGATATTATGATGAAAAAGATCACTCGTCGTTCGTTCCTGTCCATCTGCGGTGCCGCTGCCGCTGCTGCTGCCCTGACCGCCTGCGGCGGCGCAGCTTCTTCCACTGCTGCCTCTTCTGCCGCCGCATCCGGCACCGCAGCTTCCGCTTCTTCTACGGCTGCGCTATCCGGCAATGTCGCCACCGGCGGTTCCACCTCTATGAAGAACGTCATCGCCGCCCTGACCGAGGGCTTCGCTGAGCTCGAGCCGGATGTCACCATCAGCTATGACCCCACCGGTTCCGGCGCAGGCATCACCGGCGCTGCCGATAAGACTCTGGACATCGGTCTTTCTTCCCGCGCCCTGAAGGCTGACGAGACCGGCGTTACCGGCACCATCGTAGCTCTGGACGGCATCGCCATCATCGTCAACAAGGACAGCAAGGTCGAGGACCTGACCGTTGACCAGCTCAAGCAGATGTTCACCGGCGAGATCACCAACTGGTCCGAGGTCGGCGGCGACGACGGCGAGATCGTTCTGGTGGGCCGCGAGGCTGGCTCCGGCACCCGCGACGGCTTCGAGAGCATCGTGGACGTCAAGGATTCCTGCAAGTACGCGCAGGAGCTGACGGCTACCGGCGCTGTCATCAGCGCTGTGGAGGCCAATCCTCTGGCCATCGGCTACGCTTCCCTGTCTGCCATCGGCGACACCGTCAAGGCTGTGACCGTCGGCGGCGTGGAGTGCAGCGAGGAGACCGTCAAGGACGGCAGCTATGAGGTGCAGCGCCCCTTCGTGTTCGTCACCAACGACTCCGTCACCCTCTCCGCTCAGGCTCAGGCGTTCTTCGACTTTGCTGCCAGCACTGACGCTGCCGACCTCATCCGCACCGCAGGCGCTGTGCCGGTGAACGAGTGATTTTGTGAGGGGATCCCTCAGGTGTTTTTATGAAAAAATTCGAGCTGCCCCGCACCCCGGCCCAATGGCTGGAAGCTGTCATGAACGCCATCTTCTTCCTCTGCGGCATCCTCGCCGTGGGCTGCGTGGCTGTCATTACCATCTATATGTTCCTGTCGGGCCTGCCCGCCATCGGAAAGATCGGCCCGCTAAACTTCCTCTTCGGCACCGAGTGGGCCTCCACGGCGTCCGAGCCGAAGTATGGCATCCTGCCCTTCCTGCTTTCGAGTATTTACGGCACCCTGGGCGCGTCCCTCATCGGCGTGCCGGTGGGCCTGCTGACAGCAGTGTTCCTCTCGAAAGCGGCAGCTCCCGGCGTGCGCAATGTGGTCGTCACGGCGGTGGAGCTGCTGAGCGGCATCCCCAGCGTGGTGTTCGGTCTGCTGGGCATGCAGGTGCTGGTGCCTGCGGTGGCGAAGGTGTTTGGCAAGGCGTCGGGCGCCTGCCTGCTGTCGGCCATCGTGGTGCTGTCCATCATGATACTGCCCAGCATCGTGTCGGTGTCGGTGACGGCCCTCAACGCCGTGCCGCCCGAGTATGAGCAGGGCAGTCTGGCACTGGGCGCGACCGATACGGAAACCTGGTTCAAGATCAGCATCCCGGCGGCCAGGAGCGGCATTGCAGCCGGTATCGTTCTGGGCATCGGCCGCGCCATCGGCGAGGCAATGGCCGTCATGATGGTGGCAGGCAACAGCCCCAATATGCCGGACAGCCTCTTCCGCAGCGTCACCTTCCTGACCACGGCCATCGCCAAGGAGATGAGCTACGCCAGCGGCCTGCAGAAGCAGGCGCTGTTCAGCATCGCGCTGGTGCTGTTCGTCTTCATCATGGTCATCAATGTGCTGCTCAACGCTGTGCTGAAGGGAGGAAACAGGGATGAAAAGTGACTTCTCGCCCTCCCGCCGCGCATGGAACGTCATCATGACCGCTGTGGTCTGGGCGGCGGCAGTGCTGGTCATCGCCCTCACGGTGGGCGTTATCGGGCTGGTACTGGTGCGGGGCATCCCCCACATCAGCTGGGGATTCCTTTCCACCACCGCCAGCGTCCTCAAAGGCACTGACGGCATCCTGCCTGCTATCCTCAACACGTTCTATGTCATCCTGCTCACCCTGCTCATCGTCCTTCCGCTGGGCGTGGGCGCGGCAGTTTACCTCACGGAGTACGCCTCCAACCGGAAGCTCATTGAGGTCATCGAGTTCACGAATGAGACGCTGGCGGGCATCCCCAGCATCATCTACGGCCTCGTGGGGATGCTGGTCTTCGCCCAGACCATGGGCTTTAAGACCTGCCTGCTCTCCGGCAGCCTGACGCTGGTGGTCATGAACCTGCCCACCATCATCCGCACCACGCAGGAGTCCCTCAAAACGGTGCCGCAGGGCTACCGGGAGGGCGCTCTGGGCCTCGGCGCAGGCAAGTGGCACATCATCCGAACCATCGTGCTGCCCTGCAGCATCGACGGCATCGTCACCGGCTGCATCCTGGCCGTGGGCCGTATCGTGGGCGAGAGCGCGGCCCTGCTCTTCACCGCCGGTGCAGCGGAAGTTATTGCAGGCAGCATCGCCAAGGCTTACACATCCAACGGCGCGACCCTCTCCGTCCTGCTCTATCTGCGGGCCTTCGAGGACGGCGACTTCGCCTCCGCCTGGGGCATCGGCGCAGTGCTGCTGGTCCTGGTGCTTCTCATCGACCTCGCAGCCCGTCTGGCAAAAACAAAGCTCAAACAGAAACAGTAAGGGGTATTTTATGGATAACAATATGCCGGTCATCTCGGCAAAAGATCTGAACCTCTGGTACGGCGACTTCAAGGCCCTCAAGGGCATCTCGCTGGACGTGGGCGAACGGGAGATCACTGCCCTCATCGGCCCCTCGGGCTGCGGCAAATCCACCTTCCTCAAGACCCTGAACCGGATGAACGACCTTGTGCCGAACGTCCGCATCGAGGGCGGCGTCCGGCTCCGGGGTGAGGATATTTTCTCAAAGGAGATGCAGCTGACCGACCTGCGCCGCCGCGTGGGCATGGTCTTCCAGAAGGCGAACCCCTTCCCCATGAGCATCTACGACAATATTACTTACGGCCCCAGGCTCCACGGCGTCCGCAATAAGGCGGAGCTGGATGAGCTGGTGGAAAGCTCCCTGCGGGGCGCTGCCCTCTGGGACGAGGTGAAAGACCGCCTGAAAAAGAGCGCGCTGGGCCTCTCCGGCGGCCAGCAGCAGCGCCTGTGCATCGCCCGGGCTCTGGCTGTCAGGCCCGAAGTCCTGCTGATGGACGAGCCCACCAGCGCCCTCGACCCCGGCTCCACCATGAAGGTGGAAGAGCTGATGAGCGAGCTGAAAAAGAACTACACCGTGGTCATCGTCACCCACAATATGCAGCAGGCGGCCCGTATCAGCGACCGCACGGCCTTCTTCCTGCTGGGTGAGCTGGTGGAGTGCGGCCCCACGAGCGAGATTTTCAGCACCCCGAAGGATAAGCGCACCGAGGACTATATCTCGGGCCGCTTCGGTTAAAAAGGAGGGTTTGCGATATGAGCACACGCACACAGTACGAAGCCGACCTCGCGGCCCTGAAGGGATCGCTGGCCAGGATGAGCCGGCTCTCTGCCGACGCGGTGGAAGATGCGCTGGAAGCCCTCTGCACGGCGGACGCCGAGGAAGCAAAGGGCATCATCAAGGGCGATACCGAGGTCAACCGGATGGAGCGGGACATTGAGCACCGCTGCATGACCCTGCTGCTGCGTCAGCAGCCGGTGGCAGGTGATCTGCGCTTTATCTCTGCTGCCATGAAGGTGGTGACAGACGTGGAGCGCATCGGTGACCATGCCGCCGACATCGCGGAGATCGTCCCCCATCTGGCCGGCGTCCGCAAGGCGGGCGACCCCGCCGTGAGCAGGAGCATTGAGATGGGCCGCAAAGCCCACAAGATGCTGCAGGACGCCATGAGCGCCTTTGCGGCGGAAGATGAGGCGGCGGCAAAAGCCGTCATCGACGCCGACGACGCGGTGGACTACGACTTCAACAGCATCAAGCGGATGCTGGCGGCGGAGATCGCCGCCGACCCCGGCAAAGTGGACGCTGCGCTGGATGTGCTGATGGTCATCAAGTACCTCGAGCGCATCGGCGACCACGCCGTGAACATCGCCGAGTGGGTGGAGTTCCTGCGCACGGGCCGGTATCACCACGAGAAGATGTTCTGAGTTCTGTTTTCCCTTTTTCTTTTCCTGAAAAGCTGCTGCCCGAGGCGGGCGGCAGCTTTTGCTTTGTCGAAACCCCGTCTGAAAAATTTTGGAGTTTTTTCTTGTCTTATGCAATTTCCGGCCCGGCTGCGCCGTATTATAGGCAGAAGCCTCCCAACAGAGGGACGCTTATGAGACCTGAGCGCGGCCCGGCTCCGACATCCCCCATGTCCCCGGCTGCGCCGCAACGGAGGATAGCTATGAGCATCAAGAAATTCCCGCTGGAAGCCTACGGCGCGGCCGTCAGCCGCGAAGAGCTGGTGCAGGCGGCTTTGGATGAGATCACCCAGAATTACCGCGAGGCCAGCCTCTCCAATGTGGCCCGCAGCTACGGCGTCTCTCTGGCCTATGTCAGCGAGTGCGTCCGGGCGCAGACAGGCCGTACTTATAAGGAATTGCTCCAGAAGCACCGGATGGAGACTGCCGCCCGCCTGCTGCGCCGCAGCGACTGGAACATCCAGCAGATCATCACCTACGTCGGCTACGAGAACACCAGCTATTTCTACCGCCTGTTCCACGAGCGGTACGGCCAGAGCCCCCGTGAGTACCGTCAGAGCCGCGCGGCCCGAACCCGCACACCGGCCTGACCTTTGAGCACACTGCGAAAAAAGACGTCCCGTGTCTGCGGGACGTCTTTTGATGTCTTAAGATGGAAAAACGATGCAGAGTGTGTTACAATAAAAGCCAGACCTGAAAAAATGCGGGAGTGCGCTGCGGCGCACGGAAAGAGAAGGTGGAAACGGAATGTTTCGTGGAGCACGGCGCTCTGATCTGGAGCAAATTTTAGAGATCTATGCCCATGCCCGGAAAGCAATGGCGGATTCGGGCAACCCGACCCAGTGGGGCGACAGTTATCCGCCGCAGGAGATGCTGGAAGAAGATATCGACTCCAACCGGCTGTTCGTCTATACGGTGAACGGCTGTCTCGAGGCGGTGTTTGCCTTCATCCTCGGGCCGGACCCCACCTACGCGAAAATCGAAGACGGCCAGTGGCTCAACGATGAGGTGCCTTACGGCACCATCCACCGGCTGGCCTCGACGGGTGACCGCAGGGGTGTGGCGTCTGAGGTCATCGCATGGTGCCTCGAGCATTGCGAGAGCCTGAGGGCCGACACCCACGCCGACAACAAGATCATGCAGCATCTTCTCGAGAAGAACGGCTTTGTCCGCTGCGGCATCATCCATGTGGAAGACGGCACGCCCCGCGTCGCCTACCAGAAGCTGTCGGCCACCGTACACATGCAGGAAGAATAAGGAGGGACTGGCATGAAGATCACACAGGTAAAGCTGGGCTGCATCTCGACCCCGCTCCGCGTCCCCTTCAAGACAGCGCTGCGCACCGTGAGCAGCGTGGAGGACGTCATCGTTGAGCTGCACACCGACACCGGCGCGGTGGGCTACGGTGAGGCACCTCCCACCGGCGTCATCACCGGCGACACCACCGGTGCCATCATCGGCGCCATCCGCGACCACATCGCCCCGGCCATCCTGGGCCGCGGCCTCGACGAGTTCGAGGATCTGACCGCCGCCGTGCAGAAGGCCCTCGTCCACAACACCAGCGCCAAGGCTGCCGTGGATATGGCCCTGTGGGACCTGCTGGGCCAGAAGTACAGCGCCCCGGTCTACCGGATGCTGGGCGGCGCGCGCAGCAATATCGTGACGGACATCACCATCAGCGTCAACCCGCCCGAGGAGATGGCCCGGGACGCCCGCACCGCCATCCAGCGCGGTTATGACTGCCTGAAAGTCAAGGTGGGCATCGACCCGGAGCTGGACGTGGCCCGTCTGGCCGCCGTCCGCGAGGCCGTGGGCAAGGACGTCAAGCTCCGCATCGACGCCAATCAGGCGTGGAATGCAAAGCAGGCTGTCCGCATCCTCGACCAGATGCAGGAGAAGGGCCTGGACATCGAGTTCGTCGAGCAGCCTGTCCCTGCAGCTGACCTCGAGGGGATGCAGTACGTCACCCGCCACGCCAGCGTGCCGGTACTGGCCGATGAGAGCGTGTTCAGCCCGGCGGATGCCCTGCGCATCATGCAGACCGGCGCAGCCGACTTTGTGAACATCAAGCTGATGAAGTGCGGCGGCATCACCAACGCCCTCCGCATCGCCTCGGCGGCAGAGGTCTACGGCGTGGAGTGCATGATCGGCTGTATGCTGGAAGCCAAGATCTCGGTCAACGCAGCCGTGGAGCTGGCCTGCGCCAAGAAGATCATCACCAAAGTGGACCTGGACGGCCCGGTGCTCTGCAGCGAGGACCACATCCTCGGCGGCGCGGTCTTCGACGAGAAGAATATCACCATCTCGGATGCACCCGGCATGGGCATCCAGGGTTTCGTCCCCGGCAAAGTGGCCTATCTGGACGACTGAAAAATCAGAAAAAATAAATAAGAATGACTATCCCCCGGCAGACAAACTCTGCCGGGGGATTTTTCTGCCCTAAGCGGTGAAATATTTTAATTGTGTATTTCTACGACGCACAGATAAGGCGGCGCGGAGGAAGGCCGAAAACGAAAAATCTGCCGAAGCAGCCCGAAAAATTCACTGAAAACCTTTGACTTTTCTGCCGTGTGTGCTATAATAACAACTGTCTTTGGGTAAGAGACAGGAAAAGTGTGCGTCGAGGACGCACAAATACAGAGGAGTGTTCTATATGATGAATGGTGCAAAAGCCATTGTGAAGAAGTACAATGAGGTCAGCCTCATCCTTCGCATCGTCATCGGTCTGGTCATCGGCGCGGTGCTGGCGCTTGCGGTGCCGGGTGCAGGCTGGGTCGGTGAGCTGGGCAGCCTGTTCGTCGGCGCACTGAAGGGCATCGCTCCGGTGCTGGTGTTCGTCATCGTGGCGAGCGCACTGGCACAGGGCAGCTCCAAGCTGGACCGCCGCTTTGGTACGGTCATCTGGCTGTACATGCTCACCACCTTCCTTGCGGCGGCTATCGCTTCGATCACCAGCTTCATGTTCCCTGTGTCGGTCGTTCTGGCAGACGCTGCTCAGTCGGACGTGGTGCCGCAGGGTCTGGGCGAGGTGCTGGGCACCCTGCTCACCAACTTCGTCGCCAACCCTGTCAGCTCTCTGATGAGCGGCAACTACATCGGCATCCTGTTCTGGGCCTGCATGTTCGGCCTTGCCATGAAGAACATCGGCTCTGACACCACCAAGAAGTTCCTTGCCGACACTGCCGACGCTGTGTCGCAGGTGGTACGCTGGATCATCAATCTGGCTCCCTTCGGCATCATGGGTCTGGTGTACACCAATGTGGCCGGCAACGGTCTGGCCATCTTCACCCAGTACGGCAAGCTGCTGGCCCTGCTGGTGGGTACCATGCTCTTCATGGCGTTCATCGTTTCGCCCTTTATCATCTTCCTCTATCTGCGCTGCAACCCGTATCCTCTGGTGTTCCGCTGCCTGAAGGAGTCCGGCCTGACCGCTTTCTTCACCCGCAGCTCTGCGGCCAACATCCCCGTCAACATGGCCCTGTGCGAGAAGCTGGGCCTCGATAAGGATATGTATTCCGTCTCCATCCCTCTGGGTGCTACCATCAATATGGATGGCGCGGCTATCACCATCACCATCATGACGCTGGCTGCGGCCAACACGCTGGGCATCCCCGTGACCCTGCCTGCCGCCATCGTCCTGAGCGCCATGTCCGCTCTGGGTGCCTGCGGCGCTTCCGGCGTGGCCGGCGGCTCTCTGCTGCTCATCCCCATGGCCTGCTCCCTGTTTGGCATCTCCAACGATGTGGCCATGCAGATGGTCGGTGTCGGCTTCATCATCGGCGTGATCCAGGACTCTGTGGAGACTGCGCTGAACTCCGCCGGCGATGTGGAGTTCGCCGCTACCGCCGAGTATCATCAGTGGCTCAAGCAGGGCAAGCCCCTGCCGGACTTCCTGAAGTAATTGCCTTCCTTCTTTCTTCGTGTATATTCATAACGCAGAGCGAAAGCCCTGAAAAAAGACCAGCATTGCATCCGCAACGCTGGTCTTTTTTGCGTGTGTAAGGGATCAGAAGAAGAACCCGAAAATCAGGCGAAGCTTAGAACGGGAAAAGGTCCTTGACCTTGTTCCATACCGCTTTCAGGCCGGAGCCGGAAGCGGAGAAAACGCCGTTGGTCGTCAGCTGGATATCGCTGAAGGTGACATTTGCATTGCGTGCCACATAGAAGCCGACATAGATGTAATCGGAATCAATGGCGGTCAGTGCGTAGTCGAAGCCTGTGGAAGCCGTCTCGTTGTCGCCGTAGATCAGAGTGAAACCGTCTGCCGTGCCGATGAGCTTCAGGTCAACGGTGTCGCCTGCACCGTACTTGACAGTCGCAGCCGGGCCGTCGTACAACTCACCGCTCTTGCGGCCGAAGCAGTTGATCGCACCCTGATTCCGGGTGCCGACGGCGACATAATCGCCGATGGGGTCGGAGATGCTGGTATCAATATACATCTCATCACGGGCCATCAGGCCGAAGGAGACCTGATTGTTTTTTGCCAGTGAGTTGACGGTGGCCTTTGCGGTCAGAGTGAAGTTGGTGCCTGCAGGCAGCTTGACGTAGTACATCATCAGGCCGTCCACCGTGGACGCGATCTTACCGCGGTTGTTGGTGACGCCGAGGGTGATGTTTTGGCCGTCAACTGTTGCGGTGAAATCGCCACCGGAGATTTTATCATTGCCGCCGACATTGCCGAAGACGGAACCATTCCAGACGGTGCCGTTGGCGTCGGTAAAGGCCGGCCAGAGCGTGCTGTTCTCGGTGGGAGAGACATAGCTGGAAGGAACGTAATCCGGGTTTGCGGCATCGCCGTAGAACTGCTTGTAGGTGGGCTTTTCCTTGTGTTTGCTGTACGCGCCCAGCGGCGTGTCGATGGTGAGCTGGTCGATGAGCCATGCGTTCAGCTTTGCACCATAGCTGTTGGTGTGGGTCAAGTCAAGACCGGTGGGAACCAGATTGCCCTTTTTGCCTTCTTTTGCGCCGGTAAAGCTGTGGGTGTACTGAGCCTTTTTGCCCATCGTGATGTTCTCGTTGATGGTGGCAGCGGTCAGATCCACGCAGATGAGGTGCAGCTCGCTGCACATATCACGGATGGCCTGTGCGTAATAGCCGCCCTCATAGACGGTGTCGCCAATGGTGACGGTCTGGGTCTTGTGGCCGGAAGCACTGTCGTAGCTGGCCTTGGTGTTCTCGTTCGTCAGGCGCGCAATAGGCGTGCAGACGACCGGGATGACACCGCGCTCCAGAGCAGGCTGGATGTAGTTGACATAGAGGCTGTTGGCAAAGGAGCCTTCGGTTTTGTAGTCGCCGTTGGGGTTGGTGTAACGGGCAGGCTCGGTCTTCTCGTCATTGTGGCCGAAGCCGATGATGAGGAACTTGTCGCCGGAAGCGTCGCCCAGAGCCGGAACGGTATCGGAACCGTTCATCAGGGTATTGTAGCTGCTCATGCCGGTAAAGTCCTTGCTGGACGCACCGGAGACAGCCAGATTGTAGACATCTGCGTTGAAGTAGTTCGCAATCTCCTCACCGTAGCCTTCACGCGGCAGATAATAGCTGTCGTCGAAAGCGGAAACGGTGGAGTCGCCGACGACCCAGATGGTCGCCTTGGCCGCCTCGGGCTGACCCCATGCGGAACCGCGTGCGCCTGCATCGGTGGCGGCCAGACCCTCAGCGGTCAGCAGGAGCAGGCCGTGCATATTGATGCTGCCGTCTGCGTTCCGGGTCGGAGCAACGGAGGTGTCGAGGCTCTCAAACCAGCTCTCCTTCACCGTGACGGTGTTGGTGGATTTGTTGTGGCTGGTCTGGGTTTCGGAATCCCAGTAGAAGTTGTTCGGGCCGTAGACAGCGGTGCTGCTCTGGCTCTGGAGGGCCAGCTGCTCCTTGCCGTCGGTACCCTTGCGGAAGGAGATGACACCGTCGGCGGCATAGTCGGTCACAGCGGACTTGTTGCCGGTGTAGAGCGCGACGTTATAGCCCTCGTTGTTGTAGGAAGTGGAGCTGTAGACCTTGACGTCCGGGCAGGAGTTGGAGTCGATGCCCTTGGCGGCGTTGTCGTAGGAGATGGAGTTGAGGAGCTTGTGGTTGCCGGGCAGATTGGTGCCGCCCATCTTGAAGCCGTTGCCGTTGCCTGCCGCGATGGTGACAGCAACATTGCTGAAGCTCAGGTTGCCGTCGTCGTCACAGGTGACGGTCGGGAACTGGAGCGACTGCTTCTTGACCGGCTCTGCAGCCAGCATCAGATAACCGTTCTTGTAGGCGACGCAGTTCTGGATGGTGACCGCGCCGATGGAACCGGTTGCAGCCTTTGCGAAGAGATCCCAGCCGTCATCGGCGTTGTAAGCAGCGATGCAGCCGTCGAAGACGTTGCCCTCGCCGGTGGTCAGTTTGGCGGCAAAGCCGTCGGCGTCTTCCATCGCGCGGTCTGCGTTGTTCATGGAGGTGCAGTTCTTGATGGTGTTGTGGCTGGGCCACAGAGCCTTGTTATCAGTGGACAGGCCGGAGACCTGCAGGCCGGTGTTGCCGTTGTTGTAGAAATTCATCTGCTCGAGGACGCAGTAGCTGCCGGCCAGCTGCATACCCTTCGCGCCGTCTGCGGTGTTGGTGATGTTGATCTTGCTGATGTTCCAGTAATTGCCCCAGACACTGAAACCAGTGCCGACGCCGCCGAAGTCCAGCGTTGCGTACTTGCCGTCAGCAGTCGTCATGGTGATGGGAGCTTCTGCGGTGCCGTCGCGGCCGCGCTCGACTTTCAGCTCACCGGTCAGATGGTAGGTGCCGCTTTCCAGCTGGATGGTCTGGCCTGCTGCGGCGTAGTTCAGCGCGGTCTGAATGTCAACTGCGTCTTCCGCACGGGTGCCATTGTTAGCTGCGCTGCCGTCCGGGGTGACGACGATGATGCCGTTCGCGCCCAGAGTACGGAGCGAAACCTTCTTCTCGATAGCAGCGGAATCGTAGCTGCTCAGCTTTTCGTACGCGCTGATAGCGTAGTTTTTGTCCGGGGTGAACTTGACCTTAAAGGTGGTATCGCCGGTCACGGCGTAGCTCTTGGAGAAGGGCTCACCTGCCTTGATGTCCACATTTTTGTCCACGACCACACCGTTTGCGGAGACGGTCGCTTTGCCGTCGGCGTTGGCCTTGAACACCAGTTCATAGCTGTCACCGGTGCAGGTGGCAGGGCTGGTGATCTGGTAAACGGGGGCAACATAGCTGGTAGGCTGGAGCGTCCACTCGGAAGCGTTCCACGTGCTCGTGGTGTAGGTGATGTTGGAGAAGGTCACGTTCATGCCGCGCGCCGCCGCAAAGCCCAGATAAGCTTTGTTGGCTTCCTGCACGGTCATGGGGTCGTCCAGCTCTGCGTACTTGGAGACGCTGGAAGCGGTGCTGTCCTTCGCCGAGATGTACAAGGTCGAAGAGCCGACGACGTCGCCGGTCGAGCCGTCGGCGTTGATGGCGTACTGGGTGGCGACGTAGCTGTTGCTGGTCTTGGCAAGGCTCACACGGTAGGTGTCGCCCTGCTTGATGGCCTGCGAGCTGAACGCCGCACGATTCGACTTGACGTCGTTGGAAGCAGCCGTCTCGTTGGAGATGATGCCGGTGTAGCTGCGGACGCCCACAGCGTCTTTGATCTCAACACCGTCCAGAGGGAGCTTGGTGCCGACGACAGAAATTTGATTCGAGAAATAGCTGCCGGAGCCGCTGATGCTGTCGCGCACCATGAGGGCAAATCCCTCCTGACCGTCCGGAGCCGGGTTCACATAATCGATGGTGACATCGGCCTGCAGATAGAAGTTCTGGGTGGTCGGGTCGATGGTGGTGTAGTAGAAGGACAGGCCGTCTGCCGGGGAGTCCGCGACGAACTTGCCGCCCTTCTTGTCGATGGTGCCATCATCTTTGATGGTGCAGGAGTTGAGGGTGACCTTGCCGTTGATGTCCGCGCCATCTGCGATGGTGTTGACTCCTGCTGCAGTGGAGGTGCCGAAGGCTTTGAACTGCCAGTCGCCCGATGCGGAGGAAGACCCCTCCGCAAACGCGGCCAGCGGTGTCATGCCCAGAAGCATCGCGCCTGCCAGCAGTCCGGCTACGGTGCGCCGGATGCTTTGCTTTGCGTTTCTCATAGAAACTCTCCTTTTCCTGCCGCCCTGCCGGAAAGCGCAATCTCCCCGTTGCGGTTGCGACACAATGTTGTATTCTAGTTTACATGATTCCTGCAACTTTACAAGATTTAATTGAAGATCGCGGGCAATTTCGGCGTTTGAAATAAACTTTTTAGGATTTTTTTGGAAGAAACGCTGAAATACGTCAGGGAGAAAGCAAACGAAAAACCTCTCCGTCATGGCTTCGCAATGCCACCTCTCCTACGGAGGAGAGGCTTTGACAGAGAGAAAAACTTTCTCTTTTTGCCAGAGGCTCCCCCTATCAGGGGAACTGGCGAGCGTAAGCTCGACTGAGAGGCTTGATGACAGCAATTCAACTTTTTAATGCAACAGCAACAGCGTTGAATTGCATATCGAAAAGATGTTGTTTGGATGCTGCACCAATTTCTTGACTTGCGATAAAGGCAGCGAGAACCTGTTACTCCAGCACCTTGGCTTTCTGCAGAGCGGTGATGATGAGGGGGATGAGCACCAGCTGTGCGATGATGCCCGGCACAGCGGTGAAGAGCGCGCCGGACAGGAAGGCCGAGAACGGGAAGCTGGAGCCGGACAGGCCCGCCAGTACGAAGCGGACCGCGCCCCAGACGAGGCGGCCAGCCACCATGGCCGCCGCGAGGGTGGCGTAGGTCATGGGCAGGGTGTGCTTCACCCGGCGGTAGAGCCAGCCGGACACGGCGCCGTAAGCTGCCAGCTCAAAAGCCATCGAAATGGCGATGGGGAACATCGGGGGCATCCCGAAGAGCACCGAGCGGAGCAGCGGGGCCGCAAAGCCCACAGCCAGACCCCAGGGTCCGCCCAGCACGAAGCCGCAGAGCAGGATGGGGAAATGCATCGGGCAGAGCATATTGCCTACCTGCGGCAGATGGCCCGTCACCATGGGCAGCACGAAGGCCAGCGCCAGAAAGAGTGCGGCCAGCACGACATTGCGGGCCGGAGAAGCGTTTTTGGTTTTCATCTGTTTCCTCCTGTGACTGCGCCGCAGAAAAAAAGGGGCCTGCCAGTCGGCTTGCAAGCCAACGGCAGACCCCTTCATGGCGTCTGTTTCAAAAATGCGGCGGCTGAAAATAGTGTAAGGCGGGCTTCGGCCCGCAGGCCCGGCTTCCTGCCGGAAATCGTGAAAATTATAGCAGAGTGCCGCAGGATTTGTCAAGACCGTCCCCGGACAGGCTGCAAATTGACCAAAAAAGAAAGCGTTTGGAGCAGTTTTTGACCGCCTGTGTACATTTTGCTGAAAGAAGCTTGACCTTTTTGCGCAGAATAGATAATATAAACTTGAATTATAGCGCAATGGGGCGGCGGGAGCTGTGCCTTGCGCGGCTGTATACTTGCAACTTCTGAGGTTCATACGGGAGGACCATCATGACAAATGCAGAAAAGCTTACCCTTGCCAAGCACGCCTGTCACATCCGCATGGGCGTGATCGAGGGAACTCACAGCGCCAAGTGCGGCCATCCGGGCGGCAGTCTGGACATCGCCGAGGTGCTGTCTTATCTCTACTTCGTGGATATGAACATCGACCCCAAGGAGCCGAAAAAACCGGACCGCGACCGCTTCGTGCTGTCCAAGGGCCATGCGGCTCCGGCACTTTATGCCACGCTGGCCGAGCGCGGGTTCTTCCCGGTGGAAGACCTCAAGACCCTGCGCAAGATCGGCAGTTACCTGCAGGGCCACCCCAACATGAATGAGACTCCGGGCGTGGATATGTCCACCGGCAGTCTGGGTCAGGGCGTGTCTGCCGCCTGCGGCATGGCTCTGGGCGCAAAGCACAGCGGCAAGCCCATCAATGTCTACACCATCCTCGGTGACGGTGAGGTGGAAGAGGGCGAGTGCTGGGAGGCTTTCATGTTTGCCGCCCACTATAAGCTCTCCAACCTCTGCGTCATGCTGGACCGCAACCACCTCCAGATCGACGGCACCACCGAGACGGTCATGAACAGCGCCCCGCTGGAAGAAAAGCTCAAGGCGTTCAACTTCAACGTCCTGACCATCAACGGCCACGACTACGACCAGATCGAGTCCGCCATCAAGGCGTTCCACGCCGAGAACGACAAGCCCACCTGCATCATTCTGGACACCGTCAAGGGTACCGGCGTCTCCTTTATGACCAACTCTGTGGATTGGCACGGCAAAGGCCCCAACGACGAGGAGTACGCTGTGGCCATGCAGGAGCTGAACGCAGCCTACGCCGCGCTGGAACAGGAGGACAAGTAAGATGGCAGATGTAAAAATGATCGCTACCCGCGAGAGCTACGGCAATACTCTGAAAGCACTGGCCGCTGAGGGCCACGACGACCTGGTGGTCCTGGACGCCGACCTCGCTGCCGCTACCAAGACCGGTGTGTTCCGCAAGGCTCACCCGGACCGCCACTTCGACTGCGGCATCGCCGAGGCCAACATGATGGGCGTCGCCGCCGGCCTGTCCACCATGGGCTATGTTCCCTTCGTGTCCAGCTTTGCAATGTTCGCTGCGGGCCGTGCCTTTGAGCAGATCCGCAACTCCGTGGCCTACCCCCACCTGAACGTGAAGATCGGCGCTACCCACGGCGGCATTTCCGTCGGTGAGGACGGCGCTTCTCACCAGTGCTGCGAGGACTTCGCCCTCATGCGCAGCCTGCCCGGCATGACCATCATCTGCCCCGCCGACGACGTGGAAGCACGCGCTGCTGTCCGCGCCGCCTACGAGATGCAGGGTCCTGTCTACCTTCGCTTTGGCCGTCTGGCTGTTCCCGTGTTCCACGATGAGGCCAACTATCACTTCGAGATCGGCAAGGGCGAGCAGCTCACCGAGGGCAATGATATTGCCATCGTGGCTACCGGCCTGATGGTCAACGAGGCCCGCAAGGCCGCCGAGACCCTGGCCGCCGAGGGCATCCACGCCCGCGTCATCAACATCCACACCATCAAGCCTCTGGATGAGGACATCATCCTCAAGGCTGCCAGGGAGTGCGGCAAGATCGTCACCGCCGAGGAGCACAACGTCATCGGCGGTCTGGGCGAGGCTGTCTGCTCCCTGCTCAGCGAGAAGCTGCCTACCCCTGTCCGCCGCGTCGGCGTGCAGGACAAGTTCGGCTGCTCCGGCCCCGCATGGGACCTGCTGAAGGAGTACGGTCTGGACGCTGCCACCATCTGCAAGACCGCAAAGGAAATGCTGGGCAGGTAAGCTCTTTCTCCGAAATAACGAACGCCGCTGTGCATTGGCAGGTGTGCGTAAGACAGTATTGTGCTGAAATCAACAAAGCGGCACGAAACCGCATGGAGCTGATCGTGCCGGAGCTGGCGAAGCGAAACGGCGTGACCGAACAGCTGAAAGCCGAAAACCAAATGGAATGGGTACGGCAGACGAACGCTTGCACGGCGCAGGCAGAAGCTATCGTGAAGTTTGAATTGATTTATGATTGATACCGAGACCGCCCGAGCCAAACATATTCGGGCGGTCTTATCCTAACGGTAGATTTCTTCATGATTTTCTAGTATAATTTATTGAAAAAGCACGAGACAAATCGGAATTTACAGAAGCGAGCATAGTATATGAGTGAATGGTTTACCGTCGAAAAAATTGATTCCCAAACATTTGCGATTAGTGAGTATAAGCACTGGGAAGAAACACACTGCTATCTGTTATGTGGTGAGGAAAGTGCAGTTCTCATTGATACCGGGTTGGGTGTTTCAAATATTAGAGAAATCGTAGACAGCTTGACGAAGTTGCCTGTTATGGTGGTTACAACCCATATTCACTGGGATCACATCGGCGGGCATAAATATTTTGATAATATCGCCGTACATGAAAAGGAAAAGAATTGGCTATCCGTCAGGTTTCCCATACCGATGCAGGTTGTTAAGGATAATCTGGCAAAAATTCCTTGTAATTTTCCGCCAGAGTTTGATATTAACGCTTATCAGGTTTTTCAGGGAGAGCCGCAAAAAATTCTGCACGATGGCGATTTATTGGATTTAGGTGGACGAGTTATTCAGGTAATTCACACGCCGGGCCACTCTCCCGGACACTGTTGTTTTTACGAGCAGGGACGAAAATACCTGTATTCCGGCGATTTGGTCTACAAGGGATGCCTTTATGCCTTTTATCCAACCACCGACCCGCAGCTTTTCTATCAGTCTGTAAAGCAGGTGCAGAAATTCAAAATAGAAAGGATTATGCCTGGTCATCACGAGCTGAATATTCCTGTTTCATTGATAAACACAATCGAAGCTGGATTTGCGCAATTGGAGAGAAACGGACAACTCAAACAAGGAAACGGACTGTTTGAGTTCGGAGAATTTCAAATTCAAATCTGATTGACAACTTATGATTTGTCGAAGAGAGAAGCAAACGAAAAATCCCTTTAGGAACGAAAGGACGCACTTCTATACTCTCTATCGAGAGTATAGAAGTGCGTCCTGCGGAGCTTCATTCTCCGTCAGCAGGAGAAAACTGCTTGACCGAGAATGGTTGCGTTACTTCGTTCCGTCAAGGTGGCTACACCCCCTTGCGCCGCTAAAGCGGCTATCCTCTGTGGACTTGTCGTCCGTAAACGGTTTTGGCAAACCGTTTACCGCCAGCAAGTTTGAAGATTAGACATAAACAAATCCTCCGTATGATCTGAACCATACGGAGGATTTACTGTTTTATGGCCACCCGGATATTGCACGGCGGCGTTTTTGCATCTCACAGAGCTTTTATCAGCTTTTCCCTCTCGGCGTACACCTCGGCGAAGACTTTGCGCAGGGTGCATATCTCGGGGCGGGGGTCATCCCGCAGGGTCAGCAGGCGGGTGTCCGGGATGGACAGATGCAGCGGGATGTGCCACCCGGCAGGGAAAGCCGGGTAGATCATCGGGCAGAGGAACATCCCCCGCCCGGCCAGCAGCTCGGCGTAGACCGACTCATAGTTTTCCACCATCCGCCAGACCGGTGTGGAATAGGGCATCCCCGGCTGCTTCCGGGCGAAATCCACCATGTCCTGATAAAGGGGCTCGTAAAATATCTGCTGCCCGGCGAGGGCAGAAAGCTCGACGCTGCTTTGGCCGGAGAATGGGTGCTCCGGCGCGGCGATGAGGTAAAACCGGTTGCCGATGATGGTCTCACAGCGGATCTCTGGCGGCAGCGGGCCGAAGGGAAGGTAGAGCGCCGCGTCTGCCTCGGTGCAGAGCATGTGGTGGTAGCTGGAGGGGACAGGCGTGGTGTCCACTTTGAACTCATAGCCCGGCAGCGCGGCGTGGAGCCTCGCCATCAGGATGGGGTAGATGGGGTCCCGCTGCAAAAGCACCGGAGGCAGGCGGAGGGTCAGGGTGTGGTGGGTGCCGAAGCCTTTCAGCGCCGTGCGGGCGTTGAGGATGCCGCGGTAGATGTCTTCCGCATGGGGCAGCAGGGCGCGGCCTGCCTCGGTGAGGGCCACCTGCGTCGTCGTGCGGCGGAACAGTGCGGCGTCCAGCTCCTTTTCGAGGCTGCGTATCTGGTAGCTCAGAGCGGGCTGGGTGCAGTAGAGTTCCCGCGCGGCGGCGGAGAAATTCAGCGTCCGGCTCACGGTGAGAAAGCAGAGAAGCTGGTGCTCGTTCATGACAAAAAACTCCTTTCCGGCGGCGGGACATCCGTACAGCCTCAGTATAGCAGGAAATAGGGCACTTATAAAGCTTTTTTATCAGGATGCTTAAGATTTTTTAATTCCCTTTTACTTCGTTATATTTTATACTATCTCTCGGAAGAACGATTTTCTGCCTGAAAACGTCGAAAGAAGAAAGAGTAAGGAGCATTCCAGATGAAAAAGATCTCTCGTAAAGGCTTCCTGAAGGTTGCCGCCGCTGCCGCTATGAGCGGCGTTACCGCCAGCGCACTGGCCGCCTGCAACACAGGCTCTTCCAGCAGCACTGCCGCCTCCACCGGCGAGGCCATCTACACCCCCGGCACTTATACCGGCACCGCCGCCGGCATCGGTGAGGTGAAGGTCACCATGACCTTCAGCGAGACCGCCATCACCGACGTGGTCATTGACGCTTCCAACGAGACCGAGAGCATCGGCGGCGTGGCGGCCCCCACCCTGAAGGACGCCCTGATGGCTGCTCAGAGCACCGAGATCGACAACATCTCCGGCGCTACCATCACCACCAACGCCGTCAAGAAGGCCGCCGCAAGCTGCATCGAGCAGGCAATGGGCGTCCACACCGCAGGCGGCGACACCGCTGCATCTTCCTCCGATGAGGACTGGCTGGGTACCGAGCCGGAGATCGACGAGAGCAAGGTCGCCAAGACCGTTGACGTGGACGTGGCCGTGGTGGGCTGCGGCATCGCAGGCGTTGCCGCCTGCCGCAGCGTCGCCGAGGACGGCGGTCTGGTGGCTGCTTTCGAGAAGGCCGACGGCCCCCAGTGCCGCAGCGGCGAGTACGCCGTCATCAACGGCAGGGTGCAGGCCAAGTGGGGCCGCGACACCTGGACCCGCGAGCAGATCGACGACATCATCGACTCCCACATGGTGGAGAGCACCTACCGCTGCAAGCGCAGCATCATGAGCAAGTGGGCCCACAACATCGGCGATGCCTTCGACTGGTGGGTGGAGGCAAACCCCGACCTGTACTACGCCGAGACCACCCGCAGCGCTATCCCCGACGAGAACGCGGACAACTTCATCATCCCCATCTTCTACCCGCTGCCCGAGCACTACGACTGGAAGCAGGAGCGCTTCCCCTGCTACCCCACTTCCGTCGAGTTCAAGCCCGACCAGCACGTCACCGTCGAGGCCAATATGCAGAAAGCCATCGACACCGGCAATGTCCAGACCTTCTACGGCTGCTTCGTTGAAAAGCTCATCATGGAGAATGGCCGCTGCGTGGGCCTTTACGCCCGCGATGCCGCCACCGGCGAGTACATCAAGTGCAACGCCTCCAAGGGGGTCATCCTCTCCACCGGCGACTACTCCCAGAACACCAAGATGCTCAAGCACTTCTGCCCCGAGGTCATTGAGAACAACATCCAGTGCCTGTTCACCAATGTGGATGTGGAGGGCAACTTCACCAACCAGGGCGACGGCATCCAGCTGGGTATGTGGGCCGGCGCTCAGGTGCAGCAGAGCCACGCCCCGATGATCCACCACATGGGCGGCGGCGCCGACCTCGCCGGCGTGGGCGTCATGGGCAATGCAGGCTTCCTGAACCTCGACCTCAACGGCAAGCGCTTCATGAACGAGGACCTGCCCGGCCAGCAGCTGGAAAACCAGATCGAGCTGCAGAAGAACCGCGAGAGCTGGCAGATCTTCGACTCCAACTGGCCTGAGCAGCTGCCCTATATGCCCGCAGCCCACGGCGGTGCCTGCTACTATGAGGACTACGCCAGCGAGGACGAAGGCCCCAAGAACAACACTACCTACCGCAACTACAAGAGCCCCTATCAGCTGGAAGCTGCTGTGGCCGATGGCCGCGCTCTGAAGGCCGACACGCTGGAAGAGCTGGTGGCAAAGATCTACCCTGACGATACTGCCGCCCAGCAGACCGCTCTGGACTCCATCCAGCGCTACAACGAGCTGGCCAAGGCCGGTTACGATGAGGACTTCCACAAGCCCGCTTCCCGTATGTGGGCAGTCGAGAACGGCCCCTTCTACGCCGACAAGTTCACCACTGCTCTGCTGCTGGTCTGCATCGGAGGCCTCGAGAGCGACGAGGACTGCCACACCTTCGACGCCGACCGCAATGTCATCCCCGGCCTGTACGTCGCCGGCAACATCCAGGGCAACCGCTTTGCCACCGAGTACCCCATCGGCCTGAAGGGCGTCAGCCACT
>ERZ773164.704-NODE-704-length-37824-cov-11.633377_pt1 | contig 37824 bp, 35 predicted proteins | sample MGYA00511917_ERZ773164 | MGnify/ENA primary metagenome ERZ773164 (study PRJEB29015, sample SAMEA2737847) | human gut metagenome | biome: human gut; feature: human-associated habitat; material: faeces | place: China | collected 2012 ...
TATAACTTTTTATGTTATTTAGCATAAAAACGAACTTTTTTCTCTACTTTTGCAGGATAAAAGTCTATTTCTTATGCAACCATCAAGTACTGAATTGATTCTGATTCGAGTTACCGGCGAAGATCGTCCGGGGCTTACCTCATCCGTGACCGAAATATTAGCTAAATATGATGCTACTATCCTCGATATCGGGCAGGCGGATATTCATAATACGCTATCGCTAGGTATTCTTTTCAAGAGTGAAGAAAGACATTCCGGATTTATCATGAAGGAATTATTATTCAAAGCTTCCTCTTTGGGAGTAACCATCCGGTTCGAACCAATTACAACCGAGCAATACGACAATTGGGTAGGTATGCAAGGCAAGAACCGCTATATCTTGACGGTGCTTGGCCGCAAACTGTCTGCGCGTCAAATATCGGCAGCCACCAGCGTATTGGCAGAGCAAGGAATGAATATCGATGCAATCAAGCGCCTTACGGGTAGAATCCCTTTGGATGAATGCGATACGGATGCACGCACACGCGCTTGCATAGAATTCTCAGTGAGAGGTACTCCCAAAGACCGCATCGCCATGCAAGAAAGCCTGATGAAGTTAGCCAGCGAACTGGAGATGGACTTTTCTTTTCAGTTGGATAATATGTATCGACGTATGCGCCGTCTGATCTGCTTTGATATGGATTCCACACTTATCGAAACCGAAGTTATTGATGAGCTCGCCATCCGCGCCGGCGTAGGCGATGAGGTAAAGGCCATTACGGAAAGCGCCATGCGTGGCGAAATAGACTTTACCGAAAGCTTTACCCGCCGCGTAGCCCTATTGAAAGGACTCGATGAATCCGTCATGCAGGAGATTGCAGAAAACTTGCCTATCACAGAAGGAGTAGACAGACTAATGTATGTATTGAAGAAGTATGGCTACAAAATAGCAATTCTGTCGGGAGGTTTCACCTATTTCGGCCAACACCTGCAAAAGAAGTATGGTATAGACTATGTATATGCGAATGAGCTGGAAATTATTGATGGAAAGCTCACCGGACGTTATTTGGGAGATGTGGTAGACGGAAAGCGCAAAGCCGAACTACTCCGTTTAATTGCCCAAGTAGAAAAAGTGGATATCGCGCAGACCATTGCCGTAGGTGACGGGGCCAATGACCTCCCTATGCTGGGAATTGCCGGATTGGGGATAGCATTCCATGCCAAACCCAAAGTAGTAGCAAATGCCAAACAGTCTATCAATACCATCGGACTTGATGGGGTGCTCTATTTTCTTGGATTCAAAGATTCTTATTTGAATATGTAATTAGACCGAAAAATAAATTATCTTTGCGGACAAATAAAATAACAGAATGAAGTTTTCCGAACTACAATTAAACGCGAATGTGCTTGAGGCGCTTGACGCCATGCGATTTGACGAATGCACACCTATTCAGGAACAAGCAATTCCAATTATACTTGAAGGTAAAGATCTGATAGCAGTAGCGCAGACAGGTACGGGTAAAACCGCCGCTTTTCTGCTCCCTGTATTAAATAAACTATCCGAAGGAAACCATCCGGAAGATGCGATCAACTGCATTATCATGTCCCCTACCCGGGAGCTGGCTCAGCAGATCGACCAACAGATGGAAGGATTCTCCTATTTTATGCCGGTATCAAGCGTCGCTGTATATGGCGGTAATGACGGCATTCTGTTCGAACAGCAGAAAAAAGGACTTACATTAGGAGCTGATGTTGTTATTGCGACTCCGGGACGTCTGATCGCCCATCTGAGTCTCGGATATGTAGACCTCTCCAAAGTTTCTTATTTCATTTTGGACGAAGCAGACCGAATGCTCGACATGGGATTCTATGACGACATCATGCAAATAGTGAAATACCTGCCTAAAGAACGGCAGACTATCATGTTCTCTGCAACTATGCCTGCCAAAATACAGCAATTGGCAAATACAATCCTGAATAATCCGTCAGAAATAAAACTGGCTGTCTCAAAACCTGCCGAAAAGATTATCCAGGCTGCTTACGTTTGCTACGAAAACCAAAAATTGGGAATTATACGTAGCCTTTTCGCCGACGAGGTTCCCGAACGTGTCATCATCTTCGCATCTTCAAAAATCAAAGTTAAAGAAGTCGCTAAGGCTTTGATGGCGATGAAATTGAATGTAGGAGAAATGCACTCGGATCTTGAGCAGGCCCAACGGGAAACAGTAATGCACGAATTTAAAGCCGGGCGAATTAATATACTGGTAGCGACAGATATTGTGGCACGCGGCATTGACATTGATGATATTCGTCTGGTTATCAACTTCGACGTCCCTCACGATAGTGAAGATTATGTGCACCGCATCGGGCGTACGGCACGTGCCAATAACGATGGAGTAGCGCTTACATTTGTCAGCGAAAAAGAGCAGAGTAATTTCAAGAGCATTGAGAATTTCCTGGAAAAAGATATTTATAAGATTCCCATCCCGGCAGAATTAGGGGAAGCTCCGGAATACAAGCCACGCTCTTTCAGCAAAAGCAGGTACGGCAGCAACCCTAAAAGAAGAAATTTTCGGGGGAAAAACGGCAATAACAACAAAAGTAAGAACCGCCCCTCTCCCAGACAACAAAATTAGAACAGCATTTTTTATTTAGTGGAAGTGATAGTCAGTTTACCATCGAAACCCACTTCTATCTCCGCAATGCTATATACAGAACTTTCCGGAATGGCTAAAACTGCTTGATAATGAAAACCATTCCGGTCTACTTTTACAAACTTCGTATCGGATAGAATAGCCTGCGGCAGGAAATCAGCGGGAACAACCTGAGCAAACATCTGCTTGGTCACATCACTGGCAAACAAACTTTTCTTGCCTTCGTACACACAAATGTGCATCACATTGTCGTAATACACATTGTCCATGCTAATCCCGTCTTCGGAATAAGTCGTCTTGACAACTCTAATTTTGGTAGGATTAATATATACATAAGCGCGATAGCGAGTGCCATTGTATGTCACCACACTATCCCGTTTTGTCACTTCCGTATAAGTCGGTATAACCACTTCACGACGAACAAATGACAACGAATCATTCGGATCCTCAGATTTATGCAGTTTGATTATGTTGTCCATAATGGAATGAAACCAGAATATATGTTCCGCCTGCTTATCTATCTTGTAGTAAGCCGTATCATTTCCATACGTGTAAAGCGTATCCCGCATAACCTTAAATGTAATCGGAGCACTTTGGCTATCTGCATAATAGATCGTATCCCCCTCTACCCGCATCAACGGACTCTCCGTTTCATCGTCCAGCCAAATTCCCTGCAACAGTTCCTTAGCAGCTATATCCTCTTCCTCCAGTTCAAGAAAATTCGGATTTTTATTGCCGCCACATGACACAGAAAAAATCACCATCAACGATAGCACTACATATTTCATCATTTGTTCCAGTTTTGCATAAAGATACTCTTATTTTTTCATTTACCAATGCAATAGTAAACGAATCCGAGTTCTTCCATCTCTTTCTTATCGTAAATGTTACGTCCGTCCAATACAACCTGCTGTGCCATCGTTTTCTTTATGACAGCCCATGAGGGCAGACGGAATTCCTTCCATTCGGTAACCAACATCAGCGCATCCGCATCAAGCACCGCATCATACATATCGCAAGCATAATAGATTGTATCTCCGATCCTGCGCTTGCACTCCTGCATGGCAGCAGAATCGTACGCACGTACCTGACAGCCAGCCTTCAACAGCTTATCAATCAGGATCAAAGCCGGAGCTTCACGCATATCATCAGTCTCCGGTTTGAAAGCCAGTCCCCACAAAGCAACCGTTTTTCCTTTCAGGTCACCATTAAAGTGCTTCACCAGCTTTTCAAACAGAACACTTTTCTGTTGCTCGTTTACCTCTTCCACAGCACTGAGCACCCGCATTTTATATCCATTCTGTTCTGCCGTTTTGATAAGGGCTTTCACATCTTTCGGGAAACAAGAACCGCCATAGCCGATTCCCGGATACAAGAATTTACGTCCGATGCGCGTATCCGAACCGATTCCGCTACGTACCATATTCACGTCGGCACCCACAATCTCGCACAAGTTTGCTATGTCATTCATAAAACTGATGCGGGTTGCCAACATAGAATTTGCCGCATATTTAGTCATCTCCGCTGACGGGATATCCATAAAGATAACGCGAAAGTTATTTAGCAAGAACGGTTTATACAGCTTCGACATCAGTTTCTGCGCACGTTCCGACTCCACTCCCACTACTACACGGTCCGGACTCATAAAGTCGCTGATCGCATTTCCTTCCTTTAGAAATTCCGGATTTGAAGCCACATCAAAATGGATATTCACCCCTCTCTTATCCAACTCCTCTTGAATAACCGCACGAACCTTGCCGGCAGTACCCACCGGAACCGTACTCTTGGTAACAACCAATTTATATTGTTTCATATTGCGACCGATAGTCCGGGCTACCTCCAGCACATATTTCAGATCGGCGCTGCCGTCCTCATCAGGAGGCGTACCGACAGCACTGAATACTACTTCCACATCATCGAGGCAACTCTCCAGTGAGGTAGTAAACTTCAATCGTTTCGCTTTCATATTGCGAAGCACCATCTCTTCCAATCCATTTTCATAAATAGGAATGACACCCTTTTTCAAAGATTCGATTTTCTCACTGTTAGTATCTACGCAAGTCACATCCACGCCAATTTCAGCAAAGCATGTACCCGTCACCAGACCTACATATCCGGTTCCTACAATTGCTATTTTCATATCTTTATTTATTGTCTATCCAGAAGTTATTCAAAATACACCGCATCTTTGAAAGCCGTTCCCTCCTTGTCTTTAGGAGATAGCAACATCTGCGACTCGGCAAGCGGCCAATCTATCCCCAATGTCGCATCATTATATATAATGGAAGCCTCACTTTGCGGAGCATACTTATTATCTACCTTGTATGTGAAAATGGCTTCGTCGCTCAATACGGCAAATCCATGCGCAAAACCACGTGGAATGAAAAACTGTCTCTTATTCTCTTCGCTCAACAAAACACATACATGCTTTCCGAACGTAGGCGATGATTTACGCAAATCCACAGCAACATCCAACACTTCTCCTTTGATAACACGAACCAGTTTAGCCTGGCTATGTTCACCTTTCTGATAATGCAATCCGCGTAATACCCCAAAGGAAGACTTGGATTCATTATCCTGTACAAAATCAACAGGACCGATATTAGCCTCAAACTCCTCTTTCTTAAAAGCTTCCATAAAGTAGCCACGTTCGTCGGAGAAAACTTTAGGCTCTATCAGCCATACTCCGTCTATTTCTGTCTGTATATAGTTCATTGTCGATGGTTATAAATAAAACGATGCAAAAGTAGTGATTTTTTCGTAGTTTTCTGGGATATATTCAATTTATCTCTTAATTTTGCACACATGATTGAATTAGCACAACATATAGAGGTTTTATTGCTGGAAAACGACTGCGTCATCGTTCCGGGATTTGGTGGATTCGTTGCACATTACGCACCTGCAACTCATGTAAAAGAAGAAAATCTTTTCTTACCTCCTACCCGTACGATAGGATTCAACCCGCAACTGAAACTGAACGACGGAGTGTTGGTGCAATCATATATGGCCGTTTACGACACTAGTTTCGCTGACGCCAGCCGCATAGTAGAAAAAGAGGTGAACGAATTCATCTCCCTTCTTCATGAAGAAGGCAAAGCCCATCTGGAGAATATCGGTGAAATCCATTATAATATTTATGGCAATTACGAGTTCATTCCGTACGATTATAAGCTAACCACTCCTTCTTTATACGGATTGGATTCTTTTGAGATGCACGAGCTTGCCGCCTTGCCACAAAAGGAAAAAGTGTTAATACCACTCAATCCGGAGAAAGAAAAGAAGACTTATGAAATCAGTATCAACCGTACATTCCTCCGCAATGCAGCAGCCATGATTGCCGCCATTGTGTTGTTCTTCGCTTTTTCCACTCCGGTAGAGAATACCTACGTTCAGAAGAACAATTACGCACAGTTGTTACCTAACGAACTTTTTGAACAAATAGAAGAACAGTCGGTTGCAATGACTCCTGTTCCGGTAAAGAACGATGCGAGACCACAGAGAGCCAAGAAAGCTAAAACATCAAAGCCCATTGCTGTGAAAGAAGTTAAAGTGGCGAAACCGCAAACAGTTCCTGTGCCATCGGTAAAGCCACAAGCTAATACGAATCACCCTTACCATATTATAGTAGCGGGAGGTATCAGCCTTAAAGATGCGGAAGCTATGGCAAACCGGTTAAATGCCAAAGGATTTGCGGAAGCAAAAGCGCTGAATACCGATGGTAAAGTACGTGTCAGTATCCGCTCATTCAGCAACCGTGAAGAAGCGACGAAACAGTTGTTGGAGCTTAGAAAAAACGAAACTTACAAGAATGCCTGGTTACTGGCAAAATAAAAATCCCTTTTAAAAAGCATGAAACGAGTTCTTTGTCCCAAATGTGAGAATTACCTTTATTTTGATGAAACCAAGTATAGTGAAGGTCAGTCACTTGTATTTGTATGCGAGCATTGCGGCAAGCAATTCAGTATCCGGCTTGGAAAAAGTAAAGTCAAAGCTCTCCGGAAAGAAGAGAATCTGGAAGAAGAGGCAGAATCCCATAAAGAAGAATTCGGATATATCACAGTAATTGAGAATATATTCGGATTCAAACAAGTACTTCCACTACAAGAGGGTGACAACGTGATAGGACGGCGTTGTGTGGGAACAGTCATCAATACTCCCATCGAAAGCGGAGACATGAGCATGGACCGCCGCCACTGCATTATCAATATCAAGCGCAATAAGCAAGGAAAACTAATCTATACTTTGCGGGACGCTCCCAGCCTGACAGGTACATTTCTCATGAATGAGATATTGGGTGATAAAGACCGTATCCGCATCGAAGATGGAGCTATTGTGACTATCGGAGCCACCACATTTATACTGCATACGGCGGAATAGTTACTAGAAAATTACTCAGAAGAATCTGAATACTAAAGAATATTTAGTGCAAAGTATCGTCAGTCAAATGACTATTTATTTGATGAATGATTATGATTGGGATATGCAAACAGCCTAACCAATAGTATAGAATGAGGATAAAAATCTAAGCATATAAATTCCTATCCTCATTCAAGATTCATTATCTTATAAAAAAAGAGCCATCAAGGAATTGAAAATATAGAGCACGAATCTCTCGCAAAATGGAAAAGCACTGTGTTTGGTCAAATCGTACATAGTGCTTTTCCATATTCACGGTACTTCTATCCCAATAAACTCTTTATTATTTGTAAAAAAACGCTAAAACACAATGAATGTACAGCGGTGTTCTTTTTCAATCCCTTTTTTATGGATATGGGGGTTAAAAGACGACATATTACCTGGTGTCTGTTTGTTGTCTCTTTGATGTCGTAATGGTTTCGCCGTAATTCATCGCTCATTTTGGATACAGCATTGGATAATCTTGCCGCCTATGCTTGCAGTTTGTGTGGCAACTCTCCCGACGACGAATGTCGGTCGGGGTATTAGGCTCTTATACAGATGTTCATCATAAATATAATATTATCAATATGTTATATTGGAAATAGTGTCGTCTAAATAACAAAATAGTATCATTTTAATAAGTATGATATAGTATGTTTTTACTCCTAATTTTGATTGATTGTTGAGAGGTGACTTTTCCCGTTTTTATTAAGATGTGATATTGCTCTGACAAGATAAAACTGATGTCAAAATTTGAATTGCTTTGATGTAAGATTATTCCGGTACTCCGACGGCGACATACCTATCTGTTTCTGCACGTAACGGCTGAAATAGGAAACAGAGGAGAAATTCATCCGTTCCGCAATCTCGGTCAGGGAGAGTTCTTTCAGCCGGAGCAGGCGGGTAATTTCCTGAATAGTGAAGCGGTCAATCCAATACGTGGCAGGTTTGCCGCTTACCTTTTTGCATATCTCCGATAGGTAATGTGGAGTGATGCAGAGACGGGAGGCATAGAAATCGAGTTCCCTATTACGCATGTATTCACCGTTGTACAGCAGTTCGATGAATTTTCGTAACTGGGAAGCGATATGATCCGACAGTTCCGACATATTCCGACTGCGTGCATGAATATCATAAAGGTCGAGGATATGGGCGGTGAGCAGGCTGCCCAGCAACTCTTCCCGGAAAAGATGCTCTTTCTCCTCCATGCGCATACGGAGGTATTGCATGGCGGCTTCGCACGTCCGGAAGTCACAGGCGGAAAGTTTCATTACGGGATTCTGCAAGAGCGACAGATGCCCGATGATGCCGTAATTGCTGCGGATGGCGATGGAGGTGACGAACGCGTCCGAGAGGTTCATCAGGATGCCCCGGAAGTCGCCGGACACCGAAAAGTCTGAGCCGAGTTCCGCATTGGGCAGGATGACGTAATCGCCTGCCGTGACGTTGTAGTGTGTCTCCTGAAACGTGAATCCCATGCTGCCTTTGCAGCAAAGGATATGGATGATACGCCCCGCATAGCGCAAGGTGTTGAACTCCTGCCAGGTATCGGCAAAGATGATTCCGTCGAAATCTGTTTGTCCCATAATCTGCCATCTGTTTGGGTTGCGAAAATAATCAAAAACCACGAATAGTGAAAATATTGCCCCGAATAATGCAACAATCAAATAATAGGTACTCCGTAACTTTGCATCGGAAATTAAAACTGTGAAGGATATGAAAAATGTAAGACTGAATAACGGAGTGATGATGCCTGCTATCGGGTTCGGTGTCTTTCAGATTCCTGAAAATGAAACGGAACGGGTGGTGGCCGATGCCATCAAGGTGGGTTACCGACTGTTCGACACGGCTGCTGCCTATTTCAACGAGGAGCAGTTGGGCAATGCCATCCGGCAAAGCGGCATCCCGCGCGAGGAGTTTTTCATCACCACCAAACTGTGGGTGCAGGACTACGAGTACGACGACGCGCTGCGGGCTTTCGACCGCTCGATGAAGAAGCTCGGACTGGATTACCTCGACCTTTACCTGATGCACAAACCCTACGGAAACTACTACGCCGCATGGCGGGCGATGGAACGACTCTACAAGGAGGGACGCATCCGCGCCATCGGTGTGACGAGCTTTTCCAACGAACGCCTGCAAGACCTCTTTCTGCACAACGAGGTGAAACCTGCGGTGAACCAGCTGGAGACGCACCCCTTCTTCCAGCAGCAGGCGGCCAACGTGTTCTTGCAGCAAGAAGCCATCCAGCACGAGGCATGGGCGCCTTTCGCCGAAGGGCAGAACGACATATTCAATAATCCGGTACTGAAAGAAATCGCCGCACGACATGGCAAAGGCGTGGGAGCGGTCATCCTCCGCTGGCTGAACCAGCGCAACGTCGTGGTCATCCCCAAGTCCGTACACAAGGAACGGATGATCGAGAATTTCAATATCCTCGATTTCTCGCTGTCCGACGAGGAGATGGCAGCCATCGCCGCGTTGGAGACGGGGAAAAGCCCCATCTACGACGATATGGACTTGCCTACGGTGAAAGGTATCGGGCTGCACAGGATTCACGAATAAGCGGCGGACATTATTTTCTGTATAAAATTCAAGACATTCGACAAGTATGAAGATAGTTATCTTAACCGGAAGCCCTCGCAAAAAGGGAAACTCCAATTATCTGGCGCAACAGTTCGCCAAAGGAGCCGAAGAGGCAGGACACGAAGTGTTTACGTTCCATTGTGCCGATTACGGCATCCATCCCTGCATCGGTTGCAACAAATGCGGCATGAACGGCGATTGCGTGTTCCATGACGATTTCTACATCGTGCGTCCCAAACTGGTCGGAGCGGATATGGTCGTGTTCGCGACACCGGTCTATTATTTCGCTCCGACGGCGCAGTTGAAGACTGTGATAGACCGCTTCCAGTCCATCTACGGGGTCATCGAGCATAAGAAGACCGCACTTATCACTACGCAAGCCAATCCCGACTCGGTTGTTGCCGAACCTACCATCGCCACGTACAAAGCCTGTTCGGATTTCCTGAAGTGGGAGGACAAAGGTATCGTCACGGCTACGGGTCTTTGGGCGGCGCACGAAGTGGAGACCACGGATTTCCCCCGCCAAGCATACGAGTTGGGCAAAAGCCTGTAACGGAATGACTAAGAAATAACTTAAAAAAAATCATAGTAGTATGGAAACAGTAAAATTGAATAACGGCATTGAGATGCCCGTTTTAGGATATGGTGTTTTTCAGGTATCGTCCGAAGAGTGCGAGCGTTGCGTACTCGATGCCATCGGTGCAGGCTATCGGTCGATAGACACGGCGCAGGCGTATTACAACGAGGAAGGCGTGGGCGCGGCCATTGCCAAATGCGGCGTGCCCCGCAGCGAACTGTTCCTCACAACGAAGGTGTGGATTACCAACGCAGGCGAGGAGAAGGCCGCCCGCAGCATCGACGAGTCGCTCCGCAAGCTGCGCACCGACTACATCGACCTGCTGCTTATCCACCAGCCTTTTGCCGACTATCCGGGAACATGGCGGGCAATGGAACAGGCGGTGCGCGACGGGAAGGTACGCGCCATCGGCCTCTCCAACTTCTACTCCGACCGCTTCGTGGACATGGCGGAGTGCGCCGAAATAAAACCGGCCGTGAACCAGTTGAGGACGAACGTGTTCAGCCAGCAGTGGGACGCCGAGGCGGAGATGAAACCTTACGGCACGCGCATCATGGCGTGGGGACCGCTGGCACAGGGAGACCCCGACCTGACTACCCATCCCGTGATGGCAGGTCTGGCGGAGAAATACGGCAAGACGGCGCAGCAGGTCGCCCTGCGCTACCTCCTCCAGCGTGGTATCATCGCCATCCCCAAGAGCACACACCGCGAACGCATGGAGCAGAATCTGGATGTATTCGACTTCTCGCTTACAGCCGAAGACATGGAGAGCATTCGTCCGTTAGACAAACCTGCCGACTTCCGCTGGTCGCACCGCAACCCGGAATTAGTGAAGTTCCTGCTGAACTATGACAAACAGTTTAACCCGAACAAGTAAGGTATGAAGTACGGAGTATTAGGCACAGGCGATGTGGCACGCACCATCGCCACTAAACTGATTGCACAGGGACACGAGGTGATGATGGGCGCACGCAGTGGCGCCAACGCGAAGGCGGCGGACTGGGCGGAAGCCAACGGCGAGCGTGCCCGCTCCGGTTCGTTTGCCGATGCCGCCCGTCTCGGCGGGCGGGTTTTCCTCTGCGTGCAGGGCATCCATGCGCTGGAAGCGCTCGAAGCAGCGGGGCGGGAAAATCTGGCAGGCAAGGTGCTGATTGACCTGACTAACCCCTATCTCTACAAGGACGGGCACATTTCGCTCGACCCTCGCTGGAGCGGGACGACCTGTTTAGGAGAGGCGGTGCAGGAGTTCCTGCCGGAAACGAAAGTGGTAAAGACGCTGAACTACCTCTGCAACGCCTTGATGACCTGCCCCGACCGTCTGCCCGAACCCATTACGGGTTTCTATTGCGGCAACGATGTTGAAGCAAAAGCCGAAGTGGCGGCATTATTAAAGGATTTCGGCTGGACGGATACGCTGGATTTGGGCGGCATCGCCATGTCGCGCTACACCGAGATGCTCGGCGCATTCTGGCCCGCTGCCCTGAATGCTACGGGGAATATGGAGTGGGGATTCAGGTTAGTAAGGAAACGATAAATAAGAAAAGTATGAAAACAAGAAAACTCGGAAATATAGAAGTATCGGCAGTCGGATTGGGCTGCATGGGCTTCACGCACGGCTATGGCGCGTGTCCGGACGAGGCGGAATCCATCCGGCTGATACGGAAAGCCTACGACAAAGGTTGCACCTTCTTCGACACGGCGGAAATATACAGTTGTTACAAGAACGAGGAACTCGTGGGGAAGGCACTCAAACCGTTTCGCAATAAAGTGGTCATCTCCACCAAATTCACCCCTGCTACCTTGCCCGGGCAGGAAAGACCGGAAGGCAAATTGAGCCGCGAAGGAATCCGGCAGGCGGTGGAAGGTTCGCTGCGGCGGTTGCAGACCGACTGTATCGACCTCTACACGGAGCACCGTGTCCCGAAAGAGAGCGATCCGGCCGAGGTCGCCTATTGGATGGGCGAACTGATACGGGAAGGCAAAATCCGTGCATGGGGACAATCCGAACCTACGCTCGAACAACTCCGGGCGGCCCATGCCGTTACACCTATAACAGCCGTGCAGAGCGAATATTCGATTATGGAGCGCAAGTGGGAAGCTGACATCATCCCCTTCTGTCGGGAGAACGGTATCGGGTTCGTGGCCTATTCGCCGATGGCCGGCGGCTTTTTAAGCGGCAAATACCACTCTGCGGCTGAATTTAAGGGAGATGACGTGAGGCGTGTGATTACCCGTTACTCCGAAGAAAATATGCGTGCTAATCAAGCCCTGCTCAATCTTATCAACCGCTATGCGGAGGACATAGATAAAACCGGAACGGAATATTTCGACCGGCAGACTTTCGTGGCGGCGCAGTTCGAGTATGGAGAATGAAAAATCCGAACGGATAAGAACAAATAGAAAGAATAGATGAACAGACTGATTATTTTGATTATGGCGTTATTGGGCATTGCCTCTTGTGCCAACGGACAGAATGGCAAGGCAGATATGAAAGGAAAGAAAATACTGGTCGCCTACTACTCTTGGGGCGGCAATACGAAAGCCGTGGGCGACTATATCGCACGGAAACTCGAAGCGGACGTGCTTCAGATTGAACCTGTCAAAGCATATCCGGCCGATTACGATGCCTGCGTAAAAGAGGTCGGCAGGCAGGGCAAAGATTACGAACCCGAACTGAAGCCTACGCAGACAAGCGTGGGCGACTACGATATAATTTTCGTGGGCACTCCCTGCTGGTGGGGAACTATCGCTAATCCACTGCGCACTTTTCTGCGCCGCAACTCGTTCGAGGGAAAGACGGTCATCCCTTTCATGACCAACGGGACAAGTGGCAAGCGTTTGCAGGAGGTGAAGAAACTTTGCACGGGCGCTGCCGTACTCGACGGCCTATCCATCTACAACCGCTATCAGGTGGAAACGAAAGTCAATACCCCTGACAACATGGGTGACTGGAAAGCGGAAGTGGATGAATGGTTGAAGACCGTGATTAAGTAAACGAATTATCAAATAACAAAAAAACAGTAACTATGTACGAATCTTTAAATAACAAAGTAGCCCTCGTAACCGGAGCCGGAACAGGCATCGGGCGAGCCATAGCTCGGCGTTTGGCGGACGAAGGCGCTCACGTAATGATTGTAGGCCGCACGAAAAAAACACTTGTCGAAACGGCTGCTTACAGTGATAAAATCTCCTATCTTGCCATCGATCTCGAATCGGAAGATGGGATACGCTCCATCATCCATACTGTCGGCGAGCGGTACGGTTGTCTCGATATTCTCGTCAACAATGCCGGATGGGCGCCCGTCACGCCGTTTGCCGAGATGAAAATCGACGAATACGACAAGGTATTCGCCATCAACGTGCGTGCCGTCGTCATGCTGACACAAGCCTGCCTGCCGATGATAAAGGCGGCGAAAGGGAACATACTGAACATCACCACCACGATGACGACCAACCCCATTGCAACGATGGCGAACTACGCCGCCTCGAAAGCCGCCGTCTATACCATGACCCGCGCATGGGCAAAAGAGTTGGCGAAAGATGGTGTGCGTGTCAATTCACTCGGCGTAGGCCCTATCGAAACCCCTATCTACGGCAAGACCGAGCTTTCAGCCGAAGCGGCGAAAGCCCACAAGGACATGGTGGCGAAAAGTGTTCCTCTCGGCCGCATGGGACAACCCGAAGAGGTGGCGGCTGTGGTCGCTTTCCTGACGAGTAATGAGGCAAGTTTCGTCACCGGATCCGACTATAAGGTAGATGGCGGCGTAGGCGCATAATAGACAACAATAAAAATCCGAACAAATATGAAGAATGTTTTAATCATCAGCGGTCACACAGACCTTGCAACGTCGGTGGCCAACAAGACCATACTCGAAACACTCGGCAACAGACTGCCGGAAGCCGAAATCTTGAAGCTCGACGAACTTTATCCTGACTTCAAAATCAATGTAGAAGCTGAACAGCAACGCTTGCTCCGCGCTGACATCATTGTGTTGCAGTTTCCCGTGTTCTGGTACTCTGCACCTTCGATACTGGAACGCTGGATGGAAGAGACTTTCCGTCACGGATTCTCGCACGGCAGCACGGGCGACAAACTGAAAGGCAAGAAGCTCATACTGTCTTTTACTACGGGTGCGCCCGAAGCGATGTACAGCAGCGAAGGAGCGATGGGGTATGACATTGAGATTTCCTGCCCTGCTACAAAGCCACTTGTCGTCTTTGTCAGATGGAGTTTTCCGGATATGTATATACCGGCGGCGTGAGCTACAGCAACCGTACCTCTCCTGAACTTATTGAGCAGCAAAAGTCTGTATCGGAAAAACACGCACTACGGCTTATCGAATTGTTAGAAAAAATATCCCACTGTTAATTAATAGAGAGTTTTTCTACCGTCCACTAAAATTGTGGACGGTAATGTGTCTATTTACATAAAGAAGCTATAATTTACCTCCTTCGTTTATAAGGGACATGTTCTTTTTCCTTGTCATCATCCCTCCATCCCCGGTCGTTGTCGTTTCCGCCACCTCCACCACCGGATGTGGGTGCAATGTGCGGCTGCATAACCAGTTCCACAACCGCTTCTCCGATATTTGAGGCAGGGGAAAATCCGCTGTCCGATGAACCGTCCGTTCCGACAAGGCCGTTTGTAGATTCGTTTGTTGGCCCTTGTCGGTGAATCTTCCCGTCTGTATCGTCAGTCCGTTGCCGTATCCAATCAGACAATGATGCGGATACAGCAGGACTGTCGGCAAATACCAGCCCTCTCTCCGTATTCAGCCTTCGGTCAAGACTTCTGTAGGTCATGGAGCGGTCAATCCGATAACCGCCGAAAGAGATATTGTCGCAGGTAAACACCACGCCCTTGATTCTCCCGTCAGTTTTACTGGTAATATCCAATGTGATACCCTTTTCCGACAAGTACTCTTTCAACTCTTTCCAGTCGATACAGACTTTCAACGCATCATTGACGGTATCATAGATACGGTACTTGACGGCATCTTTTCCCTTGAGCCGATGACGGTTCACCTTCTTTTTGCCCTTGCCGAAAGTCAGGCCATATTCCCGTGTAAGGGCTTGGGTAATCCGCGCCGACTTTCGGAAACCTTGGTCGCCCGTAATGGCATTGCCGTCGTTATCCACCCGGTTATAAACGATATGCACATGGGCGTGCGGCTTGTCATGGTGGCGACACACCACGAACTGCGTGTTCACGATTCCCATGCGCCGCATGTACTCCTTGGTTATTTCGGACATCAATTTGTCCGTCATCTTGGGCGTGTCCTCCGGTGCAAAGCTCAAAGAGATATGCCCGACGAAGTTTTTCAACGACGGGCGGCTCTTGGCCTGCAGGCTGAAACTCGCCACGATGGACTTGTTCGATGTCAGGTCCACACCCTCCGAGGCGATTATTTTCGTGTCCTTGTCCTTGAGGTCGTTGGCATAGTCCACCAATCCCGCGAAACCTTGTCCGCTGCGTATCTTTGCCATCATGGGTTATAAAAGTTCATTAAGTTTGATAATAAGGCTGCTTATCTCTGCCATCAGCCTCCGATTCTCGTCGGCGATGTAATGCGGCCCGTGGATATGTCCGAGATGCGCCAGTTGGTTCAGGTTGTTCGCCATGCCGGCCAGTACGCGGAGACATTTCATCGTGTCCTGCGGCACAGGTTCCTTGACGTGGCCGTTTACCGCCAGTTCATAGATCACCTCGGAAAGCGACTTGCCGATCCGTTTGCTTTGGAACAGCAATTTGGCATAGTTCTTCCTGTCGAAATTGACTTTGACGGGACAGTCCCGTTTCTCTTCCGGAGGCAGTTTCGGACGACCGCCTTTCTTCGTTCCATTGCCGCGTCTGTCAAAATGTGTTCGAGTACTCATGCCGTTTCATCCTTGCTACGATGTCCGGCTGCTTTCCGGCACGTCCGACGGTTTTGTGGGACACAAAACCTATACTTGCTCCCCAAACACATTCCCACTTCGGCATACGTCCGACACTTAAAATATGTATTCGTTTCCATAAATGCCACTGTCGTGTCGTCCGGATTAGCCATGCCGCCAGCTTCTGAACGACGGATTTTTGAATATAATTTTATCGACCATCTCGTTGAGCCGGTCGACAATCCTCTCCCCGTACAGGTCGCGGATCTGTTGCGGGACAAGGTTGGTCGTGATGAACGTGAACGTCCCGTTTTCGTAACGCCTCGTCAGCAGATCGACCATCGGTCTGTGGATGTTCCCGAACTCCTGCACTTCCAACGGTTCGGTTCCCATGTCATCTATGCCGAGCATTTCCGTGTTGCAAAGATTCAGAAACCTCTCGTAGTCGCTTCGGCACAGGTGGGCGATGTGTCCGGCATTCACGACAGGTATGCCGTATGTCTTTTTGTGGTAATCGTCAGGCAGCCTGAGGACGTTGAGCAGATTTTGGAACGCCCGCATCATGGTGGTCTTGCCGTTGCCGCACGTTCCGCACAGGACTACGCCGGAACGCTTGCCGGAGGTCAGGCTCGCGGCGAGTTCGCCTATTTGCAACTCAACCGGAGCGGTACAGGCAAACGTACCGCCACGACCGCGCACTTCGCCTTCAATGGCGCACATGAGTAGCTTTTTTGCCGTATCTTCGTCGAACGGCAGCCTAAAACGGCCCTTCGTAATCCTCGGCTGAACGAGCCGTGACATCAGTGCCCCGATAATCTCCGGATTTTCTATTTGTTCCATGTCGATTGTTTTTCAATTGTTTGTTTAGCCAATGGTAAAAGTGGCTGCGGCAGTCGTTTTCCTCCTTTCGAGAAACTCCACCTATGCGCTGTTCGCTGAAAAAGTCCCGGATGTACCCTTGCATCCGTGTCGTATCCAGCGTGCCTTTTTCTCTTTTCGCCAGCATTTCCGATACGCTGTTTTGCCAGCCTGTGTCCGCAAGCAGCAGCATCTCCAGTTCATCCAATGGTTTCAAATTGTCCTCCCGCGCGTGTTGATTGGATATAATATCTTTATCTGTTTCTTTGTCTTCTATATTAGAATGGGTAAACTGCACGGTCAACTCGCGGGACAACCGGGGTGTCAACGGCGGGGACAACTGCGCGGTATGCGGTTCGGTCAACGAATACACGGCAGGGGCACGGATGCCGCTGCCTGCCCGGAACTCTATCAGCCCCCGTTCCACGAGGCGCTGGCGTGCCTTGCAGATGTTCTGCTTGGTCGTCGACAGCCTTACGCAGATGATTGCCGTATGGCAGGCGAACGGCATGTTCCACCGCAGGCGGTTCGCCTCGTACAGGAGATAGTGATACAATGCCACCTCCGAGGGATTGAACGGACTGCGATCCGCTTCTGCCCAGAAACGGTTGATGTATTCGTAGATGCCTGCCATGACCTACCGTTTGGCTCGGTTGAGGATATACTTTTGCGCCTCACGGTCGAGTTCCGCCTGTGAAGCCACGCGGATATTTTTCATCCATGCCTCCAGTTCGGCCTTGTCGAAGAAGCACAGCTTCCCGTTGGGCTTGTAATAGGGGATGACGCGGCGCATCATCAGTTTGTGGAGGTAGCTTACCTTGATGCCGAGAAATTTCGCTGCCTCGGCTGTCGAAATCAGTTGGTTCGTCTGTTCCATATTTTCTGTTTTTAATGTGACTTCTTGGATTGCGATAGTCGTCCCCCGTCATGGAAGACGATGCAAAGTAAGGCATGGGAAATCATGTCTGAAAGGATTTCAACGCACTGTAAAACAGAGGGAAAATAAAGTAGCAAACAAAACAGGGCAATGCTGTAATACAATCGAAAACAATCGAAAACGGGGATAAGGAAAAATCGGAAAAGGCTTAACGAAAAAAATCCCGCCAACCTCTTGGGTTGCGGGATTCCTCGTGTACGTTACGCGTAAATATCTACTTGTTTCTTAACCAATGCCGGAACGTATCGGTATCGTTTATGGACTCATTCTCTTCTGCCGCTCTTTTGAATATTTGAATGATGACATCTTCCTTATCCACTTTGGAGCCTCTCCGGTTCCTTGCATCCAGCAACTGGCGCATATTCTCCAAATGCCAGTAGTCTCCGAATGTCTTCCACTGACGGGTGACATTGCAGATTTCCGCAATACTGTCGGCTATGAACGCCATTTGCGTGGCATTGCAGCCCTCATGGGGACGGTATTCCTCATTCAAGAATCCTTCCCTGCGCAATGCGTCCAACAGGGCAACGGTCTTTTCGCCTCTCAACGCATCAGGAAAATCCGGCGGCAACGGGTCGGATATAGCAGGTTCGCCTGTCACAGGTGTCGATGCCGCCACATCGGAACTGTCCGGCAAGTGTTGTCCGTCGGCAGACGGGACAGGAGTTGCACTTGTCCGTCTCTCCCTTTTGCCTAACCAATTCTCTATCCGCTCTCGATATTCCATGTAAACGGCCATCGGCATGACGAATAGGACAAACGTAATCACGACAAAGAGTATGACGGTAATCGCGTCCGATCCCATTCCGGCAACAACGGCATAACCTATGAAAGCGGAGACAAGCAGCCACACCGCTTCGGGCAGCAAAACATTTATCTTGAAATCGTCCGGCAATTTTTTCATTTCTGCTTTGTTTAGGTGTAGGCGAACTCCGTATCAATCAGCCCGATGGCATCGTCTTTCTTCTTGTTGATAATCTTGGCGTAAATCTGCGTGGTCTTCACGTCCGTGTGGCCGAGCAGCTTGCAGACGGTATAAAGGTCTGCGCCGAGCGTGAGCAACATCGTGGCGAACGTGTGGCGGCTGACATGGTAGGTCACGTGCTTGGTGATACCAGCCTCCTTTACCCACTGTTTGATTTGTACGTTGCAGGTATCTTCGCATGGAAGGGTGGAGAAAACCGCTTCTTCCTCGCCCGTGTAGTCCACGTTCTTCCATTTCAATGCCAGCACGTCGCTGATGCGAAGTCCGCAATAGCAGGAGAAAAGGAACGCGCTTTTGATGTCCTCGCGTCTGCAAGGTGCGTCAATCAAGGTTTTCACCTCGTCGATGGTCAGGAACTCCCGCCTGCTTTCCGGCATCTTGATTTTCTCGTCCGTGTTCAGCCTGTTTATGGGATTCTCGGCGATGATGTCCTCCCGTACAGCGGCGTTCAACGCTCCTCGGAAACAGCCGAAATAGGATACGCAGGTAAACTGCGACAGTTTCTTCCCGTTTGCACTGACATAGGTGTTGCGCAGGAAGTCTATGAGGGCGAGGCAAAACTCGCGGTCTATGTCACGCATGGCGGCTTTCCCGTCGAATGCCCGCAGGATGTTCATCGTGTTGCCGATGAGCTTTCCGCTTCCGCGCACGCCTTTTTTCTCCTGACTTTCCTTGTAGGTCTGCATCCAGTCAAGCAGCAGTATTTTGGAACGCTGGGAGGTGTTCTTCAATCCGGCCACGCTGTTGGTCAGTTCGATGATGCGCTGCGATTTGATGGTGTTCACTGCCGCCAGCGTGGCCTTGTTCTGTGCCTTGGCCGCCGCACTGGTTTCTGGAATGAGGTAGAGTTTGAGGAACTCGTACTGACGTTTGCCGTCCCTGTAAATGTCGAGATAGACGGACTGGCTTCCGTCGCTGAGCGTCTTATAACGGATGCGTACAGGCTCCTTGACCTTGGGTTGCTTGGGTGTTCTTATCGCTTTTGTCATAATTGGAATCGGTTATAATAGGTTGTCGTCGGTATCGAATACATTGTCCGCAAGGTTTACGGCCTCGACCTTCCTGCGGTTGATGATTTCCGCGTAAACCTGCGTGTTCTTTATCTGGGAATGTCCCAACAGTTTGGAAACGGTATAAAGGTCTGCGCCCAGCGTGAGCAGCATCGTGGCGAACGTGTGGCGGCTCGTGTGATATGTGACCGCCTTTGTTATGCCGGCCTTTATCGCCCATTCTTTCAGGCAGGCATTGAGGTTGGTGTCGTTGGGCAGCTTTTCAAAGACAAGGCTGTCCGCGTCCTGCCTGCGTTTTTTTTCGTGTTGCGGCATCCATCTTCGGGCTTGCACTCCCAACGGGATATGCACGGGCTTGCCGCTCTTGTTCATCACCACGGACAGCATCCATTTGTCCCCGTCCTTTGCGATGTCCTCCCATTTCAACCTGCGCACGTCACCCAGCCGCAAACCGCAGTTGCAGGCGAAAAGATAGGCATTTTTGACAACCTCAATCCTGCAAGGTGTCGCTATCAGTTTTTTCACCTCGTCGATGGTCAGGAACTCCCTCTTCCCTTTGTTCGTCTTTGCCCGTTCATGGCGCGACAGCCTGTTCATCGGGTTGAAGGGGATGATGCCTTCGCGGACGGCGACATTGAGTGCCGTTATCAGGGTGCATTGGCGGTTGAACACGGTCTTGGACTTGAGAGGCTGTCCGCTTGCTGTCCTGTAACCGGTTTTCAGGTACTCCATGAACGACAGGCAGAAGTCCTTGTCCACGGACTTGAGCTTCACCTCGCCGCCTCCCATGTCGGCAATGATGCCGCGAAGTCTGTCTATCGCGTAAAGGTCACGTATGCCACGGCTTCTTTGTATCTCCTTGAACCGTGCGAGCCACTCCTGCAAGGTAATGTCTGCTTTCGATATGCTGTCCTGCGTTTCCGCAAGCCGTTTGCTTGTGGCCGGCAATTTTTTCAATTCGCGCGATCGCTTCCTGAGAATCGCCTCCGCTTTCCGCATGGTGGCGGCATTTTGGCGCACGGCTTCCTCGTCTGTTTCCGGAACGAGGTGGAGTTTCAGGTACTCGTAGCTGCGTCGGCTGTCATGGTAACAGTCCAGATAAATGGAGCGATACCCGTCCTTCATCGCCTTGAACCTGATTTTTACAGGTGATTTTTGTGTGTCTCTATTTCCTTTGTCTGCCATACGCTGCCGTTGAATCCGATTGCCCTGCAAATATAGACGGTTTCTACGACAAAAGAAACAAAAACAGGTAACAAAAATACGTCAAAAATGAGATTTTCTTGGAATTTAAGAGAAATCGACTATTTGATGTAAATAACTGAAAACAAGAAATATATTTGCAGATTTTTGGCTCTTGTTTTCTTTGTTCTATGTATATCGGAAATTAGGCTCCCCCGAAAAGAATTTCGTGGACATAGGGCAAGCCCGAACAACTTTGGCAAATGACTAATGCAAGAAGCGGCACTGGATACCGAAAGCTATCCGATAAAAATGTCCCCCCAAAATGTCACTATCAAGGATGGGAAGAGCCCGAACGATAACAATTATCAAGACTATTGCATTTTCTTGATTTCGTTATACAGTGCCAAGCCTTTTGCCGTCAGCAAGTATTTTTGCCTCGGATGATTGGGCTTGTCGGGATATAGCACCTTGAGAAAACCTGCCTCGAAAGCGGGGTTTATATAGTTCTCCAAAAATGTCGGGCGATGTTTTAGTCCGACTTTTTCCATCAATCCTTTTAATGATAATTGGTCATTTGACAAGGCTATCAGCAAAACGCGAACTTGTTCGGGGACTTGTACGGTAGGTTGTTCGGTACTTGTACGGTCTTCGTGCAGTGTTTGCTCAGCAACAAGTTCTTCCGGTGCATCAACAACCATATACCGATTCCGCAACTCATTGTTTTCGCCTAATAACAGATTACGGAAGAAACGCTCCAAATATTCTGAATTACGCATGATGCCTTTTTGCACGTTCTGATAGTTGGCGCGTACCAGCGCATTGCGGAAGTACCACGAATGGTTTGCGAACAAATCGTTTGTTACGTCAAAGCCCATAGAACGAAGGTAGAGAATTGTAAATACGGCAGTCGTTCGGGTGTTTCCCTCACCGAACGGATGGATTTGCCATAGTCCCGACACAAACTTGGCTATGTGGTTCACTAATCCATTCCTGTCCACTTTGGCGTAGTCGAACTGGCGTTCTTGTTCCAAGTCGTATTCGATCGCATTGCGAAGGTCGGGTGCGGAAACATACAACACCGTATCACCACGCAGTACCCACTCTTTTTTGGTGATGTTGTAATCGCGAATCTGACCGGCAAACTTGAATACACCGTCGAAAATCCGACGATGGATCGAGGTTAGCCCGACAAGCGTAAAAGCAAAGGTTTTCTCGGTAAGCAGCCGGCGAATATTGGTCGAAGCCGTATCTGCCTCGTGCATTTCGTCATCTTCTGGTGTACGAGCTTCTTTTGACTGGTAATAGCTCTTTATAAGCTGTTCGGCCTCGTCAATCGTAATTTCTCCCTCAATATCTTTGCGTGCAGTCTCGATAAGATAATCGGAGGGTTTCAGACCATCAACTGCCTGCAAGCCGATTGCGGTCTGCCACGCATAACCCTTTTCCCGTTGCTGCGGTTCGCCTTGGCGTATGTATTCATCGAAATTCATCATCATCAACTTATTTATTTGCAATGCCGAAAGGAATATGAACTGCCGGTACATTGTCAATATGTTTCAAATGTGTCATTTGGTCATCAAAGAAAATGTGCGGTTTCATTATATTTAATATTCTTGATTTATCAATTCCTCCAAGAAAAAATGCATCATCAACTTCTACGCCCCAATCTTTTAAAGAAGCAACTACTCGTTCATGAACGGGAGCATTTCTCGCTGTAACTATTGAGGTTTTTAGAATACGCTGATAGGACGCGTCTGTTTCAATTTTTCGTTTCTCCAATTTTTGAAAAAACGAGATCTTTTGGAGAAGTGGACCTATCGGACCAAGTGGTAAGGCTTCGTTGGCATGTTGCAGGTCGTGTTTGAAATACGCTTGCATATTTCCTCCTGTTTCTTTATATATCTTTTCAGAATCATCATTTGCCAAAACTCCATCGAAGTCAAATGCAATTCTCAATTCATTATCTTCTTCATTATCTTGTATATAATGTTTGTTTAATACTCGTCCTGCCGGACAACCCATTTCGAGTGTCGCCTTAACATCGCCCAAATTTGCAGAAAGGAATAGTGTCGCGTTAAAAGCCGGAAGGTATTGGAAATTAGACTTTCCACTTGTAAAACAGGCTCTCGATATATTTAATTCATAATGTTGAATAGATCGAAAAACTCTTGTTCCTGTCTCTGGACTATTCTTTGACATTAAGACTACTTCTATAGGTTGTTCCTCGGAGAAAGAGTCATTAAGACTTAACAACCTTTTGATAAATGGGAAAGCAACACCCTTATCAAAAGGCTTGTCTATATTTTTCTCTTGATATTCGCGATATTTGGTTTCCCCTTGCTGTCTAAACACACTATCAGATTCTGTTAAATCGAATAATGCACTTGAAGCTACTGCTATTACAAATTTTTTATCTATTGGATACGGCATACTTGCTAAATTGTCTCTATTAATACTTATTCACAACCTCTTTACTTGCTTCAATTTTTCGATCGGCAAAGAGAACCACATCTTTTATAACCTCTTTCTGTATCGCAGAAATAAACGTTGCCATACTCTCGTAATCGGGAAACCCATTTTGAGAGGGGAGCATAATATATTCATCTTGCACTTTGTTCCAATATGCCTTATACTCATAACTGTATTTTTCCCGAATAGATTTTTCGATTGCCGTAGTCAGAAAAAACAGAATTTCTTTCGTAGGTATAAAATCTTTGGGCTTAATTAAATAAGAATCCCATAAAACCCCGGTTCTTTGCGGTTGTGGATACACTTTACCAGTGGCAATTGCTCCATTTTGAACGATGTCAATGCTCATTTCTGTTGATTCAAAATCGTCTTCTTTCGCCCAGAACATAATCCCGTTATCTCCGAATTTCGCATTTGTAACAGGTATGGTGTGTACTTCGTCTTGGGATGCGGACAAATCTGTTTTCTTGTTGAAAGCCTTGTTCTTAATACCTAACTCTGCTTTCTCTAACAAATCGCCGATTTTGTATTTATTCCAGACTACGTTGTCGAAAGACGCCAATGCCGCCGCCTCTTTTTCGTTCAAAACATAATCTTTAAGTCCTGCTACAGTTAAGTAGGCTTCCAGCTCCGCTACAAAGGAGCTTATAAAACCAAAATCTATTTTGCCGTTTTCCAAAACGGGAATACGAATAACAATATTCAGAAACGTTTTATCAACATCTCTAACTAAAACAGATAATAGTTTAGGCTTTTGCTTATTTAAGAGAGTAGTGAAAAATAAAACAGAACTTTCTGCAATCTCGAATTTGGAAATTATTTTTCTAATGAACTGCCCTGCATACCAAGACTTACGCCGATAGAAAAAATCCATCTGCAATAATCCTAAACTCCAAGTTCCCGCTTCGTTAATATTCTCCTTATTTACAAACCCAGTTTCTTGTAAAATACCCTGATTCAACGAAGTTCGTGTAATATAATCATAATCCGAACCAAATATTAATTGATCTGCATTGAAACTCAATGTATTCTGGATTTCAAACAGATCCCCTAATCTATACTCGCCCCACTTAACCTCAGACAGTTTTTTGTTAAGCGGGGCATCTATTTTCCCAGGCCGTCCTCCCCAACTTTTTGGCGTTTCAAAAGATTGGACACTTCCCATGCAAGATAATCAGCAACCGTTTTTTTGAAATCCTGCAAGGTGGGTTTGGTGTCGATCGGAGCGGATTGATTCCAGTCAGCCCCATTATTGGGGTCGATAGTCCCTTCGTAATAATCAGTTTCTGCGAGATACTTTAACTTCTTCTTACCGAAACGCACCAAGTTCACAACCTCCTCGTAACGTTCTTTGGCATGGTTGGTATCCCGTAGATTACAACTGGCCTTTTTGCGATTGGTACGAGTATAACCATCGTTCGAAAAGTCGATAAACTTCACGATATCATCCTTCGTATGCGCTTCGCCGACACGGAACACATAGACGTTTGTCTGTACGCTTGATTTGCCGATGAACAAATCAATAGGCATCTTGATGCTTGCAAGAAGCGTATTTTTCTCTAATATTCTTTTGTTGTACTCTTTGGCTTTTCCCGAACCGGCAGAATTCTGAATGATGATAGCTGCATAACCTTTACTCATCATTCCAAGTGCCTTTTCTACGAAATTCATTCCGTTGCCATTAGCAGAATACGGAGGGTTCAAGACAAAAGCATCAGCGGGGAATTTTGCATTGACCTCCCCAAAACCATAATTGCCATCGAAGTCTTTTAGCGAGTCCTTATTTAAGATATTCGAACTACCGTCTCCCATAAGAATCATGTTGAGAACGGCCAGCATATAGATGCTCGGGAGCAATTCCAAACCAAGCAGCTGATTGGCCTTAATTGCCGCTTCTTTCGCTGCAAGTTTTTCAGGTGAGTGTATGTTATTCTTTGCATCGATTAGCATTTCGTTCATCGCAGCAACCAGCAATCCCGCAGAACCTGTCGCAAAATCCCAGACATAGGAATCTTTAGTAACGCGAGCCAACTTTACCAATAATGTCGCTACGTATGACGGCGTCAGGACAACATCGTTCAATTTGTCCTGCGTAAAACCGAGCCAACTGTACATTTCGTTAAAGAGTTTTCCTGTAAAGTCGGTGTTAAGACCGATTTTATAATAAATACCTAAAGTATCTACTATCTTGACAAAAACCCTTTTGAGTTGGCTTTCGCCTTTTTCCGGACGGTTGATATTGTCCGTAGTCAAGGTGTTCTCCAAAGTTCGAATGATGAGTTGCTTTTTCTCATCGGGCAAATGTTTTTCATTCAGAAAAGCACGAATCTTTCTTACGATTATATCACCATCCGTATTGCCTTGTTCTGACGAAGACTTCAAATCCGACTTTTCAAGCGGAGATACCTTATTGGGAATGCCGAGGGTTGCAATAATGGATGCCGCAACCAAATAGACCCGATCATTCTCTCCTAACCCTTTTTCGTTTTGATAAATCTCATTGTTGAGTTTGGTTAGGCTCGTGGTAATTTCTTTCTCTCGTTGTTCCTTGATTCTATCTATTTCCTCTTGAGTCAGACTAAGTGCATTGACTTTTTCAACGAATTTTTCGAAATTAGCAGGCGCTAAAAATGAAAAGTCAGAATATTCACCGACTTTTTGACCGATACCAAAATTGCTTTTGGAAACATAATACACCCCTATCTGGTGTTGCAACTTACCGTAATCATCTTTATATCCCGTCATACCGATAGCAATAATATCGGTATAACTGGTATGGTGAAGTATGGCGTTTGCATAGTGAACCGCACCGTTCACTGCATACGAGTTGATATGTTTGAAGTTAGGTTCGTTTTTAGCTGTTTTATTATCCACTTGACCTTGAACGTCAAGTTTCTCTAATTTGTCTTTATATCCCTTGTACTCAATTAGTACAGGATACCAATTCAACCGCTTATCCTGCAAAAGCAATTTGGCATCGGGACGGTTTCCTCCGGCTCCACCGTTTTTAGAAAAGTAATCTTCAAGAGCTTTGTCAATTTCTTCATTCAAAGATTCTTGCTCAAGTTTATAACCCAATTTGTATGATTTGAGCCAGCCGTTAGCCAAATCCGCAATATTAGGTTCTACGGATTGTATATTCTTTTTTGCCATATCTTATTTCTCTTTACTATCAATCAAATCTTTCGGATTAACTTGTAGGATGTTTGCGATTTCGAATAACACATCCAAACTTGGCTGACGTCTGTTGCAGACATAAGAATTGACGATGCAAAAACTCTTTCCGAGTTTTTCCGCCAGCCATATCTGCTTGATGCCTTTTTCTTCAAGTACCTCTTTTATGCGGTTCTTCGGTTTATCCATTTCGCTTTTATTTTATTTCTTGCAAAAGAAATCTATTGCCAAATCGATCATTATTGCTGTTACAGTCACTCCTCGTTTGGCATCATCGTCTCTAAGTGATGATTTCACAACCGTAGATATAAAACTGGTTGCCAAATGCAACATCTTGTTTGTCGGTTTATCTTCCGGTTTATTATTGAGTATAGTATCAATCCCCTGTAAGACGCTAATTGCCCCATTTGCCTGTGCATATAGCTTGTTGTTCGGCTCTATTGCTTCGGCGACACTGATTGCGTACTTAGCAACGGCAAGCAAATCAGCGACCTTGAGTTGTCGGGTATTGGACTCATACAAAACTTCATCTTGACGAAACGTATGATTGGGACGATATAACATACGTTGAGCATATGTATTGTTAGAATGATAGAAGTGCCTTGATTGAAGTTCTGTCTGTAACACGTTAAGACAGCCTTCAATATTAGACCTCAAGATTACATCATCATAGATGAGCGATATTGAACAAGGTCGTATGTCTGGAGTGATTCCTTTAGACCATAAAATTCGTTTCGTTTCATTCAATATCCTGTTATGTAGGCCGATAATAGCTTCGGCTGCGCTATATGCAGATATCATTTCGTCTCTATTCCCACGCTCATAGGCATGATATAGATTTGCATACACAGTTTCCAATTGCAAGATTTCATCCGCTTGTTGTTGGGCTAAGACTTCTATTGCATTCATGATATATCTTCTCTTTTTGCAAAGATATAAAATATTATGCTATAAAGATAATCAGAAACAGTTTTTATAGACTAAACTACAAAAAATGCTTTTATGTAGCGTATCCAAAAAGAACTCGATAAAATATTGCAGCGAAAAAAAAATATGCAATGAACCTTTCTTCTCTTTTGGCTGTATGTTTGTTTGGCGAATCGTCAGGTAATGGAAATGGGTTGAAAATTCAGTTTAGTTTGTGCATTAGCCTTATATGTGCTAAATAAAAGTAAACTATATTTAGGTAGGCATATTTGCTTTTCTATATGCCTATGCTTTTATAGAAGCAACCGTCTTTGCGGAAAATACAAATTTCAATGAAGATGTAGGGCAGAAACCACAGCCTGTCTTTTTTTCTTTTGGCTGCAACAATTCATGGATGAGCTATCGAACGATATTCTTCGGATAAGAGGTCGATAATCAGAAAACTGCTTTGAAAAGCACTTTGAATGCGACCAAGTGCAAGGGATGAAACTAAGTAAAATACGAAAAGCCGAGAATCGCTTAAATTATTGATTTTGTTTCTATATTGTTCCTTTAACAAGATATGCAAAATGTTATTTTATTGATATACAGAATATAATCTTTATTTATTGTAACATTTACCAGATTTCCTGTATAAGGATAAAAGCTAAACACTTTCATCAATAAAAACGACGTTGAGCGACTTGCGTTGCTACAACGTCACAAAGATAAAAATTATTTCTCACAAATGATAATTTGCGCATTATTCTTACTAAAAATCCACGACCAATAGAAAATTTCACCGTTGGGCAACGGTGAATTTGCACTATTCAGCCTAAAATGCAGACAATCGAGTAGGAAGCATGGGATTATTTCCCATGCTTCCTCTCACACCACCGTACGTGCCGTTCGGCATACGGCGGTTCCTTAATAAACTTTCACCGTCTAATGATGGTAATACATCTCAAAAGTAGGATAACCGGCTTTTAGAAGCCTCTCGTCCGACATAGCTTCATGTATACAGAGACTTGCTGACATACGCCAATAGCCTTTTCGGCTGAAAGCCGCTATCCGCACACGATTGACATCAGTGATGAGTTTCATCAGATTCGCATATCGTGTTCTTACACGTTTCCAGCTTTTCCAGATACACATGCGGATACGTCTTCTGAGCCATCCATCCAACTCTTTCAATTTAGTCTTGTAACATGCAAGGCTAAAATAATTCGACCAACCACGAATGTACATGTGAAGACGTTGTTTACGATAGTCATAACCCCAACCATTGCTGCGGCTAGTCAGTTCACGTATTTTAGTCTTCAATTTCTTGAAGGTATCCTTATGAAGGTAGAATTGGCATTGACCGTTGCTACGTCCAAAGGAGAAACCAAGAAATTTAATATCACGCATGTGGGCTACTTGCGTTTTATCCTTGTTGATTCTCAAGAACAATTTTTTCTCTATAAAAGGAATGATATGCGCGTAAGTTCTGTTCGCTAACTTGCGACTTTTACAAAAGATGACAAGATCATCAGCATATCGGACGAAAAGATGGCCTCTACGTGCTAATTCCTTGTCAAGCTCATTGAGCACGACATTGCTTAACAACGGACTCAACGGACCACCCTGAGGGACTCCGAGCAGGGTAGCTTCAAACTTCCCACCTGACGACATGACACCCGAGTTCAGATATTTATGGATTAGAGAAATGACACGACCGTCTTTGACAGTACGGGACAAAACCTCTATCAGCTTGGAGTGACTCACTGTGTCGAAGAATTTCTCCAGGTCCATATCTACCGTAAAGATGTAACCGCTACTAATGTATTCACCACACTTTCGTAGAGCATCGTGTGCACTGCGATGAGGACGAAATCCATAGCTGAATGGGGAAAATTGAGATTCATAGAGAGGCGATAATACTTGAGTGATAGCCTGTTGGATGACACGGTCAACTACAGTCGGGATACCCAATTTTCGTTTCTTACCGTTGGACTTAGGGATTTCAACCCCGCGTACAGGATTCGGTTTGTATGTGCCATCATAGATGGAACGAATTAGAGAATCACCGTGCTCCTTAAGATAGTCAGGGAGCATTTCGACACTCATTCGGTCTATGCCACCACTACCTTTATTGCTCTTTACACGTTTATAGGCCGTGTTTAGATTAGAAGGAGACAGAATAAATTCCAATAATCCGTCTTTGTTACAGGTGAAAGTTGTAAGAGCGGTTTCAGTTATCCCAGTGCAAGTCTGCATGCCAATCTTACACGTGGGTTCCACCCACGGGGCAAATTGCGCGTCTCCGTTGGATATGTTCTGCATTTCTTCTTGCATTAGGTAACTTTCATTTTCTTACTTTATTAAGGTTCGGTCCTTCCCGGTGGTTTCCCACAGTACTATGACCTCGGCTGACTTCTCACGATAAATCTTGTTTCAACCATTATAAGGAAATATCCGTATAATGTCCGTGAGACCTCCCCAGATAAGAACGTACGCTTTCATCTCATATATCCTCCGGCTTTACTCAATATATATTCGGATAGTTATCGGACTTTACCTTGTTTTGCAGGCTCGTCCTATATATTAAGCCTTATAGTCGGTTTCTGTTCGTAGGACCGAGAATTTGCCGCCAGCTTCCTTCAGATTCCACGTCACCACGGACACCCTTGCTTTTGGCTAACGATTCCCACTATCAGGGCTCGTTCGGGACTTACACCCTAAAGCGTACGCACATGCTGGGCGTACCAAAAAATGGGGAAGCTCTCACGAACTTCCCCCATTAACAAGTGATTTAGTAAAGATTAATCAGCCGGATCCGGAGCTTCTCCCGAATTTCCACCCTCGTCCGGATTTTCGCTATCACTACCACTAGTAGTCGACGTGCCATCTCCAAACAGTTCCACACTTGCCGAACCCAGCATAGCTTTGAATCTACTACCCGGAGTAAATACAATCTTTTTCCGGATAATAGTGTGAGCACTCACGTCTTCTTCCTTGTCTTTCCCTTCGGCATTGATTGCTGGACGGAACGCGCCAAACTCGTCCAGCTTCACCGAAAAACCTTCCTCCAAATAGGCTATCATCACATCCTGAACTCCCTTCAGCACCACATCCACCATAGAACGATGAACACCTGTTCGCTGATTTACTTCATCACACAACTTCTTGTAGTTGATGCTTCCTACTAGTACGTTAGCTGCAACGTACTTTTCCACCTTATTTTGTTTATCGAAGTACAAGGTAATCTTCTTTTTTTTATATTTAAATGCCATAATTTTAACATTTTAAATATTCAACAATTAAACAAGTCACTCTATTGACTTCGATGCAAAGATATGAGTCTATATTGAGATTTTCAAATAGAAAAATGGTAGTATTTTAATAGCAAAATCTTGATATTTTACAAGAGAAATGAGCTTACAACAAAGCTGCAAGAAAATAATAAAACATAACATTATAACAATCAATAATCACATAATTACAATAATTCACATCAATACAATAAATAAAAATATCAAACAGATAATAAGATAATGATAGCTATTAAGGATTTGAAGATTTTAAAAACGTCTTTCTTTGGAAAAAAATGAGATACAACCCGTATATTTAGACACTAAAAAGTAATAATAGCAAACAACAAGCAAAATAATATTAACACACATTAACTTTAAGAGGGTATCCCAATAGCCATAAGACTATCAAGATACCCTCTTGAATGAAAAACCAAACTCAGTTAAATTCAACAGACAAGAGGGAGAAAATGATGATAAAACAGAGATTTGTAAGAAAAATAGCTTCTGTGAAGTTCTTTTTACGCAGAAACGACCGAACGAGTTGGGAAATTACGATATGTCGGGCAATGTGTATGAATGGGTTGCGGACAACTCATTGACGGAATTAGCTATTTAATAATTCTATCACTTTGTGAATCTCCGAGTATGCCTTTAAATCTTCCGGCGATTCTTGGCAAAGTTGGCACAACTTTTCTGAATTAGAGACAGCCCTTCCCAAATCACCATTCTCTGTAAGATTATTGCTTGCCCAAGTATGATTCTACCAATTTCAAAATATGATTGATGTCGCTGTGTTGGGGAAAATCAGGTGCAACCTTGAATGGATAGCGACACGCCACCCTCAATGAGTCGAAATAAAACCATTCGGTTTCTCCCTCGCCTATGATTGCTATACTTTTTGTTACTGTTCGCCTCATATCATTAGTCGTTTAAATTGATGTACTGGCTGCCAAGGAACGGTAATTTTACTAATTTTCCCTGCTTGTAGGCGTTATATGGAGAGAGATTCTTATGTAGTCCCAAAGAAGATAGACGCACTATTTTAGTTTCGCTAAGTTCGTCTTTGTCAGTAAACCATATTGTATCACGGCGAATGAAATCCTCATTAAGAAGATTGATGTCGTGTGTTGTCAGCAGCATCTGTGATGTTCCTTCACTATTCGCTAAAAAGACTTTTATGAAATAAGCCAGCAACTCATAATGAATGCTTGTTTCGACTTCATCAATAGGTACAAACCGATTGGTCTTTAACAAGAAATTCAAAATCACAGCTAAACCCATAAATCGCATAGTGCCGTTGGATTCGTATTCTTCCGATAAATCATACAAATTATCTCCGGCTTTGTGCTTAAATGTCAATTCCGTATTTGTAATTTTACCTTTTCTAAGCATTTCGGCTTTTGCTCCATCACCAATAGGAGCGTTCTGAATTAGTTGCTCCAATTCTGGGGTAATCAACTCTTCCTCTTCGTGCAGGACAATATCTTCTATGTTGAAATCAGAGGCTTTCAGGAAGTTCAAGATAAATTTTTTCAAATCTCCATTCCCATCCTTGTCCAGACGGGATTTTACATATCCCGAGAGTAACATCCCGGGAGCCAATATGTCCTTCACCTGCTTGGCAAAATAATCGTAAACGTCATTCAGTTTAGTTCGTTCCACATTGCTTTTACCAAATGCGGCAAGCACACTACAATTGTTGATAGTGTTACCGGAAATCACATCTTGGCTCTTTTTCGTCAGTTTCAGATTGCCTCCAAAATCTATAGCCGTGGAATCCGTTGCAACATCATAACTGCGGCTATACAACTTTGTAGGACGAATAGAGTCATAAACAACCAATGTCTCAGAATGAATATATTTTGCATCCAACTCAAAACTAAGGATATACTTCGACTGATTGATATAAAATATCATTGACATCTTCGTCGTTTTATTCCTTGAAGTGCCATCCAGCATAAAGGGAACAACCCCAGTTTTATCATTTCTGTCTTTGGGCATCCGTAACACAAGCATCTTGAAAAATTCTATAGCATTCAAGATATTTGTTTTACCGGAAGCATTGGCACCATAGATGATTCCAACTTTCAGTAACCTTATCCCATCTTTAACTTCATACGAATACTCATCAGACATAAAAGTGTCTGTTGATGGCTCAAAGCTAATTTTTTGAGGAGACTTTATCGAGAAAAAATTTTCAATGGTGAATTCCGCTATCATAATCGTTGAATTTATCGTTGTACGGAGCAAAAATACAAATAAAATTCCATTCAACAAGTCATAATCCAAATTATCGTAATAAAATTACGAAATACTAATATAAAATATATTTATAAATACTTATTAGGTCCATATCTTACACTATACGAAGAATCTCTGTAAATTCAGACAATATATGTTCTTTCATTATGCATCCGTTCCGTTCTCAAACAAATATTCTGGAGCAACATCAGCTCCGTTAGACCAAAAAATTGTCCCATCCAAACCAAATTGAACAAATAAACAAGCAAAAAACAAGGGTGTCCCAATAGCCATAAGACTATCAAGACACCCTCTTGAATGAAAAACCAAACTCAGTTAAATTCAACTATTCGGCCTATCTCCGATATCTAAATCAAAGAATACCCTTCACAGTTTCAAGCATTCCCTTTTCTTGAATAGAATCCAAATCAGCTTTTACAGCTTCCGTCAATCCCGGAATTTTATTCAAATCTTCACCCCAGATAAATTCTGCGCCCAGAACACCTTCGGTTACTTTCTTTGTGCAACCGGTAGCCCATAGTTCTTTCAGCAGATTCATGATTTCAGGAGCGTCGTTCGGCACAATCTCAGCGCCATCCGCACGTACACCACCCTTATAATAAGTAATGATAGCTGCCAAACCAAGTACAAGTCCTTTCGGAAGCTCACCTTTACGTTCCAGATAAGTTTTCAATCCCGGCAGATCACGAGTCTCATATTTCGGGAAAGAATTCAGCATAATGCTTGTTACCGCATGGTCTACAAACGGATTATTGAAACGCTCCAATACATCATTCGCAAATTTCTCCAATTCATCTTTCGGCAGGTTCAGAGTTTCCATCAACTCGTCAAACATCACCTTATGGATATATTTTCCAATTACTTCATGCTGGCAAGCGTCACGAACAATATTCACACCGGACAAATAAGCAACCGGAGAAAGAACGGTATGCGGCCCATTCAGCAAAGTAACCTTACGTTCATGATATGGAGCTTCCGACGGTACAAACAATACATTCAAGCCTGCCTTGTCAGCCGGGAATTCTTTGGCAATCTCCTGCGGAGCCTCAATAACCCACAAATGGAAGATTTCAGCCTGGACCACCAAGTTATCGTCATATTGCAGTTTTTCTTTGATAGCTGCAATATCCTTGCGGGGGAATCCCGGAACTATACGGTCTACCAACGTAGCATATACACCACAGGCTTCTTCAAACCAAGTCTTAAATTCTTCGCCCAAATTCCACAACTCAATGTATTGATAGATCGTCTCTTTCAGTTTGTGACCATTCAAGAAAATAAGTTCGCAAGGGAAGATAATCAGGCCTTTTGTCTTGTCTCCATTGAATGTCTTAAAACGATGATATAACAACTGAGTCAGTTTACCCGGATAAGAAGAAGCGGGAGCATCCTCTAGTTTGCAAATCGGATCAAAGGCAATACCGGCTTCTGTAGTATTTGAAATAACGAAACGCATTTCCGGTTGTTCCGCCAGTTTCATAAATTCGTCATTTTGTGTATAAGGGTTCAATGCACGGCTGATTACATCAATCATTGTCAAGCTGTTAACCACTTCTCCTTTATCCAATCCTTGAAGATTGACATGATAAAGATCGTCCTGTGTATTCAGCATATCGACCATACCTTTGTCAATGGGCTGAACTACTACAACACTACTGTTGAAATCTGTTTTCTGGTTCATGTTATAGATAATCCAATCTACAAAAGCACGTAAAAAGTTACCTTCACCAAATTGAATAATACGCTCCGGACGTTGTGCCTTAGGAGCAGTTTCTTTGTTTAATACTTTCATGTTAGTTGTAATTTATAAAGTTGATATTATACTAATTCAAAATAAAAATCGATGTTTTCTTTAATCAGGATATCAATAGGCATATATTTCACAGGATCGATATTTTTCTTGAACACGACATGATCACACAAAGCTTTCACACCGCAATAACCTTGCAATCCCGGCCGCTGTCCGATCAAATAATGTACATCCCCCGATTTCAGCAACTCTACATTTGCTTTCAGGAGGTCATATCCTATCAATCCTTTCATGCTACGCCCTGCATGACGGAGATATTCTCCCAACTGATATACTCTGGAATTGAACACAACTCCAAGTACAGCTTTCGGGTGCGTCTCAAAGAACCGATCCAGTGTCCGACAGTTATTTTCCTGATTGGACTTATTCAATACTACTTCATGAATCACCAGATTATCGTATTCCTCAGTGATATACTGCATAAAACCTTCCAGACGGCGCTGCATCTGTATTTCAGCAGGGTTATTCTTGTTATTACTTAAAAACAGTACCAGTTCCTGCCCTTCTCCCACCGAATAATTACGCATCAATATCTTAGCCGCAATGTATCCGCTCTTATACGAATCTTGTCCGATATAGGTTAATGCATTCATTTCTTCCATATTGAAATCGACGAAAGCATACGCTATCCCATTCTCTCGCAGATAGCCCGTCAATGATAAGGTTTCTTCCCGGAAATTGGGAGCAATCAACACCGCATCCACATTGCTTTCCTTGATAGAACGACAGGCTTCCTGATAGCTGGCTTCATCTCCGTGATGGTAACACAGATAATCCACGCTCACATTGAAAGGACGCAACTCTTGCCGGGCACGCTCAATGCCGCCCACTACGGAATGCCAATAATCGTGCTCTATATAATAAGGAATTAGGCAAACGAAAGAATATTTCTTTTTAGCAGCCAGTCCGATAGCAAAAACATTGGGCTGGTAATGAATTTCATCCAGCACCTTCTGAACCTTAGCTTTGCTCTTAGGAGATACGTCACCGCGATTGTGCAATACCCTGTCCACCGTTCCGGCAGAAACGCCTGCCATACGGGCTATGTCTTTAATCGTATAGTTTTGGTCCTCCATAGTGCTAAAACTTAAATATTATAAATAATCGCTGCAAATATACGAATTATTTTGTTACTCCAAGTAAATTTTCTATTTTTGTGTTCGATAACGGTTAATAAAACTAAAACGAGATTTACGCCTATTAGCTTTAAAATCAATACGATATAGGTATAAATACAGAAAGTAATAATTTTATATACTTAAAACACAGTAATAATGAAGAATTTCATGGACGAGAACTTCTTACTGCAAACAGAAACTGCACAGAAGTTGTATCACGAGCATGCGGCTAAAATGCCGATTATCGACTATCACTGTCATTTAATTCCACAAATGGTAGCCGATGACTACAAGTTTAAATCACTGACTGAAATCTGGTTGGGAGGCGACCACTACAAATGGCGCGCTATGCGTACAAACGGTGTAGACGAACGTTTCTGCACAGGAAAGGACACCACAGACTGGGAAAAATTTGAGAAATGGGCAGAAACCGTACCCTATACTTTCCGCAATCCGTTATACCATTGGACTCATCTGGAACTGAAAACAGCTTTCGGCATCGATAAGATATTGAATCCGAAAACCGCACGTGAGATCTACGATGAATGTAACGAGAAATTAGCTCAACCAGAATATTCCGCTCGCGGAATGATGCGTCGCTACCACGTAGAAACCGTATGTACTACCGACGATCCGATAGACTCGTTGGAATATCACATCAAGACACACGAAAGCGGATTTGAAATCAAGATGTTGCCGACTTGGCGTCCGGACAAAGCTATGGCAGTAGAAGTTCCGGCAGATTTCCGCGCTTATGTAGAAAAACTGGCAGAGGTAAGCGACACCAACATTTCCAGCTTTGACGATATGATTGCCGCTTTGCGCAAACGTCACGATTTCTTCGCAGCACAAGGATGTCGCCTGTCCGATCACGGTATCGAAGAATTCTACGCAGAAGATTATACCGATGCGGAAATCAAAGCTATATTTAATAAGGTATATGGCGGTACTGAACTGACGAAGGAAGAAATTCTGAAGTTCAAATCGGCAATGCTCGTAATCTTCGGAGAAATGGATTGGGAAAAGGGATGGACTCAACAGTTCCATTACGGCGCAATCCGCAACAACAACACCAAGATGTTTAAATTGTTAGGTCCCGACACAGGTTTCGACTCTATCGGTGAATTTACAACAGCGAAAGCAATGGCTAAATTCCTCGACCGCTTGAACACAAACGGTAAATTGACGAAGACAATCCTCTACAACCTGAATCCATGCGCAAACGAGGTGATTGCAACTATGCTGGGCAACTTCCAGGATGGATCTGTTGCAGGAAAAATCCAGTTTGGTTCCGGATGGTGGTTCTTGGATCAGAAAGATGGTATGGAAAAACAAATGAACGCCTTGTCGGTACTCGGTCTTTTGAGCCGCTTCGTAGGTATGTTGACTGATTCCCGTTCATTCCTATCCTACCCGCGTCACGAATATTTCCGCCGTACATTGTGTAATCTGGTAGGACGTGACGTAGAGAACGGAGAAATCCCAGCATCCGAAATGGAACGTGTAAATCAAATGATTGAAGACATCAGCTATAACAATGCTAAGAACTTCTTCAAGTTCTAAGTAGTATATCAAAGCTATAAATGCCGTTGCCTGAATCCAACAATCAGACAACGGCATTTTTTATATCCACCCCACCTTTTACCAAATTTAGAAATAAAAAAAAGAAGCAACACGAAGTCACTTCTTCCTTTTGTACACCCTCAGGGATTCGAACCCTGGACCCACTGATTAAGAGTCAGT
>ERZ773164.720-NODE-720-length-37317-cov-3.539263_pt1 | contig 37317 bp, 24 predicted proteins | sample MGYA00511917_ERZ773164 | MGnify/ENA primary metagenome ERZ773164 (study PRJEB29015, sample SAMEA2737847) | human gut metagenome | biome: human gut; feature: human-associated habitat; material: faeces | place: China | collected 2012 ...
TCGCCATGACCTCCGGCAGCCTGTGCGCTATGCGGACGCTGATGCAGTTTTACCCGCTGTCATCGGCGGAAAAAGCGCTGATGGAGCGAATCCTTCGGGAAAACGCGCCGCAGGCAGCCACTGCATCCCCCAATCAACCACTGTTTTAGGAAGGAATCATCATCACATGAAAACCAAAAAGCTGCTTGCAGCCCTTTTGACGCTGCTCATCTTCCTCTCCCCCACCTTCGCGGCGGCGGAAACCGTCGTCACGTCGTTCTATCCCATCTACCTCTTCGCCCTCAACCTCACGCAGGGCATCGACGGCATCACCATCCGCAACCTCGCCGCGCCGAACACCGGCTGCCTGCATGATTATCAGCTTTCCACCGGCGATATGAAGGTGCTGAACAAGGCGGATGTATTCCTCATCAACGGCGCGGGCATGGAAAGCTACCTCACCCGCGTGATGGACACGTTCCCGAAGCTGCCCGTGGTGGATGCGTCCGCCGGCATCACGCTGCTGACCGAGGACGGCATGGACGAGTATGTGGACGACCATGACCATGACCACGAGGACGGCGTGTGCCCGTGCTGCGGCGGTCACCATGACGACGATGATGATGACGACCACGACCATGAGCATCATCACCATCATGATCACGATGACCATGACGAGGATGAGCACGAACATCATCATCACGACCACGAGGACGGCGAAACCTGCTCCTGCGGACATCACCATCATCATCACCACGGGCATGACGCGGACGAAGTGTTCGTGTCTGTCGGCGTAGAAACTGCGAACCGTTACGAGCAGGACGAGGTCAAGGCGATGCTGGACAAGCTGTCCGACGAAGAAGAGTACGGCACGGTGCTGCGCGCCAAGGGCGTGCTGCAGAACGCGGCGGGCGAGTGGTTCCAGTTTGACTATGTGCCGGGCGAGAGCCAGTTCCGTCCGGGTACGCCGGATTACACCGGCCGCCTGTGCGTCATCGGTGCGCACATCGACGAAAAAGCACTGCGGGAGCTGTTCAAGGCATGAGCGAACAGGAATTTACACCAGTCTACCTGATTACCGGCTTCCTCGAAAGCGGCAAAACCCAGCTCATCAACTCCATGCTGACGGACGACAACTTCTCGCGTGGGCAGAAGACGCTGGTCATCTGCTGCGAAGAGGGCGTTGAGGAGTACGAGACGGCGAAGAACACGACCGTTGTCGTCCTCGACGAAGCGGACGAGATGAACACGAAGAAGATGGAAGCGCTGGACAAGGAGTATCAGCCGGAGCGCGTCATCATCGAGTACAACAGCATCTGGACGATTGAGCGGCTGGGCAGCTGTATGCTGCCGCGCAAGTGGGAAGTCGTGCAGATTATCACGACGGTGGACGCGAACACCTTCGACAACTACTTCACCAACATGCGCCAGATGCTGAACTACGACAACACCTGGTTCGCATCGTTCCCGACCGCCCGTTCCTACGTACTGGGATTAACCTTAACCTTCTAATCAAGACCTGACTATGAAAACGATGAATTATATCAAGATCGGCATCGCGAGTTCGATCCTCTCGATAGCTGCGGGCTGCACCTCCTTCCTGGAAGAGGATCTGAAAAGTTCGCTGGCCCCCGACAACACTTACACCAGTTCACTGGGCTTCGAGGTGGGAGCCACGGGGCTCTACGCCATCGCCCGCTCGGAATACAACACCTGGGGTGAAAACGGCGCTTTCATGCACAACGGCGCCTGCGCCTACGAGGTGCTCCAGATTTCGACCGACCTCTGCCGCATGGGAACCGTCCGCGACGGTTCGCTGGTTCCGTTCGCCGAAATGACGCTCAACCCGTCGACGCTTTTCGTCGGTTCGTACTGGAACTGGGCCTACAACCTGATCGCTTCGGCCAACGAACTGCTGATCTATTCCGAAAAGAACGACAACTGGGACTATCCCACCGACAAACAGCTTTACCAGGCCGAAGCCCGTTTCTTCCGGGCTTACGCCTACCGCACGCTGGTCTACCTCTACGGCGACGTGCCCTGGGTCGAAACCATCCAGAAGCCCTTCCTGCTCTCGTTCTCGCGCGATCCCAAGATCGAGGTGCTGGGCAACATCATCAAAGACCTGGAATTTGCCAAGACGTACCTTCCCGACAATCCCGACAACGTGAAGGAGGGCAAGCTTACGACGTGGGCCGCACGCCACCTGCTGAGCGAAATGTACCTGCTGCGCGGCGCCGAAGGCGACTATAAGCTGGCCGAGGAGAATGCCCAGGACGTGATCGACTGCCCGTATTACAGTCTGATGAAAAGCCGCTTCGGCAACGCCAAGAACGATCCCGGCGACTATTTCAGCGACATGTTCGTCGAAAACAATCAGAACCGTTCGGCCGGCAACACCGAGGGTATCTGGGTCATGCAGTTTCAGTACAACACGGTCGGCGGCGGCACGAATTCCGACGACTGGACCCGCCGCGCCTGGAATCCCCAGTACCACGCCATCGACGGATTCGCACTGGCCGACTCGCTCGGCGGCCGCGGCCTGGCGCAGATCTATCCGCTGAAGTGGTGGATCGGCGTCAAGGGAACCAACGCCACGACGGCCGGAGAAAAGGAGGGGTTCCCCGATATTCAGGAAAAAGGCATCTTCGAAGACGGCGACATCCGCAACTCGGAGTACAACATCAAGCGCAACTGGTACTACAACAACCCGCTGACGCCCAACAAGCTGGGACAAAAATGCCCCATCGACGACAAATCGTGGTCGCAGGCCCAGCTCTTCCCGGCGCTGAAGAAATTTTTCTTCGGTAAGGAGGAAAACCTCCAGCTCACCGGCGCATACAAGGACCGCATGAAATTCCGCCTGGCCGAGACCTACCTGCTGTTGGCTGAAGCCTACCTGCGTCAGGACATGCCCGATAAGGCCGCCGATGCCGTGAACGAAGTGCGCCGCCGCGCCAAAGTGTCCGACGTTTCCGACGAGGAGATGACGATGGATTTCCTGCTCGACGAGCGCATCCGCGAACTCTACGGCGAAGAGAGCCGCCGCTTCACGCTGATACGCACGGGCAAGCTGCTCGAACGCGTGAGAAAGTACAACCCCGAGGCGCGCGACCTCATCCAGGATTTCCACGTGCTGTGGCCCATTCCGCAGGCTATCCGCGACGCGAATGTCGGCAATTTCCCGCAGAATCCCGGATATGAAGGTTACGAAGGCTAAAAACCTTCGTCCCCGCCTCCGGGCGGATCAGACAAGAATGTGTCCGGCAGATTCCGGACCGTATCAGCAACCACGAAAAAAACAATTATGAAAAAGATAAAATTTGCATGCAACCTGTCGCTGCTGACCCTTTTCGCACTCGGCCAGTGGGCCTGTGAATGGGACCCGTACGAACACGACAGCGACCCGGTCCGGGAAACTCTGGAGCTGACCGCCTCCTCCTCCCAGATCGCTTTGGACGAAAACGACCTTTCGGCTACGGTACTGACCTTCGACTGGACGCCCGCGCGTCCGATGCCCGACGAGTATCTGGTGTCCTACACGACCAAACTGGACCTGCTGAACAACAACTTCGGTTCGTCCACCGCCATCGTGACGAGCGAGGACGACGGCATCTTCAGCCGGAGCTACACCTCCGAGCAAATCAACAACTGGGCTAACGAGCGCTGGCAGGTGCCCGTAAACAAGACCTTCACGCTGGCGTTCCGCGTCATCGCGGAGTATGCGGGCGGCCCCACATACGAAATGCCCGAAGTGCGCACCGTGGAGGTGACCGTAACCCCGATCAAGGTCGATGTCTTCGATGCCGACAAGGTGTCGCTTTCCGGCACGGCCATCAGCAGCGTGACGGAGATCGAAAAGACGGTCGAGAATGCGAACCTCTATGCCTGGTACGGCGAATTGAGCATCGGCGAGTTGCAGATTCCCGTCGAGCTGGAGGGTCAGACCTACTACATCGTTCCGAGCGACGGCAACGGCGCGCTCCGCGACGGGGAGCTTGTCGACGTGAAGATGACGGAAACCCCCGTTTCGTGGAATATCCCGAACGCCGGCAACTACCGCCTGCTGATCGACATGGAGAACAAGCAGGTGCGCATCTACTCGTCGGCGACCGACCTGAAGCCGCTGTCCGTCACATTCCACCCGAACGGTGCGGAAGCCAATCCCGAGGCAACGATCGAAGTGCTCGATCTCTACGCCTACGGAGCAGGTACGGGCTGGGGCGTGCGCAAACTCAACCTGAAGCAGAGCTTCGCCGACCCGCAGATCCTGATCTATGACGCCGAAGAGCACAACGGCACGAAACTTTCCAGCGGCATGAAGTTCTGCGTAGCCCAGAATTTCTCGGTCGGCGATGCGGATTACAACCAGAACAATGCCTATTGCTTCACCTGTCCGCTGACGGCAGAAGGCAAGAAGCAGAACCTCACGCTGACTCTCGGCAAGGTGGGCGAACTGCACGGAGGTGCCGACGGAGAGACGCGCAACTCGTATTACACGATCCCCGCTTCCGACCTGCTGATCTTCGATCTGCGTCACGGAACGATCCTGGCCCGGAACAAATAACGCCGGACCGCACGACTGAAAAATATTGCCGTATCGGAATGGAGACTGGGTTCCGGCCGACAGGAAGATACGGCAATATTCCATTACAACGACAATCAATCGTAAAAACAGCAACATGATACACATGAGAAATCTGATGACCGGCTGTCTTCTGGCAGCATTTCTTTGCGCCGCTTCCTGCGGTTGTTCGAAGGACAACGGCGGCGGCGAAGAAGGCGGCCAAGTTGCCGGTGTGACCGTAAAGCCCGCCTACAACAAGTCGGAAGTGCTGCACAACCCGCTCAACGGCTGGGTGATGTATGTCAGCGCGGACTACGATCCCTCCTATTTCGACAAGGAGATCTACGTACCGCTGCTCGGAAAGAACGTAAGGGTGGCGGACTACGCTTCGGCCTGCTATATCCGCACGAAATGGTCCGTGCTGAATCCCGCAGACGGGCAGTACGCCTGGAAAGACCCCGATTCGAAGGTTTACAAACTGGTTCAGAAAGCCCGGGAGCTGAAACTCCCCATCGCTTTCCGCGTCGTGGTGGACGGACGTGACCAGGGCGCCAATACGCCCCAGTTCGTCTACGATGCCGGAGCCGAATACGCGATGTCGGAGCCGAAATACCCCGACCGCAAGACACCGATGCCGCAGGACCCGATCTTCCAGCGCTACTACGAGAAGTTCGTCGCAGCCCTCGCCGAGGAGTTCAACGATCCGGAATACACCTCGTTCATCGACGGCTACGGCCTCGGCAAGTGGGGCGAGGGCCACAGCGTGGCTTACAACAAGGACGACGTATCGGCTGTCGATGAGAATACGGAAACGGTGAAGCGCGAAGTCCTCGACTGGATCACCAAGCTCTACGCCAAACACTTCACGAAGGTTCCCCTGGTGATCAACTACCACCGCGTACTGGGCCATCCCACGAGCCAGGGCACGGCAAACCCGAACAGCGAAAGCCTCGTGGCCCTGGCCATCAGCAACGGCTACTGCATCCGCTCCGACGCCTTCGGCATGAACAACTCCAGCTGGGGTTACAGCACCTGGGAGAAGGCAATCGCCGCACAATGGCGTTACAAGGTCCCCATCATCATGGAGGGCGGATATATCGTCAGCAGCCACAGCTACTGGAACGACCCGGCCGGCTACCGCCAGGGACACCCCGAAGATGTCCGCCAGGGCGAATTCGACTCCTCGGCCGAAGCCCGCGTCAACATGATGGACTTCCGTGTCGGCCAGGAGACCGAGTCGTGGTTCAACGATGCCTTCAGCCTCGTGCAGCGCTTCGTCTCCGAAGGCGGCTACCGTCTCTATCCCGACCAGGTGATCGTTCCCGACCAGGTGAGCGCAGGCAGCCGTGTCAAGGTCGCTTCGCGCTGGCGCAACATGGGCTGGGGCTATTTCCCGAACAACCTGCCGCAGTGGAACTACAAATACAAGGTGGCCTTCGCTTTGATCGACGCTTCGGACAAGGCGCAGAAGGTCTTCGTCGACAAGGACTGCGAGCCTTCGACCTGGGTCGAGAGCAAGCCCTTCTCCTACACCTTCGAAACGCCGGCCGTCGATCTTCCCGCGGGGAAATACACGTGGGGCATCGCCATCGTTGACACGACGAAGGAGAACCGGCCTGCCATCCAGCTCGCCGTAAACAACGAAAAGACGGCCGAAGGCTGGGTGAAACTGCACGAAGTACAGATCAACTAACGCCTGAAAAACCATGAAGAGGGTTGCATTGCTTTCCGCAGCGCTGCTGCTGTCCGTCACCGCCTCCTTCGGGAGCGGCGTCCTGGTCGAGGCCGAGAGTTTCCGCGACAAGGGCGGGTGGGCCGTGGACCAGCAGTTCATGGACCAGATGGGTTCGCCCTACCTCATCGCGCACGGCATGGGCAAACCCGTGGCGGACGCCGTGACGACGGTCGAATTCCCGGAAACGGGAACCTACCGGGTCTACGTCCGGACGTTCAACTGGGTCGCCCCCTGGTACGACGGGGAAGGTCCCGGAAAGTTCGCCCTCCGGGTCGGCAGCCGGAAACTGTCCGCGACGCTCGGCTGCACGGGCAGCGAGTGGATGTGGCAGTGCGCCGGAAAGGTCTCCGTCCGGAAAGGTCCGGTCAGCGTTTCGCTGACCGACCTTTCCGGATTCGACGGCCGCTGCGACGCCGTCTATTTCACCACCGAAGAGGGCGACGTCCCTCCGTCCGGAAGCGCGGAACTCGCTGCATTCCGCAAACGGATGCTCGGCATCCCCGCAACGCCGCAAACCGCCGAATCGTTCGATTTCGTCGTCGTGGGCGGCGGCATCGCAGGCATGTGCGCCGCGGCCGCGGCGTCCCGGCTGGGGTGCAGCGTCGCTCTGGTCAACGACCGCCCGGTGCTGGGCGGCAACAACAGCTCCGAAATTCGCGTGCACCTGGGCGGCGTCATCGAGCTTGGCCCCAACGAGGGACTGGGCCGCATGATCCGCGAATTCGGCCACTCGCGCGAAGGCAACGCCCGGCCGGCCGAAAACTACGAGGACGCGAAGAAAAGTGCGTTCATCGCCGGGGAGCAGAACGTGAAGCTGTTCTCCAGCTGCCGCGCCGTAGCGGTGAACAAAGAGGGCGGCCGGATAAAATCCGTAATCGTCCGCCACATCGAAACCGGGGAGGAGACGACGCTCGAAGCGCCGCTTTTCGCCGACTGCACGGGCGACGGAACCGTCGGATTCCTGGCCGGAGCCGACTACCGCATGGGCCGCGAGAGCCGCGACGAATTCGGCGAAACGCTGGCGCCCGAAACCGCCGACCGGATGACGATGGGTTCGTCCGTCCAATGGTATTCGGTCGACACGGGCCGCAAAACCTCGTTCCCGACGTTCAGCTACGGCGTGGAGTTCAACGCCGAAAACTGCGAGCGGGTGACGATGGGCGAATGGAAATGGGAGACGGGCATGAACCTCGACCAGATCCGCGATTTCGAACGCATCCGCGACTACGGCCTGCTGGTGATCTATTCGAACTGGAGCTTTCTCAAGAACGGCCTGAAAGACAATGCCAAGTACCGCAACCGCGAGCTGGGCTGGGTGGCCTATGTGGCCGGCAAACGCGAATCGCGGCGGCTTCTGGGCGACTACGTCCTCAAACAGGACGATATCGACAAGAACGTCTTCCACGAAGACGCCTCGTTCACCGCGACGTGGGACATCGACCTGCATTTTCCCGATTCGCTCAACTCCGTGCGCTTCCCGGGCCGGGAGTTCAAGGCCACGACCAAACACATCCACATCTATCCCCATGCCGTGCCTTACCGGTGTCTCTACTCCCGCAATGTGGACAACCTGTTCATGGCCGGGCGGAACATCAGCGTGACGCACGTGGCCCTCGGGACGGTGCGGGTGATGCGCACGACGGGCATGATGGGCGAGGTGGTCGGCATGGCAGCCTCGCTGTGCCGCAAATACGACGCTTCGCCCCGCCTGATCTACCAGAAACACCTCGGAGAACTCCGCAGGCTGATGCGCGAAGGCGTCGGCAGAAAAGAGGGGCTTCCCGATAACCAGAAATTCAACACGGGCGGTTCTCTGAAAGCGCCCCGCGCACTGCGCAACGACTGAAACCGCAACAATGAAAAAACTACTGACACTGCTGCTTGCGCTGCCCCTCGCATGGGGGCATGCCGCAGCGCAGGAGAACGCGAAATATACGATCCTCCTCACCGGGGCCTCGTTCGCCTCGCCGCAGAACGGCTGGTTCGAAATCGGATGCCGGCAACTGGACGCCCGGGCTATCAACCGGGCCATCGGCGGCGAGTCGATCGCCGACACGGCCAACCGGATGGCCGAGGGCACGCTCTGGAACGCCGGGGAGCTGGACGAGATGGATGCGCTGGTCATCATGCAGGTCCACAACCGCGACGTCTCGGCCACGGGCGGCCTGAAAGAGAAGTACACCGATTACACGACGCCGTTCGACCGAAGCAACTACGCCGCGGCGTTCGATTACGTCATCAAACGCTACCAAAGCGAGTGTTACGCCCTGAAGGACGACCCGAAATCGAAGTACTACGGCACGAAATCGGGTAAACCCGCCGTCATCGTCCTCTGCACCGACTGGCACGACGCACGGACGACCTACAACGCCGCCATACGGCGCCTCGCCGCACGGTGGGGCCTGCCGCTCGTGGAGTTCGACAGGAACATCGGCTTCTCGAAAGACACTCCGAACCCGGCCACCGGAACCCAGCAGAGCCTGCTCCACGCCCAGGACACGCAAACCATCGAAGGCGTCGCCTACGGGTGGCATCCCCAGCGGGGCCAAGACAAATACATCCAGCAGCGGATGGCTGCAATCTTTACCGACACGATGCGCAGAATCCTGCCGGCAAAATAGAATCCCGACCATGAAACACACACTCCCGATACTGTTCACGATGCTGCTCTGCGGCACGTCCGCCTTCCCGCAGGAGGGCTGTTACAGCCGTTTGCAGAACGACACCCTGACGATCGGCAACTCCCGGATCGAACGCCGGTTCGTCTGGAACGGCGGCAACCTGATGACGCAGAGCCTGACCGACTTTTCGTCGGGACAGGTGTGGACTTCCCGTTCCCTGACGCCCGATTTCAAGGTCGCGGGCGATACCCGAAGCACCGGCGGACGCTGCTCGACGAAACGGATCGCCGAAACCGACATCCATCCGGCGCGGCTGGAAATCACCGTGGAATTTTCGCTGGGAACGCTCGACGTGCGGCGGGTTTACCGCATCTGCGCCGACACTCCGGCGATCGCCTGCGACACCTACCTCAAAGGCAGCGCCGCACAGCTTCCCGACAGCCGGACGGTCAACGCCGCCGACCGCAAGAACATCGAATCGACCGCCGACATGCAGTCGCAGCCGGTCGCCGCGACCCTCGACCGGTTCAACCCCGGCGGGTTCCACTGGCACACGCGGATCGTGGAGTTCCAGGACGTCACGGACTGGAACAACAACCTGGTCTTCGAAACCGACGTCATTCCCTACCGGAAAAACAGCTACCGGGGCAACCTGCTCTTCGCCCGCAACGCCGAGAACGGCCGCGGATTCTTCTTCCTGAAGGAAGCCCCCGGTTCGGGCGTGCAACTGGCCTATGGCGGCGGGGACTTCACGGCGGAGTTCGGCGATTTCACGGTGACGGGACTGGGCGTGACGGAGAAGGACCTCCGCGAAGGGGAGTGGGTGAAAGCCTACGGATGCGTCCTCGGAGTCTGGTCGGGCGGAGAACTCGAACAGTTGACGGCCCTGCGGAGCTACCAGAAAAATTTACGGAAGCTGCTTCCCGGACGCGACGAGATGGTGATGATGAACACATGGGGCGACCGCAGTCAGGACACGAAGGTGAACGAACGGTTCTGCCTGGCCGAGGTCCGCAAGGCCGCGCATCTGGGCATCACGCATTTCCAGATCGACGACGGCTGGCAGGTGGGCAAAAGCCCCAACTCCGCCGTGGCGAAGGGGTCGTTCAAAAACATCTGGGACAATCCCGACTACTGGAAACCCGACCCGGAGAAATACCCCCGGGGATTGCACCCTGTCGTGGAGCTGGGCCGGGAACTGGGCGTGGAGATCTGCCTCTGGTTCAACCCGAGCGTACAAGACGGCTATGCCGACTGGGAGAAGGACGCGCAGGCCCTCGTCGGTCTCTACGACGAGTACGGCATCCGCACGTTCAAGATCGACGGACTGGCAATCCCCGACAAACGCTCCGAAAGCAACCTGCGGCGGCTGTTCGACCGCGTGCTGGAGCGGACGGGCGGCCAAGTGGTCTTCAACCTCGACGCCACGGCCGGACGCCGCGGAGGCTACCACATGTTCAACGAGTACGGCAACATCTTCCTCGAAAACCGTTACACCGACTGGCAGAACTACTACCCCTACTGGACGCTGCGCAACCTGTGGATGCTCTCCAAATACGTTCCCGCGGAGAAGCTCCAGATCGAGTTCCTCAACAAATGGCGCAACACGGAAAAATATGCCGGCGACCCGTTCGCCCCGGCCAATTACAGTTTCGAATACCTCTTCGCAACGACCATGGCCGGACAGCCGCTGGCCTGGATGGAGGCGAGCGGACTGCCCGAAGAGGCGCTGGGCATCGGCGCGCTGATCGAACGCTACAAAGAGGTGCAGCACGATTTCCACCGCGGAGTGATCCTCCCCGTGGGCGACGAACCGTCGGGCCGCTCGTGGACCGGATTCCAGTCGGTCGACGGCGAGCGGGGCTACCTGATCTTCTTCCGCGAGCAGAACCCCGACCGGAAGGCCCGGATCGAAACATGGCTCCCCGAGAACTCGAAAGTGCGCCTCACGCCGGTGCTGGGGAGCGGGAAGGCCGCCGTGCAGAAGACCGGACGCCGCGGAACGCTGGAGGTGGAACTTCCCGCGCCCAACGACTACACGATGTACCGCTACGAACTGATCCGCTGACGAACCACAAATCCTGATAACAATGAAAACACCGATAAAATTCATCCTGTCATTTGCTCTGCTGCTGCTCGCGGCGGCCGACATCGCAGCCCAGGAGCTGATCACCAACGTTTACGGACGCGACGTGCAGTCGCTCAACGGAAAGTGGGACGCCATCGTCGATCTCTACGATCAGGGCCGCAAAAACAAGATCTACCTCAACCGCAGGCCGGAGGGAAAGACCGATTTCTACGAATATTCGTTCGACAACGGCCTGCGGCTCGACGTTCCCTCGGACTGGAACTGCCAGATGCCCGAGCTGAAATACTACGAAGGCACGGTGTGGTATGCCCGGCGGTTCGACGCCCCCGAGCAGACCGGCCGGCGGCAGTTCCTCTATTTCGGAGCCGTCAGCTACCGCTGCCGGGTCTACCTCAACGGCGAGGAGATCGGCGCCCATGAAGGCGGATTCACACCCTTTGAGATCGAGGTGACGGGCCGCCTCAGGCCCGAAGGCAACTTTCTGGCCGTGGAGGTCAACAACACCCGCACCACAGACGCCATCCCGGCGATGGCCTTCGACTGGTGGAACTACGGCGGCATCACGCGCGACGTGATGCTCGTCAGCGTGCCCGACGCTTTTATCCGGGACTATTTCATCCGCCTCGGCAAGGATTCCGACGACCGGATCGACGCCGATGTGCAGCTGGCGGGCGCCGCTGCCGGAACGGCCGTACGGATCGAGATTCCCGAACTGAACGTAGACCGGACCGTCACTGCCGGAGCGACCGGTACGGCCTCGGCGTCGTTCCGGGTCAGGAGACTGCAACGCTGGTCCCCCGCCGATCCGAAACTTTACCGGGTGATCGTCTCCACGGACCGCGACCGGGTGGAGGAGTCGATCGGGTTCCGCAATATCCGCACCGAGGGCGAAGAGATCGTCCTCAACGGCTCGCCCGTGTTCCTCAAGTCGATCTCGTTCCACGAAGAGATCCCCCAGCGCATGGGCCGGGCACACTCCGAGGCCGACGCCGTGATGCTGCTCAGCGAGGCCAAGGCACTCGGCTGCAACATGATCCGTCTGGCGCACTACCCGCAGAACGAACATATCGTCCGGCTGGCCGAAAAGATGGGCTTCCTGCTCTGGGAGGAGATTCCCATCTGGCAGGGCATCGACTTCGCCAACGACCCAACCCGCGAAAAGGCGGGCCGCATGATCCGCGAGATGGTCACGCGCGACAAGAACCGCTGCGCCCTGACGTTTTGGGGCGTGGCCAACGAGACGCAGCCTTCCGGGCCGCGCAACGCCTTCCTGCGCCACCTGATCGCATGCTGCCGGGAGATCGACGACACGCGCCTGATCGTTGCGGCGTTCGATCTGGTGCGTTTCGACCGCCAGCGGCAGCTGTTCGTCATGGACGACCCGTTCATCGGGGAACTGGATGTCGTGGCCATCAACAAATACATGGGCTGGTATCACCCGTGGCCCCTCACGCCCGACAAGGCGGTGTGGGACGTGGCGCGCGGCAAACCGCTGATCATCTCCGAATTCGGCGGCGAGGCGCTCTACGGCCAGCACGGCCCGGCCGATGTGGCCAGTTCGTGGAGCGAGGAGTATCAGGAGGCCCTCTACCGCGACAACCTGCGCATGTTCGAGAACATCCCCAACCTGCGGGGCGTGTCGCCGTGGATTCTGTTCGACTTCCGCTCGCCGTTCCGCTTCCACCCCGCCAACCAGGAGGGCTGGAACCGCAAGGGGCTGGTTTCCGATCAGGGATACCGCAAGAAAGCGTGGTATCTGATGAAAGCCTATTACGACAAACATTAAAAGAAGATGAAGAAGTTTTTGACATACACGCTTCTCGGCGTCCTGCTCGCAGGTTGCGCCGGAGGCGGGCGGGAACCGCTGGAGACCGTCGTGGACAAGGCGCTGGCCGGCGCCGAGCGGCAGACGCTGCTGATGGCCGAGAAGTACAGTGCGCGCGAAGGCCGCCTGCCGCGCACGTGGGAGAACGGCGAGGACGTCTCGTCGGATTCGCGCTGGTGGTGCAGCGGCTTTTTCCCGGGCGTGCTGTGGTACGTCTACGAGAACGGCCGCAACCCCCGGGTGCTGAAGTACGCCCGGATGTTCACCGCACGCGTCGAGCGGGAAAAACACACCACCGACAACCATGACGTGGGGTTCATGCTCTATTGCAGTTTCGGCAACGGACTGCGCCTCACGGGAGACAAGTCCTACGAGGAGGTGCTGCTCACCGGGGCGCGCTCGCTGGCGACGCGCTTCAAACCCGAAGTAGGGCTGATCCGCTCGTGGGACCACAACCGCGACAAATGGCAGTATCCGGTCATCATCGACAACATGATGAACCTCGAACTGCTGATGTGGGCCGCCGACCGTTCGGGCGACAAGTCGCTGCGCGACATGGCCGTATCGCATGCTGACAAGACGCTGAAACACCATTTCCGCCCCGACTTCAGCTCCTGCCACCTGGTCTCCTACGACACGATCTCGGGACAGCCCCATCTCAAGCAGACCCATCAGGGCCTCTCCGACTCCTCGGCTTGGAGCCGCGGACAGGCATGGGGACTCTACGGCTACACCTGCATGTACCGCCTCACGGGCGACGCCCGCTACCTCGAACAGGCCCGCGGCATCGCCGGATTCCTCATCAACCACAGGAACATGCCTGCCGACGGGATTCCCTACTGGGATTTCGACGCTCCGGCCCTCGCCTCCACGCCGCGCGACGCATCGGCGGCCGCGATCATGGCCTCGGCACTGGTCGAGCTGAGCGGCTTCGTGCCCGCAGCCGAAGGGGAGCGGTACATGGCTTTCGCCGAAAAGCAGATCCGCACGCTGGCCTCGCCCGAATACACCGCTCCGGCGGGTGAGAACGGAGGCTTCATTCTCCGGCACAGCACGGGAGCCTATCCCTTCTCCTCGGAGGTCGACGTGCCGCTCACCTACGCCGACTACTATTATCTGGAGGCGCTCACGCGCATCAAACGCCGATTGCAGCCATGACCGCCGTGAAAAAATACGCGCTGCTGCCGCTCTGCGGCCTGACCCTGTTCTGCGCCCGGGCGCAGATGCCCGCGACAAACTACGACGAATCGCAGGTTCCGGCCTACACGCTGCCCGACCCGCTGACAATCATCGCCGGAAAAAAGGTGACTGACGCCGAAACGTGGATTTCGGAACGCCGTCCCGAACTGCTGTCGCTGTTCGAAAGCGAGGTCTACGGAAAAGCCCCCGGCCGTCCCGAAGGACTGCATTTCGAGGTCTTGAGCGAGGACCGCTACACGCTGGGCAACATGGCCACCCGCCGGGAGATCGCCGTCTACTTCACCGAGAGCGACGCACATTTCATGACCATCCTGCTCTACATCCCCAACAAACGCACCGACGCCGTTCCGGTCTTTCTGGGGCTGAATTTCAAGGGCAACCACACGATCTGCGACGACCCGCTCGTCACGGAGTCGGTCTCGCGCATGAAGCCGCGCGAAGAGGGCGGCAGCGAAGTCCGCGCAAAAGGGTTCCCGCGCGCCGCGGCGGCATCACGGTGGCCGGTCGAGATGCTGATCGCCAACGGCTACGGCCTCGCCACGATTTACCGCGGCGACATCGACCCCGACTACGACGACGGCTTCCAAAACGGCGTTCACCCGCTCTTTTACCGCGAGGGGCAGACCAAACCGGCCCCCGATGAATGGGGCACGATCGCGGCCTGGGCCTGGGGCTTGAGCCGCGCGATGGACTACCTCGAAACCGACGAGGATGTCGATGCCTCCCGCGTGGCGGTCATCGGGCATTCGCGGCACGGCAAAACGGCCCTTTGGGCCGCAGCCGTCGATCCGCGCTTCGCCATGGCGGTTTCGAACGACTCGGGATGCGGCGGCGCAGCGTTGTCGCGACGTTGTTACGGCGAAACCGTAGCCAGGATCAACAGCCTCTTCCCGCATTGGTTTTGCGGGAACTTCAAACAGTATTCGGGCAACGAGGCGGCTTTGCCCGTCGACCAGCACGAACTGATTGCGCTGATAGCCCCGCGCCCGGTGTATATCGCCAGCGCCGTCGAGGACCGTTGGGCCGATCCGAAAGGCGAGTTCCTCGCGGGGGTCCACGCCACGCCGGTCTACGAGTTGTTCGGCCTGGAGGGACTTTCGGGAACGGAACTGCCCCAAACCGACGCGCCCGTGCTGTCGGGACACATCGGCCACCACGTCCGTTCGGGCGACCACGACATCACGCTCTACGACTGGCGGCAATTCGTGAAATTCGCGGACAAACACCTGAAACGATAATCTAAAACAACACCATACATGAAAAACCGGTTTATAAAACTGCTTCTCGCGGCCGTGCTGTTAGGCTCCCTCTCCCCGGCGGCCGCCCAGACCCGCGAAATGGACCTCTCGGGAGAGTGGAGGTTCCAGACGGATGTGATGGATTTCCGCAGGGGATCGCTTTCGCCGCGCTACAACCACCAACTCCAGGAGACCATCATGCTCCCCGGCATCACCGACGACTACAAAATCGGCTACAAATCGCCCTACCGCCATGTCGACCGCCTGACGCGCGTCTACGAGTACATGGGTCCGGCGTGGTATCAGCGCGACATCGAGTTCCCGGCCGACTGGAAGGGCAAGTGCATCTTCCTCTATTTCGAGCGCACCCACTGGCTCAGCTCGGTATGGGTCGACACCAAGGAGGTGAGCCGACTGGACTACATCAGCGTCCCCCACAACCACGACCTGACGGATTTCGTCACCCCGGGCAAGACGCACCGCATCACGGTGTGCATCGACAACCGGTTCCAGTACAACACCCACAAATGGAACCACGCCCACACGGAGTTCACGCAGATCAACTGGAACGGCATCCTCGGCGAAATGAAACTCGTGGCCGTAGACCCCGTTTACATCGACGACATGCAGTTATATCCCGACATCGAGACGAACAGCGTCGACGTGCGCCTGAAGATCGACAACCGCACGAAAAAGCCTTTCGAAGGAAAGGCGCTGCTCACCGTCTCGGGCAACGGCCTGCACGTAACGAAGGAGGTCCCTGTCGGCGGCGAAGCGGAGGAGATGGACCTGACCGAAACCGTCGCGCTGGGCCGGGAGGCGAAACTCTGGGACGAATTCAACCCGAACCTCTACACCGTGGAGTGCACGCTGCTGACCGGCGCCGGAAAAGAGTCCTTCGAACATAAGAAGTCGGCGACGTTCGGCATGCGCGAAGTGGCGCAGGGCCGCAACCACATCCTGCTCAACGGCCGTCCGCTCCACCTGCGCGGAACCGTCGAGAACGCCGTGTTCCCGAAAACGGGCCACGCCCCGGTCTGCGACGCCGAATGGGAGCGTATCATGCGCATCGTCAAGGACTACGGACTGAACCACATCCGTTTCCACTCGTGGTGCCCTCCCGCCGCGGCTTTCCGCATGGCCGACCGCCACGGCGTCTACCTCGAAGTCGAGATGCCCATGTGGGGCAAGGACGCCGAGCCGGACGAAGCGCGCTACGACTTCTTCCGCCGCGAGATGCGCGCCATCCTCAAGGAGTACGGCAACCACCCCTCGTTCGTCCTCTACTGCAACGGCAACGAGATCACCGGCAACTTCGACTTCATCGAGGAGCTGACCGCCGACGGCCGCAAACTCGACACGCGGCATCTGTACAGCGGTTCGACGGCCCGCACGCGCGTCCCGTCCGACCAGTATTACGTCTCGCAGCAGACCAACAAAGGCCCCGTGAAGGTCTACGAGGGACGGCCCTCGACCGACTGGGACCGCAGCAAGGAGTCGGACGTGGACGTTCCGGTAATTTCCCACGAGTCGGGCCAGCGGTGCGTCTATCCCGACTTCCGCGAGATCGGGAAATACACGGGACCGGTCGAGGCCCGAAACTTCGAACTGTGGCGCGAGATGCTCACCGCCAACGGCATGGGCGATCAGGCCCACGATTTCTTCCGGGCCTCGGGCGCGCTGACCGTCGTGGAGTACAAGGCCGTGATCGAGGCGCTGCTCCGCTCGTCCAAATCGGCCGGATTTCAGCTCCTGTCGCTCAACGACTTCCCGGGCCAGGGTTACGCCCCGGTGGGTGTGCTCGATCCGTTCTGGGACTCCAAGGGCCTGGTGACGCCCGAGGATTGGCGGGCCTTCTGCGCGCCGACCGTGGCGCTGCTCCGCTACCCGAAAAGCGCCTGGTTCGAAGACGAAACCTTCACGGCAAAGGCCGAGGTCTACAACTTCGGCGCGGCGGCGCTCAAAAATGCGAAAATCCGCTGGTCGATCACCGACGGCAGCGGGAAAGCCATCGCCAAGGGCAGTCTGAAATCGCAGACCGTAGGCACCGACGGCGTGTTCCCCGTCGGGGAGTTCTCCGCTCCGCTCGGCAAGGTGCGAGGCCCGCAGAAGCTGACCGTGCACCTGAAGGTCGGTGAAAAGACAAGCAACAGCTGGGACATCTGGGTCTATCCGCGCAACGCACAGCTGATGCAGTCGGATACGGAGGTGCTCTACACGACGGAGTTCGGCGAGCAGGCCAAACAGTACCTCGCCGCGGGGAAGAAAGTCGTCCTGACCCCCGCGCCGAACAAGGTCAAGGGGCGCAAATCGACCTTCCACAACCATTTCTGGAACCCGATCATGTTCGCCTGGGCGCCGATGACCATCGGCTGTCTGATTCACGCCGAGCAACCCGTGTTCGCCGACTTCCCGACCTCATACCACACCGACTGGCAGTGGTGGGACATTCTGGAGAACGCCAAGGTGATCGAGATGCAGCAGACCCCGCGCCAGCTGCGGCCCTTCATCCAGGTGATCGACAGCTTCGACAACAACGAAAAACTCGGCATCGGCTTCGAGGCCCGCGTCGGCGGCGGCAAACTGCTCGTGCTGGCGGTCGACACGAAAAAGAAGATGGACCAGCGCCCCGCCACGCGCCAGCTGCTCGAAAGCATCGACCGCTACGTCCGCAGCGACCGTTTCGCTCCCGAGGTCACACTCGACGAGTCGTTCATCACCTCCTTCATGCGCTAAAACCGCACGATTATGAACAAGATCTGTCTACTGCTCTGCTGCCTGCTGCCCGGCCTGTTCCGGGCAGGGGCGCAGGAGCTGAAAATGACCGAATGCGCCCCTCTGACGCAGATTTACGGCGAGGTCAGCGAGTCCGACGAACTGCTTCCTATGGGCGATGTGGGGGTGGAATTCGGATACGTCCTCTACCAGGCCGCAATCACCGTTCCCGCAGGGGAGGCCGCGCTCGAACTGGAGAACGTGCGGGACTATGCCGCGGTTTACCTCGACGGCGTGTTTCAGGGAACCCTGACCGACAACCGCAAAACGCTGACCCTGAAGGCCGAACCCGGCCGGCACACATTGCAGCTCTACGTCGAAAACATCGGCCGCATCACCTACGGCCCGGAGATTCTCGACAACTCGAAAGGACTCTTCGGCGAAGCCCGCCTCGCCGGCGAAACGATCGCCGGCTGGACAATCACCCCGCTCGAAGTGCGCGACGCCGATCCCGAAACCCTCGAGTTCGAAGCCCTCGGCCCGTGCAACACGCCCTGTTTCCGGCGCGGGCTGTTCGACCGTGCGGCGCACGAAGGAGCCGTTTACCTCGACGTGTCGGGATGGGGCATGGGCGAGGTGTGGATCAACGGGCACTACCTCGGCTCGTTCTGGGACGAGGAGAAACAGCAGTCGATCCTCATTCCGGCCGAAATCCTCGCCGAAAAGGGGAACCGCATCGTGGTTTTCGACCTCAAAAACAACGACCCCGGCGCAACGATGCGCCTCTCGGACAAACCCGTGTTCAAATAACAAGCACAACCTATGAAAAAAATAACCGTTATCGCTCTGCTGCTGGCCGCCGCCCTCGGGGCGCAGGCCCGGAACGGGAGCGGAAAGCCCGCCTACAAGGACGCCGGACGCCCCGTCGAAGGGCGCGTCAGCGACCTGCTGTCGCGGATGACCCTCGAAGAGAAGGTCATGCAGCTCAACCAATACACGCTCGGCCGCAACGACAACGCCAACAACGTGGCCGATCCGGTGGACAAGATTCCCGCCGAAATCGGCTCGCTCATCTACTTCGACACCTCGCCCGGACTGCGCAACCGGCTTCAGAAAAAAGCCATCGAGCAGTCGCGGCTCGGAATCCCCGTGCTGTTCGGCTACGACGTGATCCACGGTTTCCGCACCACTTACCCCATTTCGCTGGCCCAGGCCTGCTCGTGGAATCCCGCACTGGTGAAGCAGGCCGCCGAAGTGGCCGCACAGGAGGCGCGGATGTCGGGCGTCGAGTGGACCTTCTCGCCGATGATCGACGTGGCGCGCGACGGCCGCTGGGGCCGTGTCTCGGAGGGCTACGGCGAAGATCCCTACGCCAACGCCGTCTACGGAGTGGCGGCGGTCGAAGGCTACCAGGGCGACAACCTCGCCGACTCCCGCCGCGTGGCCGCCTGCCTCAAGCATTTCGTCGGCTACGGCGCCTCGGAGGCCGGCCGCGACTACGTCTACACCGAAATCTCGCGTCAGACGCTCTGGGACACCTACATGCCGCCCTACCAGGCGGGCATCGAGGCCGGAGCCGCTACGGTGATGAGCTGCTTCAACGACATCAGCGGAACGCCCGGCACGGCCAATCCCTACATCCTGACCGAGGTGCTCAAGGAGCGCTGGGCGCACGACGGATTCGTCGTCTCGGACTGGGCCGCCATCGAACAGCTGCGCTCGCAGGGCGTGGCCACCGACCGGAAGGAGGCCGCCGAAAAGGCCTTCAACGCGGGTGTCGAAATGGACATGATGAACCGCTGTTACGACGCCCATCTGGCCGCCCTGGTCCGCGAAGGCAAGGTCTCGCAGGAGAAACTCGACGAGGCCGTGCGGCGCGTTCTGCGGCTGAAATTCCGGCTCGGGCTGTTCGAACGCCCCTACACCCCGGAGTCGGAGGAGACGGACCGGTTCCTGCTTCCCGCGAGCCTCGCCGTCGCCGAGCGGCTCGCCGAGGAGTCGATGGTGCTGCTGAAAAACGAGAACAACACGCTGCCGCTGAAAGCCGCCCGCCGCATCGCGGTCATCGGCCCGATGGCGCAGAACCGGCTGCACCTGCTCGGCGCGTGGTCGGCACACGGCCGCGAAGAGGACGCGGTGAGCCTCTTCGCCGGGCTGGAAAACGAATACCGGGGCCGCGCCGAACTGCTCTACGCCCGGGGCTGCGACTTCGACGGCGAGGACCGCTCCGGATTCCGTGAGGCTGTCGCCGCGGCCGCGGCTGCCGACGTGGTGGTCCTCTGCCTCGGGGAGAAAAAGCAGTGGAGCGGCGAGAACGCCTCGCGCTCGACGATCGCGCTTCCCGAAATCCAGGAGCAGCTGGCCGCCGAACTGACCCAGACCGGAAAACCGCTGGTTTTGGTTCTGTCCAGCGGCCGGCCGCTGGAGCTGTGCCGCCTCGAACCCCTCTGCGGGGCCATGGTGCAGATGTGGCAGCCCGGCATCCGGGGAGGCAACCCCCTGGCGGGAATTCTGTCGGGGAGGATCAACCCCTCGGGACGCCTCGCCATGACGTTCCCCCGCTCGACGGGCCAGATTCCGATCTACTACAACCGCCGCCAGAGCGGCCGCACCCATCAGGGCAAATATCAGGACATCCCCAGCACGCCGCTCTATGAATTCGGACACGGCTTGAGCTATACGACGTTCGAATACGGCGACCTGCGCCCGTCGGCAACCACGCTGCGCCGCGGGGAAAAGGTGACGGTCGAGGTCTCCGTGACCAACACGGGCGACATGGACGGCGCCGAGACGGTTCACTGGTTCATATCGGACCCTGTGTGCCGCATCTCACGCCCCGTCAGGGAGTTGAAACACTTCGAGAAACAGCCGATCCGCCGCGGCGAGACCCGCACGTTCCGGTTCGAGATCGACCCCGAAAAGGATTTGAGTTTCACGGACGGCAACGGCAACCGGTTCCTCGAACCGGGCGACTACTTCATCCTCGTAAAGGACAAAAAGGTGAAACTGACGCTGACGGACTGATCCCCGCTCCCATTAAAGGACAGAGCTGTAACCTGAAAAGTTACAGCTCTGTCCGTATCAGGCCGCAGTCACCCGGAGAACGGGACGCCCCACCGATTCGCAGGAAAGCCGCCCCCTCACAGGCCCTTTGTCCACACGGGTACGGGCTGGGGCGAGGTGGTCGGGCCGAAGACCTTCAGACGACCGTCTTCGGTCACCTCCATCGGGTCGATGAAGACCATGCGCACATCGCCCGTCGGGGCCGTCCGGCCGTGGTAGACGCAGTACATCCCGCCGCCGGGAAGCTTCAACACCATATTGTGCCCCGTTCCCGTGACCTCGCCGCCCTTGTCCGCATTCTTCTCGAGGACCGGATTGTCCGACGATTTCACGAAGGGACCCAGCGGCGAACCGGCCGTAGCATAGCCCACCGCATAATGCTGCCCGCCGTAGAAGTTGGCGGAATACATCATGTAATAGGTCCCGTTTTCCTTGAAGGCGTACGACCCCTCGGTCCAGCGCCGGTTGACCTCTCCGGCGGTGACCGAACGGCTCTCCCACCCGGTTTGCGGGTCGGAGGCAGACTGCGGGGGCGTCAGCAGAGCGACCGGCTCGCCAATGACGCCGCTGAAATCGGGCTTCATCTCCACACCGTACACCCAGCTCTCCTCGATCTCGTCGAAAAGCCCCTTGTCGCGCGCCCACGCCGAAAGCTCGCTTTCGACGGGATGCTTGTAACAGCAGCGCGAATAATAGAGATACACCCGGCCGTCATCGTCCCACAATACGTTGGCGTCGATCACCGGATAGCCGGGATCGAACACCAGACGGTCATACAGGTCGGAAAAGGGACCCGACGGCGAATCGGCAACCGCCACCCCGATGCGGAACGTTTCGAGGTCGCCGTTCGGGTTATGCCGCCAGTTGGCACTGAAAAACAGGTAATAGCGGCCGTCGCGTTCATACACTTCGGGCGCCCAGAAGCAGTCGGTTCCCCATGCCGAGGCATTGCCGTCGTAGACGACATCGCCCTTCTGCCAGGTAACGAGGTCGTCCGAGACGCAGACGCGAAAACCCCGGATGTCGCCGCTCGTTCCGTACATATAGAATTTTCCGTCAGCGGCGTGGAGGATGAACGGGTCGCCGAACGCAACGTCGAGCGGATTACGATATGCAGGCGAGTCGCATCCGAGCAGGATCGCCGGCAGGAAGAAGATGAGCAGTTTTTTCATACAGGTTATTTGAATGGTTTGAATCCGTCGTAAAATGCCATTTGGCGCGTACTCCGACAAAATTATTCGTTTTATCCGATTTTCAGCCATGCCGCCACCCGATGGGCCGCAATTGATCAAAGAGTTATACATTATGGAAATATTTTTCCATTTTGCGCCGGGCCGGACACCTATCTTTGCAGGGTCCGGAGACTCCGAAGCCCGTTCGTCCGCGGCCCTCATCCCCGGTCCCAACCTTAAATCTTACGACCTATGAAACGATTGCTTCCATTAATCGCGACGTTGTTCGCCATCGCCTGCTGTGCGGCGCAAAACCTCCGAAAAGTGCCCCTGGCCGATCCTTTCATCCTGCTTTACGACGGGGTGTATTACGCCTATGGCACAGGCGCCGGAAGCGGCATCGAGGTGTGGACATCCCGCGACCTCTCCACGTGGGAGAGGGCCAAAGGCAACGCCCGCGACGGACTGGCCCTGCACCGCACGGATGTCTGGGGCGAAAAATGGTTCTGGGCGCCCGAGGTCTACCGGCTGAATGACAAATTCTACATGTATTTCACGGCCGAAGAGCACATCTGCGTCGCCACCTCCGACTCGCCGCTGGGTCCTTTCGTACAGGAGACGCGGCAACCGATGATCGCCGATGAAAAGTGCATCGACAACACGCTGTTCATCGACGACGACGGCCGGGCGTACATGTATTTCGACCGGTTCAACGACGGGCTGAATATCTGGGTCGTCGAGCTGGAAGACGACTGCACGACGCTGAAAAAAGAGACGATGCGCCCCTGCATCCATGTTTCGCAGGAGTGGGAAAAGGTCTGGCCCCGCGTCAACGAAGGCTGCTTCGTGATCCGGCGGAACGGCACTTACTACATGACCTATTCGGCCAACAGCTACGAAAGTCCCTTCTACGGCATCGGCTGCGCCACGGCCGACTCGCCGCTGGGCCCCTGGACCAAATACGACCGCAATCCGCTGTTGCAGAATCCCGGCGAACTGGTCGGCGTCGGGCACAGCGCCCTGTTCCGGGACAAGGCGGGCAACCTGAAGATCGTTTTCCATGCCCACAAAAGCAAAGGCGCGATCCATCCGCGGGAAATGTATATCACCGACGTGCGTTTCCGCCCCGTCGAGGGCGGCTGCCGGATGGAGATCGACCCCGGATACTCGCCGGCCCTGATCGCTGAATGAACGACGCCCGGATGCAGCATGTGCATCCGGGCATCGTTTTTACAGGAGGGCGAAACCGGCCTCGCGATCAATAGAACGTCCCTTTCGGGGCGAAAATCGCATACCCGAAATTGAAGGTCAGGTACATGTTGCGCCAGTTTTTCAGGTCGTATTTCGTCAGCGCGAGGCTCACGGGACCGATCGGCGTGTGGTAGACCAGCGACGCCTCGGCGATATAATGCCAGCGCTCGTCGGGATTCTTCAGGGGGTTGAAGTCCCGTTTTTCACGGAACATGGTGTAGAACCCCGTCCGGAAGAAGCAGTTGGGCAGCAGGTCGAAGGTCGGCATCAGGCCCCACGCCGCAAAGCGTTTGCCCCGGAAATCGGGCATGTAGATCATCCGGGCATGCGGCACGGGCGCATAGTCGGGCATCGACATCAGGGTCGCGGATTCGGTCCGGAACCGCGGGTGGTTGGTCCACACGGCATCGACGTTCAAACCGAACGAGAACCAGCTGACGCCCGGCACATCGAAGAACTTGTCCCACGAAAAACGCCCTCCGAACCACTGTCGGGTTTCGCGCGAAATGAAGTCTTTCGCATCGTAAGGCTGGTATTTGTCGCGTCCGGCGACATAGATGGCCGAGAGATGCAGTTCGGAGCCGCGGCGGGGATAGAGGAACTTGTCGAGCGTATTGCGGGCGACCCCGGCCCGCAGGCCGAAGAACGAGAAGCGCGAATGGTCGGTGTCGTCGGCGAACAGCACGTCCGAATCGTAGCGGTAGTTGATGTGTCCGGCGTTGGCGCGCAGCGTCAGGAGGCTGCGGTGGGTCAGCGGCATCCCCACGCCCGTCGAAAAGAAGCTCTCGCTGTTCTTGACCTGCTGGGCGTTGCGGACCTTGGTGACGTTGCCGAAATAGCCGTGGCGGAAATTCCGGACCGCGAAATTGTAGGAATAGTCGAGGAATATCGGCTTCCACGCGTAGAAATCCGTCCGGCCCCCGATCGCTCCCCAGGTGTAGATCGGCCCCAGGTAGAGGTCTGCGCCCAACTGCTGCGCGACGCGGCCGATGTTCTTGTAATTGATGCCGATATAGGCCTGGTTGAAGGCCGTCGAGGAGATGTTTCCCCCGAGGATGATCTTGAAATTGGGCCGCGTGCCGAACTTGGCCTCGAACGAATAACGTTCCCGGACGGAGTCGTAGCGCACGGTGGGGAAGTCCATCGTGAAATCGCCGCCGGCAAGCACCTCGAAGAGATTGTCTTTCAGCTCCTCGAAGCCCATCGGCCGCTGAATGCCCGGCGTGCGGCGGTCCACCTGCACGAAATCGCGGATATACTCCCGCTGGGCGCGCTTCAGCCCTTCGAGTTTGTAGTCGTCGAAGACCAGCGGCGGACACTTGGCGCGGAACGCCTCGCGACGCCCGGCGTAGTAGGCCGAGTCGCGGCGTTCGGCGACTTTCTCCAACAGCTGCGGCATGGCTGCCACGGCGTCCTCATAACCTGCGTTCATAATCGCCTCGGCCTGGTCGAAATCGAGCATGTTGACCCCCACGGCGCGGCGGATCGTGACGCTGCGCTCCTCGGGCAGCGTGTAGTCGGTATCGTGCATGGCCAGCATGAAAGCCTGGTCCATGATGTTGCTCTCCTCGCTGGGCGGGGTGTTGCCCTCGGTGCAGATCGAGCCGACGATCAGATCGGGCCGGAAATCTTCGTCGAGGGGTTTCCACGGGAAGTTGTCGTAGATGCCGCCGTCGTAGAGCAGCATCGAGTCTTTCACCATCGGCTTGAACACCAGCGGAATGGACATCGACGAGCGGACCGCCTCGCTCAAATCCCCCTCGCGCAGGACCACCGGCCCGCGGTGGTTCAGGTCGCTGGCCACACAGAGGAACGGAACCATCAGGCGGTCGAAATCACCGTCCGCAGCGGCCGTCGCCGGGGCGAACAGCTCCGTGAGGGCCATGTCAATCTGCGTCGAGGAGATCAGGTTCCGGGGTACGCGCAGCCGCTTCCCGGAGGGACTCTCGACGTCGATGCGCAGGCTCAAGAACGCGGGATTGCTCCCCACCTGCCGGTAATAGGCCATGTATTTGTTGGGGTCGATGCGCCCCGAGACCCACTCCTTGACCACCCCCGATTTGACGATCGCACGCATTTCGGCCGGGGAATAACCGGCGGCGTACATCGCGGCGATGATCGAACCCATCGAGGTCCCGGCCACATAATCGATCGGCACGCCGTTCTCTTCGAGCGCCTCCAGGACGCCGATGTGGTAAAGCCCCTTCGCGCCGCCGCCGCTCATCACGACCCCTACCTTCTGGGCCGCAGCAGGGAGCGCCGCCAGCAGCAGCATCCCGACAAATGAGCCGATTTTACGCAACATATCTCAATTTTTTTATAACTTTGCACGTTACTACGATGTCGTTCAAAAGTAGACAAAAAAGAAACACGATCAAAATATGACTGACAAAATCAATGAACTCCTGCGACGTGTCGAGGAGTTTAAGCCGAAAGCCGCCGCCGAAATCGAGGAGTTCCGCATCCGGATCCTCGGCAAGAAAGGCGAGTTGACCGCCCTGATGGAGGAGTTCAAGACGGTAGCCCCCGAACTGAAACGCGAACTGGGCCAGCAGTTGAACCGTCTCAAAAACGAGGCCACGGAGCGCATCAACGCGCTGCGCGAGCAGTTGCAGAACGCCGCGGCCGACGAGGCCTCGTCGTCGGGCGACCTGACGCGCCCCGGCACGGCCGAGCACCTCGGTTCGCGCCACCCGATCTCGCTGGTGAAAAACCAGATCGTCGAGGTCTTTTCGCGGCTGGGCTACACCGTGGCCGACGGACCCGAGATCGAGGACGACTGGCACGTCTTCTCGGCCCTGAACTTCCCGCCCGAGCACCCGGCACGCGACATGCAGGACACGTTCTTCATCGAGAAGGACCCCGACATCCTGCTGCGCACGCACACCTCGTCGATCCAGGTCCGCACGATGGAGCGTCAGAAACCGCCCATCCGCGTCATCTGCCCCGGCCGCGTGTTCCGCAACGAAGCCATTTCGTACCGCGCGCACTGCATCTTCCACCAGATCGAAGGACTTTACATCGACGAGGGCGTCTCGTTCGCCGACATGAAGCAGTCGTTGCTCTACTTCGCCAAGGAGGTCTTCGGCGAGCAGGCCGTGATCCGCATGCGCCCGTCGTACTTTCCCTTCACCGAACCGTCGGCCGAGGTCGACGTGTCGTGCAACCTCTGCGGCGGCAAGGGCTGCAACGTCTGCAAGGGCACGGGATGGCTCGAAATCATGGGTTGCGGCATGGTAGACCCGAACGTACTGAAAGCCAACAATATCGACCCTGAAAAATATTCCGGATTCGCCTTCGGCATGGGTATTGAACGCATCGCCATGCTCAAGTACGGCGTGAAGGACCTGCGTCTCTATTTCGAAAACGACGTGCGGTTCCTCCACCAGTTCGACGAAGCGCTCTAAACCCCCTGACGCCCATGAAACGCCTCACAGCGACAACGGTCCTCTGCCTTCTGCTCTTCTCCGCGGCGTTCGTCACGGGAAAGGGTCCCTCGGCGGCGCCCGAATACCCCGATTCGCTGCGCAGCGTATGGCTCTACACCGAAGGCGTCAAGCAGAATGCCATCGCCGGAGACTCGGTGCGCGCCCGGGAGCTGTTCCTCGAGGCGATCCGCAACGACTCGACCTACGCCCCGGCCTACTACGAACTCGCGGCGAACGGCATGTACGCCACGCCCGACGAGGCCGTGGAACTGGCCCGGAAGGCTTTTCGGCTCGACACGACGAACAAGTGGTATCACCAGTTCTACGGACAGGCGCTCATCTACGCCGGGCGTTACGACGAGGCGCTGAAGGTCTACCGCCGCCTGCAAACGGAAAACCCGAAAGACCCCGACAACTACCGCATTCTGGCGGCCCTCTACGAGCAGAAGCAAAGTCCCGTCATGGCCCTCGTGACACTCGATTCGGCCGAACTGCGCTTCGGACGCATTCCCGTGCTGAGCGCCATGAAACGGCGTCTGCTGGTGGCGACGAACCAGATCGACAAAGCCGTGGTCGAAGCCCGGGCGATGGTCGAAGCCGCCCCCTATGAGGCGCAGCGCCACGTAGTCCTCGGCGACCTCTACGCCATCGCCAAGAAGGATTCGCTGGCCCGCGCCGAATATGACCGCGCGTTGCAGATCGACTCCACGAACGTACAGACGCTGATGGCGCTGGCCGATTTTCACGCCGGACGGCAGGATTACCGGGCGCTGCTGGCCGTCACGCGGCAGTTGTTCCAATCCGACGAACTGCCGCTCGAAACCAAGATCAAACGCTTCGGGCAGTTCACCTCCGACACGCGCTTCTACCGCGAATATTACTTTCAGCTGAACGACCTGGCCTCGACGCTGGCCATCCGCTATCCCGACGACAAGCGCGTCGTGGAGCTTTACGCCGGCCACCTGATCGCTTCGGGCGAACTGGAGCAGGCCCTCGCGCTCTACAAGAGCCACCTCGCCGACCAGCCTCCCGCGGAAGAGTATTTCCGGGCGGTGATCGACATCGAAAGCTACCTCCAGCACCCCGACTCGGTCGACAAATACGTCACCCGCGCCCTGGAGCTGTTCCCCGCGAAGGTCGATTTCCACCTCTCCAAAGGGCATGTGATGAGCAACTCGAAGCAGTACGTCAAAGCCATCGGCGCCTACAAGGGGGCGTTGCGCCATGCCGACACGGATTCGCTGCGCAGCGTGATCTGGGGCATGATCGGCGACGCCTGGCATCAGAAGGCCGAGGCCGGAGAGCCGAACCTGGAGGAACGCCTGCCCCTGCAAACGGGTCTGCTCGGCAAAAAGGGCATTGCCCGCAAAGCCATGAAGGAGTGCTACAAGGCCTATGAGCGAAGTCTGCGCTACTGGCCCGACAACACAATGGTGCTCAACAACTACGCCTATTTTCTCTCGCTCGAGGAGCGCGATCTGGAACGGGCGCTCACCATGTCGAGCCGCGTCGTGGCGCTCACAGACAACAACCCCACCTACCTCGACACACACGGCTGGGTGCTCTTCAAGCTGGGACGCACGGACGAAGCCAGGAAGATTCTGCAAAAAGCCGTGGCGCTCGACGGACAGAAAAGCCCCGAACTGATGGTCCACTACGGTGACATCCTGCACCTCCTGGGCGAGCAGTTCATGGCTGAAATCTACTGGCGGAGGGCGCTTGAAAAGGGTTACGACGCCCGGCAGATCGAACAGCGGCTGAAACAACCCGCCGTCAAAAAGCCCGAACCCAAAGAATAGCCCTGCCATGAGACCGCTCCGCATCCTGACCCTTGCGTTCCTGCTCTTCACCCTCACCGCCGCCGCACAGACCGACCGCCGCATCGAGGAGCAGAAACGGGTCATCGCGGCCCTCGAAAAGCGGATCGCCACCGAAGAGCAGGAGATTTCGAAGATCCAGAAGGGCCGCACGGCCACCGAGGAACGGGTGCGTCGCCTGGCGCGCCAGATTGATTCGCGCAACCAGCTGCTCGACGAGACCGAAAAGCAGGCGCGCCTCCTGCGCGGAGAGATCGCCCGCACGGACAGCGTGGCCGGAAACCTTTCGGCAAAGCTCGAACGCGACCGCGCGCAGTACGGCGAAATGGTGCGCGAAGCCTACCGCAACTACAAGCACAACAACTACCTGACCTATATCTTCTCCTCGCGCGACTTCACGGACGTGGCGCGCAAGATCACCGCCCTGCGCGAGGTCGCCTCGCTGCGCGAACGCAAACTGCGCGACATCGAGGCGCTGACCGCCGAGGTCCGCACCGAAAAGGAGACGCTCGACCGCCGCAAGCGGTCGCTCGACTCGGTGACGCGCAGCCTCTCGGCGCAGCGCGAGAAACTCCAGCGCGACGCCCGCAACGCCAAGGCCAGCATCCGGTCGATGTCGCAGAAGGAAAAGACGGCCCTGCAACGCAAAATCGCACAGGAGCAGCAGCTCGACGTGGCCATCGGCGAACTGCGCAAGCTGACCAAGGGCAACACCGAGGGCGCCTCGTTCTCGGCGAAAACCTCCGGGCTGCGTCTCCCGGTGACTGCCGGACGCGTGAAGCGCTACAAGGAGAACATGGCCGAGATCACCGGTCCGAAGGGAGCGCACGTCATCTCGATCTACGACGGCAAGGTCGTCGACGTGAAGCGCAACCGCATCACCAACAAATACGACGTTTACGTCGCTCACGGCGAATACATAACCTCCTATGCTAACATGGGGACGATCTGCGTCGAGAAGGGCCAGAAAGTGGCAAGAAACGCACAGATAGGAACCATCGGCTCGGCGGTCAACGTGATGACGATGGAAACCGAATACAAACTCGTCTTCGGCATCTACCCGCCCAACCCCGGACAGAAGATGCGGGCGGAGGAGTGTTTCCGAAAATAAAACCGCCGTTTCATGCGGTTCCGTGCGGTGGCCGGCACGCCGTCCGCCCCGGGACGGACAACGACATAACAACAACGAAAAAAATGGCTGTCAGATACTTTACCGACGACTGCACCTACCGACTCCCGCAAAAGCGCCTCACGGCACGATGGCTGCACGAAGTGGCCGCAGGGGAGGGCTACGCGCTGGGCGACGTCACCTATATTTTCTGCTCGGCGCAGCGGCTGCTGGAGATGAACCGCCAATACCTCGGGCACGATTACTTCACCGACGTCATCACGTTCGATTACAGCGACCGCAAAGACGCACGGATCGTCTCGGGCGACATCTTCATCGACGTCGAGACCGTTGCCGACAACGCCCGCCAGTACGGCGCGACGACCTTGCAGGAGATGCGCAGGGTAGTGGTCCACGGGGTGCTGCACCTCTGCGGGCAGGGCGACAAAACGCCCCGCACCAATGCACAGATGCACCGAAAGGAGGACAAATACCTGAAATTCTGGGAGGACCCCCGGCAGTGACCGCGATGAAACACGCCCGATTTATCGCAGCGACCGTCCTCGCGGCTCTCCTACTGGCCGGATGTACGGGCCGCCGCACGGCCGGAGACGCCGCAGACAAGGCTTCCGCCGGCGACGGCACGTCCGAAACCGCAGTTTCCACGCCGGACCCGACAGGAAAGGAGACGCCGGCAGGGGAGAGGTCTCCGCTCGCCGCATCCCGTACCTGGACCGGCCGCGACGGCAGCAGCAAACGGTGGGGACCCTTCGTGGAGAACGACACGACGTTTCTCTTCGTCCACGAGTACCTTATCGGCAGCGACACGAACCGCTATAAGGTCTTTATCCGAAAAGGTCCGCAGCCGAACGACATTCCAAATTTTGCAAGCCTTTCGCCGCAGAACGAGTCGGCATGGAAGGATTTCACCGACCTGCTGCACACGCTCAAGAAACGCCGTCCCGGGCCGCTTGCACACCATGCGGCGCTGGCCGGACTTCCGCACAGCTGGACGCCGGTCCGCTCTTTCCGGGGGAGCTACTACGTAAACTGTTTCAATCCCTATCCGGTGTGGATTTCGGATTCGCTTTTCGTCCGTCAGACAATGGACGGCCCGCGGCCCTCACGCATCAGCGCGGCGGAACGCATCGCCCCGACGCCTCCGGACAACGGCCGGAGACGCCGGCATCGACCGGGTGGACATATACCTTGTGGACACCGTGTGCAGGATGGCTGTGTTCGCCTTCAGCAATGACCGGAAAACAGAACGGTTTCAGTCGCTTTATGTTCCCTTTGAAACGGGACTTGAGATGGATATGATCGACTTTCACTCGCTGGAACTGCCCGACGAGAGCGAGGTGGAGTGGGACGAAACCGACTTCGAAGCGTTGATTTCCGGAGCCGTACCACTCCGGGAGACAGATCCGAAAACAGACAAAACGAATAACGAATGACACTCGATTACGACATTATCGTCATCGGCGGAGGACACGCCGGATGCGAAGCCGCCTCGGCCGCCGCACGGCTCGGCTCGCGCACGCTGCTGCTCACGATGGACATGGCCAAACTGGCTGCCATGTCGTGCAACCCGGCAGTCGGAGGAGTAGCCAAAGGTCAGATTGTCAGAGAGATAGACGCATTAGGCGGCCAAATGGGCCGTATCACCGACCTCACGACCATTCAGTTCCGGATGCTCAACCGGTCGAAGGGTGCGGCAATGTGGAGCCCCCGGGCGCAATGCGACAAAACCCGTTTTTCGGAGGAGTGGCGTCGCACGCTCGAAAACACCTGGAACCTCTATATCTGGCAGGACGCCGCGACCGAACTGCTGTTCGCCCCGGCTCCGGAAACAAACGCGGCGCCGTCGGACAATCTGCCCGACGAAACCACAACGTCGTTCAATTCCGCGCCCGGCACGATTTCTTCGGCAGCCGAATCGGATGCAGATTCAGATCCGACACTCCGAAATGCACCGTCGGCCGCCGGAAAACTCGCCATCCGGGGCGTTCGGACCCGCATGGGCGTCGAATTTTCCTGCCGGAAAGTCATACTCACCTCCGGCACATTCCTCGGAGGAGTGATGCACTGCGGAGCCTCGCACGCCGAGGGCGGCAGGGCGGGGGACGCCGCTTCGCACGGCATTACGGAGAGTCTCCGGGCCATCGGTTTCGAGACCGGACGCATGAAGACCGGAACCCCGGCGCGCCTCGACGCCCGGACCATCGATTTCGAAATCCTCGAACCGCAATACGGCGACGAAAACCCCGCCAAATTCTCCTTTTCACCCGAAACGCAACCGGTTAAAGAGCAGCTTCCCTGCTTTCTGGTCTACACTTCGAAAGAGGTTCACGACATCCTCCGCACCGGATTCGACCGGTCGCCGCTGTTCAACGGCACGATCTGCGGCATCGGTCCGCGCTACTGCCCGTCGATCGAGGACAAACTCCGCACCTTTGCCGACAAAGACCAGCACCAGCTCTTCCTGGAACCCGAAGGCAGTTCGACCAATGAATATTACCTGAACGGCTTTTCGTCGTCTCTGCCCTGGGAAATTCAATGGAAAGCCCTGCACAAAATCCGCGGATTCGAGGATCTGCACATTTTCCGGCCCGGATACGCCATCGAATACGACTATTTTCCGCCTACACAGTTGCACCATTCACTCGAAACGAAACTGGTTTCGGGTCTTTACTTCGCCGGGCAGGTCAACGGTACGACAGGATATGAGGAAGCGGCGGCGCAGGGCCTGATAGCGGGCATCAATGCCCACCGGGCAATGAAAGGGGAGAGTCCGGTCGTTCTGAAACGCGACGAAGCCTATATCGGCGTACTGATCGACGACCTGGTGACCAAAGGCGTCGACGAACCCTATCGCATGTTCACCTCCCGGGCCGAATATCGCATTCTGCTCCGACAGGACAACGCCGACATCCGTTTGACTCCGCTGGGATACAAAATAGGTCTGATTTCGCAAAAACAATACGATCATTTCACCAAAAAAAACACACTCGTAGAATCGCTTATTTCATTCGCCCGCGAACAGAGTGTCAAAGCAGCCGAAATTAACGACTATTTAAAATCGGTCGATTCAGAGCCTTTATCGCAGGGAAGAAAGCTTTACGACATTCTGATGCGCAATAACGTCACATTCGATTCGCTGCAAAACGCACTGCCCAAACTGCGGAAATTCATCGCGGCAAACGAAATAACTCCCGAAGCGATCGAAGAGGCGGAAATCCAAATCAAGTATAAAGGATATATCGAACGCGAAAAATTCATCGCAGAGAAATTGCGACGCCTCGAAAACATCCGAATTCCGGAAAATTTCGATTTTCATTCAATGAATGCTCTGACCATCGAGGCCCGGCAGAAACTCTCGCGCATCCGACCCGAAACGATTGGTCAGGCATCACGGATTCCCGGAGTTTCACCTGCCGACGTCAATGTATTGCTTGTAAAATTCGGGCGATAGGGTATAATGTTCCACGTGGAACAAGCGCAAGAAAAACACACCGGATACCCACACAAAACAACCAATATTAAAAAGCCACTCCTTCGGGAGTGGCTTTTTAATATCAATATTTCGCTATTTTACAGCACAACCGTACACCAGTCGTATTTATCCTCCGCACGACCATACTGAATATCCTGCAAGCGCGTATAGAGTTCCATGCAGTTCTTTCCTACCTCGTCGCCGTAATCATACGATTTTTCGGTCTGCATATCGTAAATATATCCGATAGGGGAGATAACCGCTGCCGTTCCGCAGGCGCCGCACTCCTCGAAAGATTCCAACTCCTCGACCGGAATATGACGCTCCTCAACAACCAAACCCATATCGCGTGCAATCTGACGAAGGCTCATGTTGGTAATCGACGGCAAAACCGAAGGCGACTTCGGCGTGATATACTTGCCATCCTTGATACCGAAGAAATTGGCAGCTCCGCACTCTTCAATGTATTTATGCTCGGCAGCATCGAGGTACATGATATTCGAATAACCCATTTCATGTCCCTTTTCACCCGACAACAGGCTGGCCGCATAGTTGCCTCCGACCTTCACATCGCCTGTTCCACGTGGAGCAGCGCGGTCCTGCTCCCGGTCGATAGCAACCCGAATCGGTTTGATTCCCGATTTAAAATAGGCTCCGACGGGCGAACAGTAGACGATCAGCAGGGCTTCCCTGGCCGGTTTCACGCCCAATCCGACCGTCGTTCCGAACATCACCGGACGCAGATAGAGCGAAGCTCCCGTACCGTAGGGAGGAACGAAACGCTCGTTGCGCTTGACGACCTCGATGCAGGCATCGACGATCATTTCAATCGAAGGAACCGGCAAGCACAAGCGTTTCGCCGAGGACTGGAGACGCCGCGCATTGTCGGCAACGCGGAAAAGACGCACTTTCCCGTCTACACCGCGGAAGGCCTTGAGACCCTCGAAAAGTTCGATGCCGTAGTGCAGGCATGAAGCCGACATATGCATCTGGATATATTCGTCATCGGTAACCACCATATCGCTCCATTTCCCGTCGGCAAAGGAGTAGCGAACATTGTAATCGGTTTTGCGATAGTCGAAGCCCAAAGCGCTCCAATCTGTATTTTCCATATCCTATGTTTTTAAAAGATTTATCGAAAATTAGCTATATCAACGATCAACCCACAACAGCCCCGTTGTGGGTTGCCTCGCCGGGTTGCAGCAGGCGCAGTTTTCCGGAAGCATCCTCCGCCATCAGAATCATACCGTTCGAAAGAATACCCTTCAGTTCGCGCGGAGCGAGATTCACCAGGACGAGCACCTGCTGTCCGACCAACTCTTCGGGCGTGAAATGTTCGGCGATTCCCGAAACTATCTCGCGTTTGTCGATACCCGTATCAATCGTCAGTTTCAGCAATTTCTTCGTTTTGGCGACTTTTTCGGCCGCCAGAATCGTCGAAACGCGAATATCCATTTTCTGAAAATCGTCGAATTGAATCGTATCTTTTTGAGGTTCAACATTTTGAGCAACTTCAGCGGCTTCATTGGCTGCTTTGGTCGCCGCAAGTTTATCCAGCTGACGCTGAATCACGTCGTCCTCGATCTTTTCGAACAGCAGAGCAGGTTCCCCGATGGCGTGTCCCGCCGGAATCAGGTCCATTGCACCGAGGCGTTCCCAGCCGAATTTACCGACAGCCAGCATCCGGAGGATCTTCTCCGCGGAGAAGGGCATGAACGGCTCGATGGCGATGGCCGTGTTGGCCGTGATCTGCAAAGCGATGTTGAGAATCGTCTCCACACGCGCCGGATCGGTCTTCACGACCTTCCACGGTTCGGTGTCGGCCAGGTATTTGTTGCCGATGCGCGCGATGTTCATGGCGTCCTTCAGCGCCTCGCGGAAACGGTAATTTTCGATATTTCCTTCGAGCGAAGCCTTTACAGCGGCAACCTCCGCGATCGACTGACGATCGTAATCGGTCAGTTCACCGCATGCCGGAACCTTTCCGCCGTAGTATTTCTGGGTCAGCACCAGCGCCCGGTTGACGAAATTTCCCAGCACAGCCACCAGTTCGTTGTTGTTGCGGGCCTGGAAATCCTTCCACGTGAAGTCGTTGTCCTTTGTCTCCGGAGCATTGGCGCAGAGCACATAGCGCAGGACATCCTCCTTGCCGGGGAACTCCTCGAGGTACTCGTGCAGCCATACGGCCCAGTTGCGCGAGGTCGAAATCTTGTCGCCTTCGAGGTTCAGGAACTCGTTGGCCGGCACGTTTTCGGGCAGGATATAGTCGCCGTGGGCCTTGAGCATCGACGGGAAGACAATGCAGTGGAAGACGATGTTATCCTTACCGATAAAGTGGACCATCTTGGTGTCCTCCGACTTCCAATAACGTTCCCAATCGGGCGTAAGGTCCTTTGTAGCAGATATATAACCGATAGGAGCGTCGAACCACACATAGAGCACCTTGCCCTCGGCCCCCTCGACGGGAACCGGGATGCCCCAGTCGAGGTCGCGGCTCACGGCACGCGGCTGAAGACCTCCGTCGAGCCAGCTCTTGCACTGCCCGTAGACGTTCGTTTTCCACTCCTTGTGCCCGTCCAGAATCCATTCGCGGAGGAATTCCTCGTAACGGTCCAGCGGCAGGTACCAGTGTTTCGTCTCCCGCTTCACGGGTACGGAACCCGACACGGCGCTGTGCGGGTCGATCAGTTCGTCGGGCGAAAGGGTAGAGCCGCACTTCTCGCACTGGTCGCCGTAAGCGCGGTCGTTGCCGCACTTGGGACAGGTCCCCACGATATACCGGTCGGCCAGGAAGGTCTGCGCCTCCTCGTCGTAATACTGCATTGATGTCTTTTCGATGAACTTGCCTTCGTCGTAAAGTTTCCGGAAAAAGGCCGACGCCGTCTCGGCGTGGGTCTTGGACGAGGTCCTCGAATAGATGTCGAACGACATGCCCAGCCCCTCGAACGATTTTTTGATCAGCGCGTGGTAACGGTCCACGATCTGCTGGGGCGTCACGCCCTCCTTGCGGGCCTTGATCGTGATGGGTACGCCGTGTTCGTCCGATCCGCAGACCGAAATCACGTCGCGCCCCCGAAGCCGCAGGTAACGCGTATAAATGTCCGAAGGTATGTAAACTCCAGCCAGATGGCCGATATGTACCGGACCGTTCGCATAAGGGAGCGCCGATGTCACGAGGTAGCGTTTGAACTCTTTTGCCATAAATGTAAAATAGATACAGTATTACTAATTTCTGTCAAAATTAGTAATTTTTAGGGAAAGAAAAAGCAAAGCCCCATTATTTGTTTACAAACTACAAGGACACCCTGCCGCAAGAAAACAAAACGTAAACCACGGGAGCGAATCGGTCTGCCTCCGGCTACGGGATAAAAAATATGCCCCGGCGTAGTCCGGGGCATATTTCCTAATTATCGGCGGTCGGAATCGTTATTCGAACACCAGCTCGTCGAGCAGCCATCCTGCGCCCGCGTACTTGTCGATGATGAACAGCACGTAGCGGATGTCGACCGATATCGTGCGCTGCAGATCGGGCTCGAAAGCCACATCGCCCGACATGGCTTCCCAGTTGCCGTCGAAAGCCAGCCCGAGCAGTGCACCCCTAGCATTCATCACGGGCGAACCCGAATTGCCGCCCGTAATATCGCAGTCGGCAAGGAACGCCACCGGAAGTTCGCCTTCGGCATTGGCATAACGGCCGAAATCGCGCGCCGCATAAAGTTCCTTGAGTTTTTCGGGCACGGTAAACTCCGTGGGGTTCTGCGGATTTTCCTTCTCCATTACGCCCTTGAGCGTCGTATAGTAGTTGTATTCGATGCCGTCGGCAGGCGAATAGGGCAGCACGCGGCCATAGGTCAGGCGCAGCGTGAAGTTGGCATCCGAAGCCCACGCCTTTTTCGGGTTTTGGAGCATCAGCCCCGCCACGTATTTACGGCTTCCCTCGTAATATTTCTCCACGATCGGCTTGCGTGCCTGAGAAAGCGCATTATACTTCTCCCACACCGATTTCACAAACGGGG